>Ga0335077_10001319_pt1 | contig 29367 bp, 23 predicted proteins | sample Lox_Sample_31_FD_207151 | JGI IMG/M metagenome (GOLD analysis project Ga0335077, IMG submission 207151) | Soil microbial communities from Loxahatchee National Wildlife Refuge, Florida, United States - Lox_Sample_3.1 | ecosystem: Environmental > Terrestrial > Soil > Wetlands | place: USA... | reverse complement strand
TTGGCGTCAACCACTTTCGTAAAGTGACAGACCGATTTCAACAGGTTTTATGTGACTTGTTTACAGCGAGTTATGGGTGGGTAATTTTGGATTGGATGTGGATAAAACAGGCGGAATCGAAATTGTATCCACCAGGAACGGACGCGAAAACGACCGTCCCACCGGATCATCCGCGCAGGTAGGCGTCGTCCTTCTTCAACCAGTCGTGGCGAATGGGGCTGAAAACGTCGAGGTCGAGGGTATCCTCGAGAGCGACTGCCTTGTGGGGCACATTCGACGGAATACGCAGCACCTGGCCTTTGCCCACAACCAGGCGCTCGCCGCCGATTTCGAATTCCAGCGCGCCTTCGAGAATGTAGGTGATCTGCTCGCTCTCGTGATGGTGTTCGGGCACAATCGCGCCTTTGAGGAGAAACACCTGCGCGACCATGACCTTGTCGCCGGAGATGATCTTGCGCGCGATGGTGGGGCTGAGAACTTCTTTGTCGATTTTCTCCCAAGTGTAGTGTTCCATGGAGGCTCCAGTAGTCAATAGTACCCCGGCATTCAACGGTATCATCGGTGAATGGCCGGTCGGCTCCATGTCTGGATCGCGGCATTGGCGCTGGTTCTCTATGTGGGGCTGGCTGTTGCCGCGCTCCTCACTCGCCAGCCATGGTGCGATGAAGCCTGGTTCAACGGCCCGGCGCTGAATCTGGAGACCCGAGGCTACATGGGAACTCCATACCTCGACCCCGCCAGCAATATCGGCAAGACGTCGGTCCGGCTCGACGGTGTCGATCGCTACACCTACTGGATGACGCCGCTGTATATGGTCGTACAGGCCGCCTGGTTCAAAGTCGTGGGCTTCGGCCTGTTACGCGCCCGGCTGACCGCGCTTTTGTGGGGCTTCATGGGGCTCGCGGCATGGTGGGTCATTGCAAGGCGGCTGACAAATCCAGTCGTTGCATCGCTCACCATTCTGCTGCTCGGAGTCGAGTATCACTTCGTCGTAAGGGCTACGAGCGGGCGCATGGACGTGATGTGCGGGGCGCTCGGCACGGCCGGAGTGGCCGCGTTCTTCGCGCTGCGCGAGCACGGCTTCCTCAGGGCGATCCTGCTTGCCAACGTCGCGATTGCCGCCGCGGTCATCACGCACCCGATCGCGGTTGCCTACGGTATCGCGCTCGCCGTTGCTGCCGCCAACCTCGATCGCAAACGTCTGAGTTGGCGCCAGCTGCCTCTCTGCGCGATTCCCTACGTTGTGGCGTTTGGCGGTTGGTCGATCTACGTCGCAAAGGCTCCGCGCCTGTTCAAGCTGCAATTCCTGGGCAATGCAACGCAGCGCGGGCCCGGCCTGTTTCAACCGTGGGCCGCGCTGAAAATGGAGATCTGGCATCGCTACGCCGAGAACTTTGGCGTGGCCTCGTGGACTTCCGGCCCGGCGCGCGCCAAAATTCTTATTCTGGCGCTCTACGCAGGCGGCCTGATCTACGTGGCGGCATCGCGCGGGCTGCGGTCGCACGGCGGGAGCCGCCTGGCGCTGCTGATGAGCTGTTCTGTGATCGGCTTCTTCTGGCTCTTCGAGGGGACCAAGACCGGCCTCTACCTGCCGCACATCCTGCCGTGGTTCTGCCTGATGGCTGCAATTGCCATCGACGATATCATGAGTAGCGGCCGTTCCCAGAGACGGCTCGCCATCCTGCTGGTGACCGGCGCCGTGGCAATCCAGGCGACCTCGATAATCCTGCCTGCCTCGCGCGACGCGTACCGGAGCCAGTTTCTTCCGGCAATGAAGTTTCTTCAACAGCACACCCAACCTAATGACACCATCATGAGCGATGCCGTGGCCGGTTTCGTGTTGGGCTTCGATCGTAAGATTGTGGACGATGCCTGGTTCGGATACCGCACCGGCAAGAAGATGGACTGGCTGGTAATTACTCCCACATACGCGGAGACCATGGATTCGCTCGCGCAACAAGGCAGCGATGTCTCGCGCCACGTGAACCAATTGTTGACCGAGTACCGGCCGGTATATTCCAGCAAAATGTACCGCATTTATGTCCGCAGGCGCTCAATTGCGGCGCTGCGCGAGTTCTGATCACGACGCATCGGACCTGGAGAGAAAATGACTCATTCAACGGCCCATCGCCGCCTATGGGCCATCGTGTACGATTGAATGAGGCCATGCCCGAAGCCTCGGTGGAAGCCGCATCCGCGGGACATCATCAGCGCCGGTTCGTGACCAACGTATTGTGGTCGTGGAGCGGCGTGGCGGCCAGCCTGTTCCAGGGGATCATCATCACGCGCATCGTAATCCGGCGTCTTGGACCGGAGCATTACGGCATATGGGCCCTGATTTTTTCGATCCTCGATTATTTCTGGTTTTTCGACCTCGGACTCAACCCGGCCATCACCAATTTCTGCGCGCGATTTCTGGCCACAAAGGATGATCGCAAGATTAATGAGACCATTAGCACCGCGCTCTTCTATTTCTCGATCATCGGAGTCATGGTTTGCTGTCTCGCCCCGCTCGTCTCGATCTATGGGCCACGCTTCTTTCGCGTGGAACCGCGCGACCAGAGGGAATTCTCCACCCTGATGCTGATGACGTGCCTGAGTTGGGGCCTGTGCATCACGGTGCACCTGTTTGTCAGCGCTCTCGACGGGTTCCAGCGGTTCGATCTCACCAGCCGGGTCATGGTGCTTCAGGTGGTGTTGCGTTCAGCGGGGTACTTCATCGCGCTCGAGACCGGGCACGGCCTGGTCATGATGGCCGGGGTCTTCATCGCAACGCAGATCCTCGCATACGCGCTGAATTTCCTCAATTTTCGACGTGTATTTCCACAATTGAGGATTTCTCCTGTTTTCGTGAAGCTCTCCATGTTTCAGGACATCCTGCGATACGGCATCAAGAGCTTCGTGGCCAGCGGCTCCACGCTGGTTTTGCAGCAGGGGGGACCGCTGACGATCGGCCACTTCCTCGGCGAAACGGCGGTCGGGTTCTATGGGCTGCCCTCGAGACTGCTACTCCAGGCTATTGACGCTATTGTGCGCGTCGGGCTGGTCACGCGGTCGAGTGCCGCGGAATTGAGCGTCACCGGACGGCGCGAGAGCGTGATCGCGCTGGGCGTGTATTCGAATCGATATTCGCTTACTCTGTTCATGCCGCTGGCGTGCTTCATGCTGATCTGGGGCCGGGCGTTGATTCTGCGCTGGGTGGGGCCGCAAATGGCGGACAATAGCGGGCCGCTGCTGCCAATCTTCCTGCTCTCCTACTCCCTGGTACTGGCGGCGCAGTTCAATTCCAGCTCGCTGCTGTTCGGCGTCGGCAGCCACGGCGGATACGCGCGCGGGCTGGTGGTGGAGGCGGTTTGCTATGTCGGCGCGCTGGCCGTCGTGGTGCCGCGGTACGGGATCATCGGCGCGGCGTGGGTATCGGCGGTAATGATGATCGCGGTCCGCGGTATCTACACACCGTGGCTGGTTTCGCAGGCGTTGGAGACACCCTTCGTTTCCTATATGTGGGAGATCTATGTGCGGCCGCTACTCGCGGGAGTGCCGGTGGTCGTGGTGGGATGGGCTCTGAAACACAGCTTCCTGCCCGGCCAGACCTGGACCGAACTGATTGCGGCAGGCGCGGTCTGCGGCGCCCTCTACGCGGCGATCGCCGTCTTCGCGTGTATCGCACCGCAGCACCGGGCGCTGTTCTTCTCGCGAATTCCGGTACTCGGGCCGCGGCTCGTTCCCAACCGTGCGTAGCCGGCGAGAGGTCCTTTTCCGCCTTCGCCAGGAGTCCGGCAACCTGGCGATGTTGCTCGCGCCCCCCAAGGTGGGGCGGACGATCGATTTGTGCCGTCCGCCCAGCGAGCGCAGCTCGCAGTTTCCGGCTGATATCGCCGCTATTGCCAACTCGATTCTCGCGCATCGTTTTCCTCTGCTGGGTATCACCATCGACACCGGTCCCACGATCGACTGGCGGCGCGATTATCTGCATGGCGTGTCCACTGGCACCGCATACTTCCGCCGCATCCCCTATCTGGATTTCCATGCCGTGGGAGATCACAAGCTCGTCTGGGAGCTCAACCGCCACCAGCACCTGCCGCTATTGGCGCAGGCGTTCCTCATGACCGGCCGGCGCGACTATCTGGAAGAGGCGTTCCGTGAAATCGACTCGTGGATCGAGGCCAACCCGTTCCTGCGCGGAATCAACTGGGCCAGCGCACTGGAAGTGGCGTTTCGCGCGATCTCCTGGAGCTGGCTCTGGCGGTTCGCCGGAGACCGGATGCCGGAACCGTTGCGGGCGCGGTTTCTCACGGAGCTCTACCGGCATGGCCGGTTCCTGGAACTGAATCTTTCGATTTACTTCTCGCCGAACACGCACCTGCTCGGAGAAGCGGTGGCGCTGCACGCGCTGGGCACGTGGTTTCCGGAGTGGCCTCGCTCCCGGCGGTGGCGTGAGGCCGGCGGACGAATCACCGCGGAGGAGATGCAGAGGCAGGTTCGCGACGATGGCTGCCACTTCGAGCAGTCGATCTATTATCACGTTTACGCCCTGGACTTTTTTTTGCTGCACCGCGTGCTGGCAGGCGGGAGCGCGGGATACGACGAGCGGCTGCAGCGGATGGCGGAGTTCCTTCATGCGGTGATGGGCCCACCGGGGACGCTGCCTCTGATCGGCGACGATGACGGCGGCCGGCTGTTTCATCCCTACGGCGATCGCATGCAATTCGGCCGCGCCACTATGGCCACCTGCGCGGCCCTGTTCCGGCGGCCGGAATGGCTACGCACCCGGAAGGACCTGCTTCCACAAGCGGCGTGGTGGCTGGGCGAGACAGGGCTGGAACCACGGCCCGCGGCCTCTGATGGCTTTGAATCGCGCTTGTTCCGCAATTCGGGCATCGCCGTGATGGCGTCGGGCGGGGCGCACATCGTAATCAAGGCCGGAGGGTTTGGCGAAGGATCGGGCGGGCACAGCCACTCTGACGCGCTGAGCCTGGTAGTGCGGCTAGACGACAGGGAAATTCTGATCGACCCGGGAACCTTCACCTACGTTGCCGACCCCGTCGAGCGGGACCGATTCCGGGGATCGGCGGCGCACAATACGATCGCGGTCGATGGCCACGACCAGGCGGTGCCCGCGGGACCGTTCCGCTGGCGCGACAAACCGGCAGTCAAGATCCGCGACTGGGCCTCCAGCGGTGAAAGCGATTGGCTGGATGCGACGTGCGCTTACGGGGGATTCGTCCATCGACGCCGATTTCTGTTTGCCAAGCCGGCAGCGCTGGTGATCGTGGATTCGGTGGAAGGTCTGGCGGGCGAGCATACGATCGAGCAGTTCTGGCACGCGGGCTGGCCGGAGGAAGAGCGGCGTTTCAGCTTCAGCGCGGCGCCGGAACGCGTGGACGCGTGGCGGTCGCGTGCCTTCGCGACCCGCGAGCCGTCGCCGGCATTGCGCGTGACGGCGAGGGGTACGCTTCCGCTCCATTTAGCCGCTGTGGTCGACCTCTCCGAAGCGCCAGAGAGGAAGCTGGTCACGCTGGAGATCAGCGAAGGGACGTGCCTGGTGAAGTGGGGCGCCTCCGCTTTCCGCGTGATGCCGTAGCGCCGGGCTTGCTTGCTACATTGGAATCTGGCGCGCGCATGAAACAGGTGGTCCGCAGAGGGTTGAAGGAGATCATAGTGGACGAAGTGCCGGATCCGGTGCTGGCGCCTCACCACGTGCTGGTGCGCCCGCTGTATTCGCTGATTTCCAGCGGCACCGAAACGGCGAGTATCCACCGCGACAGCCTGTTGAAGGAGGCGGCCGATAATCCTTCTCATCTGCGCAAGATCTGGGACGTCGCGATGAAGACTGGGCCGCTGGCCACTCTGGCCGAGGTGCGCGCCAAGTTCAGCGAATACGCAGTGCTGGGGTATTCCGGCGCGGGCGTGGTGGCGGCGCGGCACGCCACGGTCACGGACCTCGAAATCGGCCAGCGCGTCGCATATGGGGGCGAAGGCACGGGCCACGGCGAGACCATCCTGGTGGGACGGAACCTGGCGGCGCGCATGCCCGACGCCCTGGGCTGCGAGCAGGCTTGTTTCGCCACGCTGGGCAGCATCGCGATGAACGCGGTGCGCACGGCGCGCATCGAACTGGGCGACGTGGTGGCGGTAATCGGGCTCGGCCTGGTGGGACAGCTTGTGGCGCAACTTGTACGGCTGCAAGGCGGCGTGGTGGTAGGAATCGATCTCAACCCGCGGCGCGTAGACATGGCTCGGTCGCTGGGAACCGAACACGGCGCGGCGGGCGAGAGCGCGGTGGAGGCGGTGCGCGCCATCACGGACGGCCGCGGCGTGGATTGCGCCATTGTGGCGGCGGCGGCGAAATCGCCCGCTCCGGCGCAGCACGCGCTGGCACTGTGCCGCGATCGTGGACGGATCTGCATCGTGGGCGCCGTGGGCATGGAGTTTCCGTGGAACGACATGTACCTGAAGGAAATTCAGCTCTACATGTCCCGGGCCTACGGGCCGGGCAGCTACGACGCATCCTATGAAAAGCAGGGGCGCGATTATCCGCTACCCTACGTGCGCTGGACGGAGAACCGCAACATGGAGGAGTTCCTGCGCCTGCTGGCCGCCGGCCGTGTGGATGTGCGCCCGCTAATCACCCACGAGTTTCCCCTGTATGAGGCGGCCAAAGCTTACGATACGATCCTCGACTCTTCCACGGGGAGCCTCGCGGTGTTGCTGAAATACCCGGCGGCGTCGGAAGGCGATCCGGTGGCGGCATTCCGGCCGCTGCGCAGTGTGGCTACTCCCGGCGAGCCGCGTGCCAAGGCGCAAATCGAGTTCGCGCTTGCCGGGGCGGGGAACCTGGCCAAGTGGGAGCATCTTCCCAACATCAAGAGGATGGCAGGCGTCAATCTGCGCGCGGTGTATTCGGCCGGCGGCGTGCGCGGGAAGAGCTATGCGCTGCGCTTCGGCGCGGCGTATGCATGCTCGGAGTACGAAGAGCTGCTCAAAGACCCTCAGGTGGACGCGGTTTTGATCGCCAGCCGCAACCAGCACCACGCGCCGCAGGCCCTGGCGGCGCTGCGCGCGGGCAAGCACGTCTTCGTCGAGAAGCCGATGGCGCTGACCGCGGCCGAGTGCAGCGAGCTATCCGCGGCTGTCGAGGAATCGGGATGCAGGCTCACGGTTGGTTTTAACCGCCGTTTCGCTTCCTACTATCGCGAATTGAAGCACGCGCTCGATCGACGCGCCGCACCGGCAGTGGTGCAGTGCCGCATCAATTCGCCGGGGATCTCCGGCTCCTACTGGATGGCCGACCCCGCGATCGGCGGCGCGATTCTCGGCGAGGCGTGCCACTTTATCGATTTGATGTACTGGCTGCTGGCGAGCGAGCCGGTCAGCGTTTCGGCCTATTCGCTGCCTACCGGCAAAGCCGATCCGATCGGCGAGAACAATCTGGTGGCAGCGTTCCGCTTTGCCGACGGCTCGATCGGGAACCTCACCTACTGCACGGTGGGCAGCAGCACCTCCGGGGGCGAGCGGGTGGAGGTGTTCGCACAGGGTGTGGGCGCGTTCACCGAGGATTTCAAGCGTGCGGGCGTGCACACGGGCGTTCGCCGCACCAAATCGCGCATCTGGCCGGACAAGGGGTATGCCGCGCAGATGGCCGATTTCGTGGAGAGCATCCGTCAGGGCCGTCCGCCCGCTGTGACGGTGTACGACGGCATTCGGGCCACACTGGGGTGCCTGGCCATGCTCGAATCGGCCAAACGCGGAGAGCCGGTGGCGCTGGGCCCGGTATGAGAGTGGTTCAGCTCGGACCTTACCCGCCGCCTCACGGCGGTGTGCAGACCAACCTCGTCGCCATCCGCGATCTTCTGCGAGGCACCGGCCACGAATGCGACGCGATCAACCTGACGCGGTTCCGGCGCGAAAACGCAGACGGTGTGTATTATCCGACGAGCGCGCGAGAACTTGCCGGGCTGCTGTGGAGGCTGCCCGCCGACATCCTGCACCTGCATTTCGGAGGAGACCTCACGCCGCGCCTCCTCGGCCTGCTCTGCCTTTGTACGTTGCTGCCGGGCAGAAAGACGGTTCTTTCATTTCACTCCGGCGGCTACCCGGGCTCTCCCGCCGGCCGCACCGCGGCTCCGAGCACGTTGCGCGGGTACGTCTTTCGCCGGCTCGACGGCGTGATCGCGGTGAACCCGGAGATCGCAGCGATGTTTCGCAAGTTCGGCGTTTGCGAAGAACGGATTCGCACGATCCTGCCTTTCGTGGTGCGGCCGCCGGATCCCGCCGTTCCAATGCCTCGAGTGTTGGCCGATTTCTTCGCCGCGCATCAGCCGGTGCTGCTCACGGTGGGCCTGCTCGAGCCGGAATACGATTTGCCGATGCAGATCGACGTGATGGGAGAGATCATCGCGCGCTTCCCGCGAGCGGGCCTGGTGATTGCGGGAGCCGGCAGCCTCGAAGAGGGCCTTCGGCGTCAGATTGACGGCAAGCCGTACGCGGATCATGTTCTGCTGTACGGCGACATGCCGCACCCGGTCACCCTGCGCGCGACTCTCGAGTGCGACGCTCTCCTGCGGACTACTCGATATGACGGCGATTCGGTATCGGTGCGGGAGGCCCTCTACCTGGGAACGCCGGTGATCGCCACCGATAATGGGCTGCGGCCGGCTGGGGTCGTGTTGGTTCCACCGTCCGATCCCGTTCGGCTTCGCGACGCGGTCTGCGAGCTTCTGTCGCGCGGGTGCGGACGCCAGGCCCCGGCGGGCGACGGACAGGAGAACGTCCGGCTGGTGGTGGACTTTTACCGGGAGTTGCTGGCTACCAAAGGCGAAGCGGGATATCGCCGGGCGTGAATGCCAGACCCAGGCGGACGCTGTACTGCCACAGGTTGTAATTGTGGAAATCTGTGCTGCCGTATTTCCGCGCCGCGAAAGTTAAGACGCCGTTGGTCGCACGGAAAAAATGCCGGCTGCCGCTGAGGTTGATCACGACGCTCGAATAGTTGCCTTGCACGTTCGCCACCGAGTCTGACGCCATGTAACTAACTCCGGAGGTAATGGCCCATTTCTTCAATCCAGTGTAGGAATATCCGCCTGAGACCATGGTTGAGGTCGAGGTCAGGAACAGACCGTTCCCCGGCGTGACCGAGTGACCGCCGGACGCGTAGATCACACCGCGCGGGACGACCTTCGAGATGCGCGCGGTAACGCTCGGGATGTAATCCACGAAGTAGGACACCTGCGAGGAAACGCAAGGTGCGCCGGGCGCGCAGATGATGGCCGCAATCGCGGGATCTATGGGTACATCCTGCAGGAACTTGTTTTCGAAGCGCGTGAACCCGCCGGTGGCGGAGAACTCGACAGTACGGGTGAGGCGTACGGCATAGCTCGCCACGACGGTATGCATGTCCGTGCTGCTGAAAATTCCGGTAAAGGAGTAGTGCGTGTAGTTGTACCCGACTCCGAGGGTACTGCCCCGGCTGATGCGGTACTGAATGTCGCCGCGCGCCGCCGCGCCGGTGTTGCCGTACAAGGCATCGGAGCGCCGTCGCACCAGGAAACCATCCCCGCCGATGTCGAAAGACAGACGCGTCGATCTTTGGATCATGAGGTCTGCCTGGGTGCTCAGGTACACCGTGCGGTTGTCGTAAAAATCGTTGGTGGGTACATAGGTAGTGGAGGGATCGAAAGGAACGGTTTGCTGGAGAACGGGAAGGCCGAAGTTGTCCGTAAAGATACCAGCGTTCTCGCGTAAAGAAAACATCACGTGACGCGAGAGTAAGTGGGTGACGCTGAGCAGGAGCAGCTCGTTGCTGCCGTCGTAATAGGATTGCGAAGGGTAGTGGTTAAACCCGGCACGGAAGTCCAGGCCGACGGTGGTGTGTTTCCAGGAATGGAAGCCGCTGATGCCGGCGTTGGCTTCTATGGCCGCTCCGCTGGAATTGACGGGATTGCCATTCGGATCGACCGAAACACCGTTGAGGCCGGTGTCGTATCCGAACGTAATCGAGAGGTAGGGGCGGAAGTCGATCTGGTTGGGCGCCATCGCGACAGGGGCCTGTCCACGGGTAAGCACCGCCGGACCTCCGTATTGTGCGAACACGGGTGCGAGGCTCGCGAAAGCGACTGCTATCCTTTGAAAAAGGCGCACCTTCCGAGTCTGACGCGAGCTTTGGAGGTGTGTCAAGTTATCGCGGGACTAGGCGGGATATCTCTCACCATTAGTTTTGCGTGTGGCTGACGCGCGTTTCCCCCCAGAGCTTGCGCGCCGGAACAAACACGATGCAGACCGCAAATAGCGCCGCAATCATGAGGACGATGAACGTTCGTGCGGGAGAAGTAAGCCGTTTCAGCGGCCAGCCGTCGGCAACCAAGGGGTCCAATAGTCCCAGCCCGTAACCCGCCGCTTGCGCTCCGCCGGCCCAGTAATTCCAGGGCTCGGCCATGAACAAAGTCGCACCAGCCGCGGCGATCAAAGCCCAGGGCATGATGAGCCGCGCCAGCTTGTGCGAGACAAAGTGAATCCACATACGATTGTGCGGCCCGAGCAGCGCGGGGTACTGGCCGATCACCTGGCAGACGCCGGCTTGCGTGCGGACCTTGCGGCGGAATTCGCTGGATAGCTGGGTGGGGTAGTCGAACGCGCGAGCAGATTCGTCGAGGATCACGCGGTAGCCCGCGAAGAAAGCGCCGATCGGAAGGTACATATCGTCAACCAGCGAGTCCTCGGGAATCGGGCGCGCCAGGCTGCGGCGCATGGCGTAGATGCAACCGGTGGCGCCGGGAATCGAATCCAGCCGGCTCAGGTTTTTTCGAATGAACTTTTCGTACTTCCAGTACATGCCGACGCTGGCCTGTTCCTGGTCGGCGCCAGTGGCGATCATCAATTCTCCGCTGGCGACGCCCACCTGCGGGTCGGCGAAACAATCCACGAGGTTGGCAAGGCTGTCCGGGTGAAGCGCCTGGCGAACATCGGTGAAGAAGAGGATCTCGCCCGCGGCCTGGCCGATGGCGGCGTTCAATGCAGCGGCTTTGCCGCCGCGGGACAGAGGCAGAAACCGGAGCGTGGCGCGGCCGGGAAAATGGTCCACGAAGTCGCGGGTGCCATCCGTGGAGCCGTCGTCCACCACCAGGATTTCGATCAGCTCCGCCGGATATTTCAGGGCCGCGATGGACTGCAGCTTTGGCCCGATCCAGTGGGCTCCGTTGTGGACCGGGAGAATGATGGATACGGTGGTCCGCAGCGGTCCTTTGTGGACCTTGCGGCCGTGAAGCCGCGCCAGCAATCCCAGCATCAGAGGATAGCAGGCGACGGTATACACGCAGAACGCGACGGACAGCAGAAAAACCACGGCCGCGATGTTCGCCGTCATTGCCGGGAGGTGAATGAGGCGCCGGGCGCGCGCCCCCCGCCGTGTGCGAGGTTCCGGGCGCGGTCGTGAAATGATGCCGTCACCAGCGCGGTAGAAGGCGATGGATCGCTCACCTGAGCCCGCCCCCGCATGAGGTAGAGAATGACCGCCTGACCAAAGTCTATCCCTCGGCTAAACCGCCCGCAAAAATCCGACGGATTGCTCTCTATTATAGCTCTGGCAAGCCCGGCATCCGCTGGTAGTGCGGCACGTGAGGGATCCCGAGTTCAACAACTTGATCAGACGTGGCGACAGGACGCTACCTTGCGGTCGCGGCTCTGATCGCGGCGCCCGGATGTGGCGAATCAGTTGAAACCGCCGACGGTTATTCCTTTCGCGTTCGGGTTGTTATCCAGACGCTGCCAGCCGGGACAGCTCGAGCTGCTGCCGCAAGGCGGGCCGGTGTAGTGCCAGATGGACCCGTCATTGTGGAACTGATAGATGTGGGTACCGCTGGAGGCAATGGCGACGGCCGCGCGGTTGTTGTCGAGCATCTGCCAGCCGGGGCAGGAGGAAGCGCTGTTGCACGGCGTGCCGGTGTGGAGCCAGATGGAGCCGTCGTTGTGGAGCTGCACCAACTCCTTGCCGCCCGCTGCGATCGCCGTGGCCGCGCGGTTGTTGTCGAGCATCTGCCAGCCGGGGCAGGAAGCAGCGCTGCTGCACGGCGTGCCGGTGTGGCGCCAGATGGAGCCATCGTTGTGGAGCTGGTACACATCGTTGCCGCCGGCTGCGATGGCGGTGGCGGCGCGGTTGTTGTCGAGCATGATCCAGCCGGGGCAGGAGGTCGGGCTGCCGCACGGGGTGCCGTTGTGGCGCCAGATGGAGCCATCGTTATGCAACTGGTACAACTGGGTGCCGCCGGCCGCGATGGCGGTGGCGGCGCGATTGTTGTCGAGCATGATCCAACCGGGGCAGGAGGCGCCGCTGCTGCACGGGATACCGGTGTGGCGCCAGATGGAGCCATCGTTGTGCAACTGATAGACCTGCGAGCCGCCGGATGCGATGGCGGTTGCGGCGCGGTTGTTATCGATCATAAACCAGCCGGGGCAAGACGAACCGCTGCTGCACGCGGTACCGTTGTGGCGCCAGATGGAGCCGTCGTTGTGCAGTTGATAGAACTGGCCACCGGAAGCCGCGGCGGCGACGGTGGCGCGGTTGTTATCGAGCATCGCCCAGCCGGGGCAGAAATCGCCATCGCAGGGAGTTCCGGTGTAGCGCCAGAGGGAGCCGTCGTTGTGCAACTGGTAGACCGGGTCGGTGTGCAATTGATAAACGTTGTTGGCCGCGGCGACCAAGCCGGTCAGCGGATTGTTGTCGAGCATCTGCCAGCCGGGGCAGGACGTGCCGCTGCACGCCGTGCCCGTATAGCGCCAGATCATGCCGTCGTTATGCGATTCGTACAACTGATCGCCCGCGGCGGCGATGGCGACCGCTTTGATGTTGTTGTCGAGCATCTGCCAGCCGGGGCAGGAGCTGCCGCTGCACGCCGTGCCGGTATATCGCCAGATAGTTCCATCCACGTGGAGCTGGTACAACTGGTTGCCGGCCGCGATGGCAACCGCGGCGACGTTGTTGTCGAGCTTCTGCCAGCCGGGGCAGGATGTGCCGCTGCACGCGGTACCTGTATATCGCCAGATCGAGCCATCGTTGTGCAACTGGTAGAGCTGGCCGCCGCCGGCTGCAATAGCAACAGCGGCGGTATTGTCATCGAGCATCTGCCAGCCGGGGCAGGACGTGCCGCTGCACGCCGTGCCGGTGTAACGCCAGATCTTGCCGGTGTTGTGCATTTGGTAGAGTTGACCGCCATCGGCGGCGATGGCGAGGGTAGCGGTATTGTCATCGAGCATCTGCCAGCCGGGGCAGGAGTCGAGGGTGCAGCCCACACCGGTCGATACCCAGATCTTGCCGCTGTTGTGAAGCTGGTACAGCTTGCCGCCACCACCGGCGACGGCCACAGTGGCCGGGTTGTTATCGAGTTGCTGCCAGCCCGGACAGCTACTGCCGCTGCAAGGCACGCCGGTATACGACCAGATGGTGGCGCCCAAACTGCCGACGAACAGGTTGCTGGAGAAGACGCTTAAGCCGGCGACGGGCGGAACACCGGACGGCGACGTGGCGGAGGTCCAGGCAGCGAGCACCCAGTTTCCGGAGCACGCGATGCCGTTGTAATCGCCGTATTTCGGGCAGCCGCCGCCGGTAGAGCAGGTTTCGCCGGTTGGGCACTTGGTGGAGGAGAAATCGCAGCGGGTCCGGCTGCCGCCGCCCGAGGAGTTCAGGCAGAAGCCGGCGAGCTCGGGCTGCACGGTGCAAGATTCCGAATCGGTGGTGGCGCGCGGAGAGCAGGGCCAGCCGGACGCGCACTGCGGATCGGGAGTGCCGGAGAGGTCGAAAGTAGAGCCGGAAGCCGTGCCGTTCCCGGATGCTACGAAGTACTCGGTGCGATCGTTGGTAGCTCCGGAAGCCTTTGCGGCGCTGCGATCGTACCAGCCGATCCAGGCGCGGCCGAGAGTGCTGCATGACCAGGGCATGAAACGCCTGACCCCGGTGGTGGAGGTGATGGTGTGATGGTTGGGGAAGGTTGCGCCGCTGTCGGTGGATTCGGCGGTGACGATGCGCTCTCCGCCGGCTCCATCGGTTTCGGCCCAGGAAACGAAGACGTGAGCCGCGTTGCCGGGATCGAGCGCAACGGTAGGGCTGGTCAAGGTGTTGCCGTTGTTGCAGCGGTCCAGCCCGGATACCGGGCAGGCGACGGCGCCGCTAACCGTGGCCACAGTTACCGGAAACCCTGTGGCCGCGTTCAGGCCGCTGGAGCACGAGCTGAAACGGTTCAGCAGCACATTGCTGCCGCTGAGCGTAACCACGTAGACATTGCCGTCTTTAGCCACGGCGGGGCGCGGGAAATCACCCGAGCCGGGAATCGCGCTGGTAGCGGTCCAAGTGGCGCCGTTATCCTGCGAACAGACGATCGAAGCGGCGACAAATCCGCTCCCCAAGCTGCCGCAACCGGTAGCCGGCCCTGAAGGAGTGAACTGCCGCCAGACGGCGTAGACCTGGTCCTTGCCGCCGCTTGCGTTGACGCTGTCGGCGGCGATGTGCTCCTGATCGGGGAAGCAAACGGGCGGTCCCGTAGTGGGGCATTGTGCGCTGTAGCCTTGCAGGGTGAAGTTCGCGCCGCCATCAGTCGAGCGGCTTTCGGCATTGGTGCAACCACTGACGCCAAGCTGGGCTTTCGTGCCGCTGGGAAATGCGATCACCGAAAGATAGAAGTTGCCGGACGCTCCGCGGGCAAGCGAGGGGTCGTTGAGTCCAAAAACGCCGGCGTTGCCCGCCGAGAAGGTGCCGCCTTGATTTGTGGAATAGCGCAGGGCCGAATTGCTGGCGACGATGACGTTCTTGGCGTCGGCACTGCCGATGACCTCCAACTCCCCGACGCCCGTTTCGATGGCCACGGTTCCCACGCGGCTGGGAGAGGGAAAGCCGACGGCCGAGCGGGTCAAAACGCGGGCGGCGCCCGGGAGAACGGCCGCAGCGTCCGGCCTGGCTGCGCCACCAGGTCTGGCCGGCATATTCTGCTGCATCATGCGGATGGACTTTTGCACATCCGCTTTGTTGCCCTGGGTGGCAAAGGCGCTGTTCGCGGCGAGGGTTTCGGCTTGCTGGAGCGTTCCGGGCGGGGCTTCCGGCGAGAGGGTGATATCGAAGTGAAGGACCGTGGCGCCGGCGGCGACGGCCACGATCGCCCGCTGTACTTGAGGGGCATTCACGGGCTCCTGCGCCTCGCGCTGCTGTGGCGCGCCGCGCGTGGGGAGGTTCTCGACGAACTCGATTTGCACCGCGGGCCAACTGCCGATCTCCAGAAAGGTAACGGTTCCGGTCCGCGACTTGGCGATGTCCTGAAGCCGCTGAAGGGCGTCGTCATGGCTGAGCCGCGGTTCGGTGGTGATGAAGACTCGCGCGATCGGGTACTCGACGTTTTGGGGTTGAGCCGCGGGTTGCGCCCTCACCGCCGCCGTTCTGGTGAGGACGAGCTCATGGGCGTTCCGGAACACGGCGCCAGACGGTTTCCAGGGAGCGGCATAGCGTACCGTGATTTCGGGGGAAATCGTCAGGGCGCGGACTCCCGCAGGGGGTTGTTGGGGCGGCTGTGCCCGGAGCGAAAGGGCAGCCGAAAGGATCACAAGAGCCGACCGTAGCAGGATCACAAAACCTCGCAGTCTTAAGTTACCGGGCCGGGCCTGTAATGCATAGCCAGTATACACACACCGGGGCTGACCCGGACTAGTGTCCCAACAAAGGGGGCCGTCCACGCTCCCATGCCCGTGGAGAAGATCTCGAGTCTCGCGCGGGGTTGGCCGCGCTATTTGTAGCTGAAGTTGCCCGCGGAGCCCTGCTGGAGGATCGCGCCCCGGCCGCTGCGAGGCCGCACGCCCCTCGCAAACCAGGCGGTGGATTGCGAAATAATACGAGGAGGCATGCCCCAACCCGACATTCGTAACACGATCGATACGCTGATCGCAGCCGGCGACGCGCCTGGCGCCGCGCGCGCGCTGGCCCAAGCCTGGGAGGCCCAAGCCTCCGCCGCGTTCGCCGGATTCGTGGCTTCGCGGTTCGATCGATTGCGGCCGCATCTCCCGCTGGTCCCGTACCGCTGGGCAGTTGTGCGCTCGTTTACGGTTGAACCCGTGCTGCCTATCTTCAAAGCCAACGCGTACGCGCACGGAATTGCGCTGGATCTCCACGCCGGCGAGTTCAACGCATACGCACAGGAGATTCTCGATCCGGAGAGCTCCCTCTACCGTTTTCGGCCCGATGCGTTAGTGCTGGCCGTGCAGACGCGCGATGCCGGCGACGTCTCGACCCTGCTGGGGCGCTTCGCCGACTGGATTGCCGCGTTCCGGCGCCACAGCTCCGCCGCACTGATTGTGCACTCGCTCGAGGTGCCGGCGCCGGGTTCCGGCATTCTCGACGCCCAGCGGGAAGACGGCGAAACCGAAGCCGTGCGGGCCATCAATCGCGGACTGGTGTCAATGGCGCGGCAGCACCACGGAGTCTACATCCTGGACTACGATGCCCTGGTGGCGCGACATGGCCGCGCTGGCTGGGCCGACGAACGAAAATGGCTCACCGTGCGGCTGCCGATTGCATCGGCCCATCTGACGCACCTTGCCGCCGAATGGATGCGATTCCTTCATCCGCTCACCGGGAAGCTGGCCAAGTGCATCGCGGTAGACCTGGACAACACCCTGTGGGGCGGAGTCGTCGGCGAAGACGGCATGACGGGCATCAAGCTGAGCCAGGAGTTTCCGGGCGCGGCGTTCCAGGCTGTGCAGCGAGCCCTGCTCGATTTCGCGAAACGCGGCATTCTGTTGGCCGTGGCCAGCAAGAACAACCTCGCCGACGCGATGGAGGCGCTGACGTCGCATCCGGGGATGCTGCTCAAGCCCCGCGATTTCGCGGCCATGCGCATCAACTGGAACGACAAGGCGCAGAGCCTGCGCGAGATCGCCGCGGAGCTGAACATCGGCCTGGACAGCATCGCCTTTGTGGATGACAACCCGGTGGAGCGGCGGCACGTCCGCGAGAATGCTCCCGACGCCATCGTGATCGAACTGCCCCAGGACCCGATGGGCATCGCCCAATGCCTTCGGGACTGCCCCTGGTTCGAACGGCTGACGCTGAGCGACGAGGATCGCAAGCGCGGCGAATACTACGCTGCGCAACGTGAGCGGGCCGAGCTGCAATCGAGCGTCGCGTCGAAGGAAGACTTCTACCGCTCTCTGGAGCAGGTGGTGGAGATCGCGCGCGTGACGCCAGCCACGCTCGAACGGGTGGCCCAGCTTACGCAGAAGACCAACCAGTTCAACCTCACCACGCGCCGCTATACCGGGCAGCAGATCAGCGAAATGGCCGCCTGCCCGGGCTGGCGCGTGTGGAGCCTGCGGGTGACGGACCGCTATGCCGACAATGGGCTGGTCGGGGTCGCGATCACGCATCTCGATGGCGGGGTCTGCGAGATCGACACGTTCCTGATGAGCTGCCGCGTGATCGGCCGGACGGTGGAAACGGCGCTGCTCGCCCGGATCGCGGACGACGCGCGATCCAGCGGCGCCGGCCGGCTGCAAGGCTGGTTTCTACCGACGAAGAAGAATACGCCCGCGCAGGATTTCTACCGCGAGCACGGGTTCAGCGAAGCCGAGCGCACGGCCGAAGGCACGCTGTTCGCATTCGACCTGAGCCAAGACACGATCCCGACGCCGGAGTGGATTCGAGTCGCGTAGCGTCAGTGCGTCATGGCGTAGATCACGTAATTGACACCGATGCGCACGCCGAGCGCGGCGTAGTGCGCCGGGTAGTGCGGCGCGTCCGCCCACTCCCAGGAATCGCCGATGTCGGACTGGAAGGTGATCGCCACCATGAGGCGTCCGCGGTCGTCGAAAATACCGCGCCACTTGTCGGGACAGCCTTCGCATTTCCAACTGGTCCCGCGCATGACGCTCCCGTTGCTGGCCACCTGGTAGCGGTTGTCGAGGTCGTACACAGAGTGGAAGATGGCGCTGTCGTCGGGCAGATCGACTACCTGCCGTTCCGGGAAGACCTTCTTCATGCTGGCCATGAATACGTCCCACTCGTAGGGTCCCCAGAAGTCGTCGCACATGAAGAAGCCGCCGCGGAGCAGGTATTCGCGGAGCGCCTTGGCCTGCGAGTCGGTCAGTTCCCAGTGGCCGGTCTGGACGGCGTACAGCCAGGGCCAGTCGAATTCGCCGCCATCATCGAGGTTGACCGGCTGTTCGACGGAGCGAACATGAATTCGCGTGAGGCGCCGAACCGCCTGCACGAAATGGCGGTCGGCGCGCGGATAGTCCTGGGTCCAGATGGAGTAGCCCTGTGTCCAATCTCCGCCCCCGCGAAAGCTGAAACCGAAGCCTCGGCCGTAGCGTCCGCCGGGGGCGTTGGGGTACATCAATCGCGCGAACGCCCATTCGGTTTTCTCCTGCCAGTCGGCCGGCAGCGGGATGTCGCCGAGACGGTACTCGACGCCGGGGTACTCGCGGAAGGGAAGCTGGGCGTAGAGGGCGGCGAGCATGGTCGCGGCGATCGGAATCCAGGAGGCCTTGCGCAAACTCATACCGCTGGCTGCCTCTCGTGAGGATATCATTGGCGTGGGGCGGGGCGGATGAGAAAGGACCGACGTCTCCTGACGCGGCTGGTTACCTGGGCAGCACCAGCACCGACGATTGCTGTTTGACAGCGGTAATGGACGACACTTTTCCGTCTTTCACTTCAATCCGCGTGTTGCCCTCTTTGCCAGAATAGGTGAGCCGCTTGATGCCGTCCTCGCCGGCAGTCTGCAGCGATGCGGGCCCGAAGCGCTCGATCAGCGCCTCGTAGGCGATTCCGACCTCGGCCTTTTTGATGTCTTCGTAGAGCTTCGGTGGCGCGGATGGCGGTGCGGGAGCCCCGCCGGTCACTGAAATCGTTTCTACCGAGGACTTCGTCGAGTTGAGAGTTTTGTCGAGGCCGCCAAGCGCCCCGGCAATGCTCTTGCCTAGGTCTTTTGCCGGCGCGGTCATGGTTGCCGCCTTCCCGGCGCCGAGTCCGGCTTCGACCACAGCTTGGGCGTGCAGCGCGGCCAGGGACAGTGAGGAGAAGAGAACCAGGAGCTTCATGAGGCGACCTCCGTTCTGAGTGTGACAGCGTCATGTACTGCCGGGAAAGCTGTCGAAAGTTATCAGTCGGGAGGCGCGCCTGCGGCGCGGGGCAGGCCGGGAGGCCTACCCTACTAACGCGAGAATCACCTCGATGGCTTCCACCGCATCGGCACACACCCAGTCGGCTGTGCAGGTCTGCCCGGCGCCGTAGCCGGTTCTCACCAGGATGGTGCGTGTGCCGGCACGCCGGCCGCATTCCACATCGGCCTCGCGGTCGCCGACGAAGAACGAGGCGGTCAGCTCGATACCGTGCTCGGCGGCGGCCCGCAAGACCATTCCAGGCTCGGGCTTGCGGCAGGCCGAAGGAGTACCCGGCGCGTCAGGGCAGTAATACGAATCGTCCACCAGCCCGGGGCCGATCTGCCGCAGAAATTCCGCCTGCACCGCGTGATACTGCTCGTCGTTGATGATGCCGCGGCCAATGCCGCTTTGGTTGGAGATCACGAAGACGCCGAAGCCTGCACGCTTCAACCGGCGCAATGCCTCGGCCACGCCTGGATAGACGCGCACTTTCGCGGGATCGCCGCAGTAGTGAGCCTCTTCCATGAGGGTGCCGTCGCGATCGAAGAATACCGCGCGCATGTCAGGCGAAACTCGCTTCCAGCTCCGCGGGAGTGACGGTCGCGGTGCCCAGCTTGCCCACCGCGATTCCGCTGGCGCGATTGGCCAGCTCGGCTGCCTGCCTGGGCGGAGCGCCCGCGATCAATCCCACGGTCAGGACCGCGATCGCGGTATCGCCGGCGCCCGAAACGTCGAACACCTCCTTGGCGCGGGTGGGGATATGGTAAGGTTCTTGGCCGCTCGCAAACAGCATCATTCCCTGTTCGCCCAGGGTCACCAGCAGGCAACCCGGCTCCCACGCGGCCAGCAGACGATCGGCCGCGGCCAGCAAAGCGCGGTCCGCCGTGGGCGGGTCCACCGGCGTTTCGAGTCTGATGCCGGCGGCGGTGAAAGCCTCGAGCCGGTTCGGCTTGATGGCGGTCGCCCCTCTCCAGACCAGTGAGGTGTGCGGGTGCGGATCCACGGCCAGCACCTTACCCCGCTCGGCCGCCACACGGCAGATGTGATCCGCCATGACCTGATCCAGCAGCCCCTTGCCATAGTCCGCGACCACGATTCCGTCCGCGTGATCGATACCCGCGTCGATGAGCGCGATGATGTGTTGCTTCTGTTCGGCCGTCATCTGCGGGCGCCGCTCGCGGTCAACCCGGACCACCTGCTGATTGCGGGCGATGATGCGCGTCTTGACGGTGGTGGCCGTCGCGGCGATGTGCTGCACGCCACCGGTCTCGATGCCGGCTTCCGCCAGCAAACGGCACAGGCGCTCGCCGCTTGCGTCCTCGCCGAGCACGCCGACGAGCGCGGTCTTCGCGCCCAGATCCCGAAGGTTGCGCGCCACGTTGGCGGCGCCACCGGGATAGTAGGATTCGCCCGTAACATTCACTACCGGCACAGGGGCTTCCGGCGAGATGCGCGACACCTTGCCCCAAATGAACTCGTCGAGCATCAGGTCGCCGATCACCAGCACGCGCGCGCCGGCAAAGCGCGCAATCCAGCCGGCCTCAGTTGGCATCGTGCGCGGTCTCGCCGTCCCGCACGGCCATGGCGGGACGGAACTCGCCGGCGGGCTTGCGCGCCACCATCAGGAGCGACAGACCCGGCCAGGGCATCAGGAAATCCAGCCGCCGCCAGAACCAGACGCTCTTGTCGAAAATCTTCAATACCAGTTTGCTGATATTTCGCGTGTGCAGTACTTTGCTGTAAGCCCACCACGAAACCAGTGAAACCTTGTTGAAGCTCTCCTGGCGGGTGACCTGAAATCCGCCCGACTCCAGCAGGGCTCGCGCGGCCGCGGCCGAGTAGCGCCGCTTGTGTCCCAGGCTGCGGTCCAGCGTTCCGTAAAGGGACGGAATGTTCGGCACCAGCATCACCAGCACGCCGCCCGGCTTGAGGGTAGCGGCGAGGCGCTCCAGCACGGCGGCAGGATCTTCCAGGTGCTCCATCACGTTCAGGCAGAGCACCGTGTCGAAACAAAGCTCCAGACCGCCCAGGTCGGCTGGCGACTCCGGATCGAGTTTCTGCACGGTCACATTCGGGGTGCGCAGAAACCGGTTGCGCAGCGCGTGCAGGTGCAGAGGGTCCAATTCCGCGGCGACGTAGAGCATGCGGCGCGCCATCAGGCGGCCGGTAAGGTTGCCGATGCCCGCTCCGATTTCGAGCACCTCGTCGCCGACGTGCGGCCGTACCTTGCGGGCCACCCAGCTCAGATACTGCGGGGTGCCCGTGAGATTGTTGAGCACGCCGCGGCCGTACGGCGCCGCGTACAGATCGTCGATCAGCCAGAACTTGAACACCACCGCGAGCGCCTTCAGCCCATCTTTCCAGCCGATCTTCTTGCCTTCTTCGTAGGTGCGGCCGTGGTAACTGATCGGCACTTCATAAATACGGAACTTGCGCTTGGCGCTCTTCATCGCGATTTCCGGCTCGAAGCCGAAGCGGTCGCTGCGGATAGGGATGCTCTTGAGCAGGTCGGTGCGGAAGACCTTGTAGCACGTTTCCATGTCCGTCAGGTTCAGGTTCGCGAACATGTTGGAGATGAGAGTCAGCCCCTTGTTGATCATGGAGTGCCAGAAGGGCAGCACGCGGGTCTGATCGCCCGAGAGATATCGCGACCCGAAGACGGCGTCGGCGTGGCCGTCGAGCAGCGGCCGCAGGAGGCGCGGATATTCGGAAGGATCGTATTCGAGATCGGCATCCTGAATCAGCGCGAAATCGCCCGCCGCGAGTTCAATCGCGGTTCGCACCGCCGCTCCTTTGCCTCGGTTCTTGGGATGGCGGTAGAGTCGGATCTGCGGAAATGCCGCCGCGAGGCGCTCCAGAATTGCGTAGGTGCCGTCCGTGGAGCAATCGTCCACGATGACCAACTCCCGCTCCATGTTTTCCGGCAGGGGCGCCGTCAACACCAGGGAGATGCACCGTTCCACAACGGTCCGCTCGTTGTAGACCGGCATCAGGATCGAAAGCTTCATGAAAACATCAGGATATCAAAGTGTGCCGAATTACCGCGTCGGTGAACTCGTTCGTCGATGAACTCCCGCCGACGTCGCCGGTCAGGTGATCGCGCTCTGCATAGGTCCGGTAGATCGCGTTCTGGAGGCGCGCCGCGGCTTCTCTTTCGCCGATGTGGGCCAACATGAGGACTGCCGACTGCATCAGAGCGGTGGGGTTGGCCAGGCTCTTCCCGGCGATATCGGGCGCGGTGCCGTGGACCGCTTCGAAGATCGCGTGATGATCGCCGATGTTGGCCCCGGGCACGATTCCGAGCCCGCCCACGAGGCCGGCGGCCAGGTCGCTGATGATGTCGCCGTAGAGATTCGGCAGCACCAGCAGATCGAAGGTCTCCGGGCGCATCACCAGTTGCATGCAGGCGTTGTCCACGATCAGCTCGGTGTACCGCACCTCAGGGTAGTGCGAGGCCACCTCGCGGCAGCACTTGAGGAACAGGCCATCGCTCATCTTCATGATGTTGGCCTTGTGGATCGCGGTCACCTTCCTGCGCTGGTCGCGGCGCGCGTACTCAAAGGCGGCGCGCGCGATCTTCATGGATGCGTGCTGGGTAATGATCTTGAGGCTCTCGACCACACCTGGAATCACTTCGTGCTCCAGGCCGGAATAGAGGTCTTCGGTATTTTCGCGGAAGATGGCGAGGTCGAGCGGCAGGTCGTGAAAGCGCGTCTTCAGGCCGGGCAGCATCCGCACCGGCCGGAAATTCGTGTACAGCCCCAGTTTCTTGCGCAGGGCGACGTTGATGCTCTGGTGTCCGCCGCCGATCGGCGTGGCTGTCGGCCCCTTGAGGCCCACCTTGGTCACCTCCAGCGAGGCGAACACATCGTCCGGGATCAACTGACCCTGCTCCGCCAGAGCCCGCGCGCCTGCTTCGACCCGCTCCCATTCGATCACGACGCCGGTCGCCTCCACTGCGCGCACGGTGGCTTCGGCGACTTCCGGTCCAATCCCGTCGCCAGGGATGAGTGTGATCAGTTGAGCCATCGTAGCTATTATAAGAATGTAGGACTCATGATCCCCGATTGGGCGGCGGAACGGCGCGAGATGGTGGACACCCAGCTACGCCGGCGCGGCATTCGTGATGCACGCGTGCTGGCCGCCATGCTGGAAATTCCGCGCGAAGAGTTCGTCCCGATGGAATCGCGCGTCCTCGCCTGCCGCGACGAACCGGTTCAGATCGGGTTCGGACAGACCATTTCCCAGCCGTACATGACTGCACTGATGGCCGAGGAGCTGGCGCTCGAGGGCGGGGAGACCATTCTGGAGGTCGGCGCGGGCTGCGGGTACGCCGCCGCCCTGCTGGGGGCGCTGGCCGCGCGAGTGGTCACGGTGGAGATCGTTCCCCAGCTTGTGCGGCAGGCGCGCGGAAATCTCCGCCGCACGTGCCGCGACCGGAACGTGCAGGTGGTCGAGGGCGATGGCAGTTGGGGATACGAGCCCCACGCGCCATACGACGCAATTTCGGTGGCCGCGGGTGCTCCGGACATCCCCCCGGCTCTGCTCGATCAGTTGTGCGACCCCGGAATCCTGGTGATTCCTGTAGGCGCGCTGCTCGACCAGGAACTGCGTGTCGTCACCAAACGGAATGGGCAGATCCATGCCCGGGTTTCAACCGCGTGCCGTTTTGTCCCGCTGCGCGGCAGCGAAGGTTGGCGCTGAATGCGGCTGCGCACGGCCAAGGACCGGCTCAAGATCGAGCACAGCATCATCGACAACGTGCGTGGGATTCTGGAGGAGCTGCTGGCCGCCAATGCCGCGATTCGCAGCGTGATCCCGGGCGTGATCCGTCCGGTTCGCGACGCCCGCGGGCCGGTCAAGATCCGCGTCACGGTGCCGACGCAGAACGGCTGGAAAGCGATCGCGCTGAGCGCCGGCGCGCGCCAGGAGCTCTTCATCAGCACGGGCCTGAAGAAGGAGGAGCTAGAAGCGGCGCTCGCCAAGGCCGGCGCTCTGTTGGATTAGCAGTGCCCGACGTGCAAAGCGACGATCCCGCCGGTCATGGTTTCAAACTCCACGCGGGTGAAGCCGGCGGCCCGCATTTCCGCCGCGAGCTCTTCCGCGGACGGAAACTTCCGCACGGATTCCGGCAGGTACTCGTACGCGTGGCGCGCGCCGGTGATGGCTTCGCCGATCCGCGGCAGAATGCGCCGCGAGTAGAAGTTGTAGACCGCCGCGAACGCCGGATTCGACGGCTGCGAGAACTCGAGAATTGCGGCCGCACCACCCGGACGCAGCACGCGGCGCATCTCCACCAGGCCGGCTTGATAGTTTGCCAGGTTGCGAAATCCGAACGCCACCGTAATCAGATCGAGTGACGTATCGCGCAGGGGAAGATGCAGCGCATCCGCCTCGAAGACCGAGACCGGCGCGCCTTTTTGCGCGATTTTCCGGTTCGCCACGCGCAGCATGGGGTGCGAAAAATCGCTTCCCAGCACGGCGTGATGGCGCGCCAGGGCCAATGCGAGATCGCCGGTCCCGCAGCACATATCGAGCACGCGCGCATCCGCGCGGTCCAGAATCGGACGCACGCGGCGCACGGTTCGCGCGCGCCAGGCGCGGTCGATGTTCGCCGAGAGCAGGTGGTTCGCCAGGTCGTAGCGGCGGGCGATGCCGTCGAACATGCCGCGTACCCACCGGGCGGCTTCCTGTTCGTTGCGCGCGCCCTCCGGCGTGGTGCCGCTCATGACAAAGCGGAACGGATCGCGGCCATTACGGCCTTTTCCTCGACCCCGGAGACGACCGTGACTTCGCCGATGCGCACCGGCAGCACGAAGTGCACCTTGCCCTGCACGGTCTTCTTGTCGTGCACGAGGCGGGCCTCGAGGTTCTCGGCGGAAATGCCGGTCACCGGCGGAATGGGTCCGTAGTCGGCGATGAGGTTGAGCATTTCCACGCTGTCTTCGGCGGAGACGTGGCCGGTCATCTCACCAAGGTAGATGGCAGCGCGCATGCCCCACGCCACCGCCTCGCCGTGCAGGAAGCGCCGGTAACCGGTTTCGGCCTCCAGCGCATGTCCGAACGTGTGGCCGAAGTTCAGGATGCGGCGCAGATCGCCCTCGCGCTCGTCGCTGGAGACCACCTCGGCCTTCATGCGCACACTCTCGGCGATGATATGGTCCACCGCGGAGGGCGCGCGGTCGAGCACTTCGCCATGATGCTTGCGCAAATAGCGGAAGAGAGCCGGCTCGCGGATGATCCCGGCCTTGATGATTTCGTAGAGGCCGGCGCGGAATTCGCGCTCCGGGAGGGTCTCCAGCACGGCTGGATCGGTTAGGACGACCAGCGGCTGATGGAAGCTGCCGATGAGATTCTTCCCGCTGGCCAGGTTCACGCCGGTTTTCCCTCCGATGGCGGCATCCACCTGTGCGAGCAACGTGGTCGGAATCTGAATGACGGAAATACCGCGCATAAAGATCGCGGCCGCGAAGCCGGCCATATCGTTCACGATGCCGCCGCCGAAGGCGATCACCATGCTTGACCGGTCGCCGCCGAGCTCCACCATGTCTTCGGCCAGCCGCTCCAGGGGCGCCAGGCGCTTCTGATCCTCGCCGCCGGGAAGAAAGAGTACCTCATGGTTTACGCCCGCTAGCCCGGCTTCGAGCGCTCCGCCGGCATGGCGCCAGACATCTTCCGTGGTGACCACGAATACTTTGCCCGTCTTGGGCGGAATGTGCCGCGCCAAGTGGCCGATGGCGCCGCGCTCCACGATCGCGGAATAGCACCGCTGGGGTGTCTCCACGCGGTAGGAAGGCATAAGTTTCTTGTACCACGCAGTCGGCGCGGCGGGTTTGGGACAAGCCCTTGCTATGCTGGCAGTATCCGATGAATCCCGACTTCCTCGTCATCGGCGCGGGCGTGGCGGGTTTGCGCGCGGCAATCGAGCTGGCCGAAGCCGGCACCGTGCTCGTGGTCGCCAAGGACAGCCTGCGCGAGTCCTCGTCCGAATACGCCCAGGGCGGCATCGCGGTCGCCCTTAGTGACGACGATGAGGTGGCGTTGCACGAGCAGGACACGATGTTCGCGGGCGACGGCCTGTGCAACCCCGCCGCTGTGCGCACTCTGGTGGAAGAGGGTCCCGCGGCAATTCAGGACCTGATCGAGTGGGGCGCCGAATTCGACCGCGACGGCAACCGCCTGGCCTTCACCCGTGAGGGAGCACACAGCCGCAATCGCGTTCTGCACGCGCACGGCGACTCGACCGGCCGGGAAATCGCGCGCGCGCTTTATCACAAGGCGGCGTCGCTGGCCAACGTGACGTTCCGCAGCTTCGCCGCGATTACCGAACTGCTTGTCTCCGATGGAGTGTACGGGGCGGTTCTCGATGAGCCGATCCACGCCCGCGCGGTACTCCTGGCCACCGGCGGACTGGGGCGCCTCTACCTGCATACGACCAATCCCGAGATCGCCACCGGCGACGGTGTCGCGATGGCGTACCTTGCCGGCGCGGAGATCAGCGACATCGAGTTCGTGCAGTTCCATCCGACGGCCCTCGCGCTGGAAGGCGCTCCTAACTTTCTGCTGTCCGAAGCGCTGCGCGGGGAAGGCGCCCTTCTTAAGAACGCTTCCGGAGAACGATTCACCGAAGAACTGGCTCCGCGCGATGTGGTGGCGCGAGCGATCGTGAACGAAATGCGCCGGACGGGGGCGCCTCATGTGCTTCTCGACCTTTCGCACCGGGGTGAGCAATTTGTCCGCGAACGCTTCCCGCGGATTTTCGAGACCTGCCTGCGCTATGGCATCAACCTCGGCCGAGGCGGCGCGCCGGTAGCGCCCGCGGCTCACTACGCGATGGGAGGCGTACGCACCGATCTCGACGGCCGCGCCACGCTTCCGGGCCTCTTCGCGGCGGGCGAGGTTGCATGTACCGGCGTACACGGCGCCAACCGGCTGGCTAGCAATTCGCTGCTGGAAGGCGTGGTCTTCGGAAAACGCGCGGGCCGCGCCATGCGTGAAGCCGCTTCCCGGCCGGCCGCGGAGAGTGCGGCGGTTTCCCGAACGCTTCCACCCCCAGGCGCCGACATCCCCCACCTGATGTGGGAGCACTGTGGCATTGTCCGCGCCGCGGAAGGCCTGCAACAAGCCTGCGAGGAGTTCGAATCGTTGCATGCGACCGTCCCTCTGCTGATCGCACGCTGCGCCCTGGCCCGCCGCGAAAGCCGGGGCGCCCATTTCCGCGCCGACTATCCAATAAAAAGCGACCAGAACGCCAGGCATTCCATCATTCGAAAGGACGCCTGTGTCACGTTCGCTTAAGACAGCAGCACCCATCAGCGCGCTTTGGACTACACCGTCCATCCTGGCCGCGTCCATGCTGATTGCGTGGGCGGCTGAGGCCGCCCAGTTCTTCGTGGCGCAGGGTGTGGCTCTGGCCATCCTCGCCTGGCTGCAGACGCTGCCTGAGTTTGCGGTGGAGGCGGTGCTCGCCTGGAAGCAGCAAGTGCCGCTGCTGTTGGCCAATCTGACCGGCGCCCTCCGCCTGCTCACCGGCCTGGGCTGGCCCATGATCTACGCCGTCGCGGCGTACTTCCACCGCCGGAAGACCGGAAATCGCATGGGGACCATCCAGCTCAAAGACGAGCACTGCGTGGAAGTGATCGGCTTGTTCGCGGCGCTGGCGTGGGGCTTCGTGGTCTGGGCCAAAGGCTCACTCGACGTGATCGACGCGGCCGTGCTGATCGCGGTCTACTGCGTGTACCTGTGGGTACTGCGCCGGATGCCCGTGGCGGCGGAAGAAGCCATCGAAGATCTCGACTTCGTTCCGCGCACGATCGTTAAAGCGCCGCGCCACCTGCGAATCGCCGGCATCGTGGCGCTCTTCGCGGCGGGCGGCGGGCTCATCTACTTCACCGCCGAATCGTTCCTGGCGAGCCTGCTGGCGGTCTCGGCGTCGATCGGGATACCCAACTTCGTCTTTGTACAGTGGGTGGCGCCGTTTGTGAGCGAATTTCCGGAGAAGGTTTCGGCATTCTACTGGGCGCGCACGGTCGAACGCGCGTCCATGGCGCTGATGAACATGGTCTCCAGCAACATCAATCAGTGGACCTTGCTCGCGGCCATGCTGCCGATCGTCTATTCGATGAGCCGCGGCTCTATATCGGCCATTCCCCTGGACGATCAGCAGGAGCTCGAGCTGCTGCTGACGCTTGGTCAGTCGCTGCTTTCGGCGGTCATGCTGCTGGATATGCGGCTCAAATGGTGGGAGGCCGCGGGCCTGTTCGGCCTTTGGGCGGTGCAGTTTGCCTTCACCACGGCGGTTCACGACGTGGTGATGGCCACGTACTTCATCTGGGCGGGGGTGGAGTTGGTCCGCCGCGTGTTCATCTTGCGCAACCCGCCGGCGGTGCGGCTCTTCAGTAAGATGTGGCGCAAGCACGTGCGTTAAAATGTCGTTACACCGACAATGCGAGAGAAGATACGATCCACGACGGTGCTCTGTGTCCGCCGGGATACCAAAGTGGTCATGGCGGGCGACGGGCAGGTCACGCTCGGGCAGGAAGTGCTGAAAGCCTCCGCGCGCAAGCTGCGCCGGCTCTACAACGACAAGATCATTGCCGGGTTCGCCGGCTCGACGGCGGACGCATTCGCGCTCTTCTCGCGTTTCGAATCCAAGCTGGAACAGTTCAACGGCAACCTGCCGCGCTCGGTTGTCGAGCTTGCCAAGGAGTGGCGCACCGATCGTGCGCTGCGGCACCTGGAAGCGCTCCTTCTGGTGGCTGACCAGACCAATACTTACCTGGTGAGCGGCAATGGCGACGTGATCGAGCCGGACGAAGGGGTGGTCGCGATCGGTAGCGGCGGACCGTTCGCCACCGCAGCCGCCACGGCGCTCCTGCGCAACACCAAGCTGAGCGCGCGGCAGATCGTGGAGCAGGCGATGGGTATCGCGGCCAAGATCTGCATTTACACCAACGACAACATCACGTACGAGGAGCTCTAATCCATGGTGATTTACCTTCCCGGGCAGAGCGTGGATGAACAACCGCTCCTGGACGAGCTCACTCCGCGTGAAATCGTCCGCGAACTGGACAAGCACGTGGTCGGGCAGGCCGAAGCCAAGCGCGCGGTGGCCATCGCGCTGCGCAACCGGATTCGCCGCCAGAAACTGGCGCCGGAGATGGCCGAGGAGGTGATGCCCAAGAACATCCTCATGATCGGCCCGACCGGCGTGGGCAAGACCGAGCTGGCGCGGCG
>Ga0335077_10001318_pt1 | contig 29380 bp, 29 predicted proteins | sample Lox_Sample_31_FD_207151 | JGI IMG/M metagenome (GOLD analysis project Ga0335077, IMG submission 207151) | Soil microbial communities from Loxahatchee National Wildlife Refuge, Florida, United States - Lox_Sample_3.1 | ecosystem: Environmental > Terrestrial > Soil > Wetlands | place: USA... | reverse complement strand
GGTTCGCGAGCCGGACAAGATGCAGATTCTGAGTGGCTTGAATCCGGGAGAACAGGTCATCACCGTGGGCGGGGTGGGTCTCGAGGACAAGGCCAAAGTTCGTATCGAGAAGCCCGGCGCGAAACCCGAAGGCGACGAAAAGACAGGCGGCGACAAGGCAGACGAGAAATGAGCATCTCGACGGAGCCGCCCCTCGAGACTGAAGCCCAGACCCAGCACTGGACCGCACGCCACGGCAAGCCCATCATCTTCGTGATTCTCACGCTTGTGGCCGTGGGCATCTACCTGGCGCTCACCATCCCGGTCGCCGTCTTTCCCGACACCGATTTCCCTCGGATCATCGTGGGCGTGGACAACGGCGTAGCGCCCATCGATCAGATGCTGGTGACGGTTACACGGCCGATTGAAGAGGCGGTCAACACCGTGCAGGGTCTGGAGCGCGTTTGGTCGATAACCAGCCGCGGCACTGTCGAAATCGATCTGTTTTTTTCCTGGAAAGTCGACATGTACCGGACGCTCGAGCTCGTGAACGCCGCTTTGGCGCACATCCAAACGGTTTTGCCGCCCACTGCCAGGGTTACCGCCAACCGCCTCACTTTCGCGGCGTTCCCAATCATGGGATACAGCCTGACGTCGGATACGGTTCCCATGACCCGGATCTGGGAAATGGCAACCTATGAAACAAAGCCCCGGCTGAATCGCGTGCAGGGCGTTTCGAGCGTCGTCGTTCAAGGCGGGCAGGAGCCGGAATTCGAGGTAAAGCCGGACCCGGCCAAGCTGATCGAAACCCAAATGACGATACCGAATATTCTGGATGCCATCGGGCGGAGCAACCTTATCGATTCTCCGGGGCTGATTGAGAACAATCACCAACTCGTGCTGAGCCTGGTAAGCGGGCAGGCGCGGACGCCCGTGGAGATTTCCAACATCGTGGTAAAGACGACGCCGGCAGGTGCTCCCATCCACATCGGCGATGTGGCGTCGGTCGCGCCATCCGTCAAGCCGGTTTACACGATCGTTACGGCAAACCAGAAGCCCGCCGTTTTGCTGAACGTTTACCGCCAGCCAGACGGCAATACGGTGCAGGTAGCCAATGGCGTGCACGCCGAAATCGACCGCATCCGTAAGACGCTTCCCCGCGGCGTCGATTTGCGGCCGTTCTACGATCAATCGGAGATCGTGAACGACTCCATCAACAGCGTGCGCGACGCGATTGTGATTGGGCTGGTGCTGGCGTCGTTCATTATGGTCGTGTTTCTACGCGACTGGGGCACGTCGCTGGTTGCAGGCCTAGTGATTCCAGCCACCATCGCGGTGACCTTTATCACGTTGCGCGCTTTGGGAGAGAGCTTCAATCTGATGACCCTGGGCGGGCTGGCGGCGGCGGTGGGCCTGGTGATCGATGACGCCATTGTTGTCGTCGAGAACATTGTGATGCACCGCGACTCCGGCCAGTCGCGAGGCGAGGCCATACGCAGCGCCATCCGCGAGATCCGCGTCCCCCTGGTGGGCTCAACCGTTACACCGATCGTGGTGTTTCTGCCGTTGATTTCGATGGTCGGAGTGTACGGCACGTTTTTCCGCGCGCTGGCGATCACCGTGGGGATGGCGCTACTCACCTCCCTCGCGCTGGCGCTCACGTGGACACCAACGCTGAGCCACTATTTCATCCGCCAGCATGGTAGCCGCGCCGCCGGCCATGAGAGCATTTCGCCGTGGATCATGCGGCCTTATGAGCGCATCCTGCGCGCTACTCTGGAACACCCCGCGCTGCTCGCCGTCTTCACCGTGGTTTTGATTGGAGCTTCCTATCTCTGCTTCAATAACCTGGGCTCGGATCTGCTGCCGCAGATGGACGAAGGCGGCTTCATCCTGGACTACATCATGCCGGCAGGCTCGTCGCTCGAGGAAACCAACCGCGTTGTCTCCGATGTGGAACGCATCCTGCGCGCGACGCCCGAAGTCGAGAGCACGTCGCGGCGCACGGGCCTGCAACTCGGTTTGGCCACCGTCACCGAAGCCAACACGGGCGATATTGCGGTCAAATTGAAACGCACTCGCAAACGCAGCGTCAGCCAGGTGATGGCGGAGGTGCGGGAAAAGGTGAACGATCAGGAACCGATGTTGTTGGTGGAGACTCCCCAGTTGCTGCAGGACATGATCGGCGATCTCACCAGCGCGCCTGAGCCGATTGTCATCAAGCTTTTCGCGGAGGACCCGGCCTTGCTGCGGCAATGGGCGCCACAGGTGGGCGACACGATCAAGAAGATTCCCGGCGTGGTGGAGGTTCTCAACGGGATTGACAACACCATCAGTGGTCCGGCCACGGTTTTCCAGGTGGACCCGGCGGTGGCCGCGAGGGCGGGATTCACACCGCAGGAAATTGAACTGGATGCCAGCGCCATCATGCAGGGGGAACCCGCGCCTACGCCCGTGGTCATCAACGATCGCGCGTACACCATCCGGGTACGCCTTCCGGCATCAACACGGTCGTCGACGGATGCCATACGCAATACGCTGCTGGTCAGTTCGACGGGAAAAACCGCTTCGCTCGGCTCGCTTGCCAGCATCGTGGACATCCCGGGACAGACTGAGATTCGCCGCGAAAACCTGCAGCGTGATGTGACGGTGACTGCGCGCTTGGAAGGCCGCGACCTGGGAACCGGTGTTGCCGCGGTGCAGAAGGCCGTGGCTAATCTGCACATGCCGGCAGCGATACGCGTTCAGTACGGCGGCCAATATGAAGAGCAGCAGAGTTCATTTCACGACCTGGTCTTCGTGCTGATCCTGGCGGTACTGCTGGTCTTCATCGTGCTGCTTTTCGAATTCGGAACTTTCGCAGCACCCATCGCCATTCTCTCTTCGGCGTTGCTGTCGACTTCCGGCGTCTTTCTGGCGCTTCTGATCACGGGCAAGACGTTCAATCTCTCGTCGTTCATGGGATTGATCATGGTGATCGGCATCGTGGCCAAGAACGGCATTCTGCTGTTGGATGCCGATCAGAAATTCCGGGCCGCTGGCATTCCGGCCGAGCAAAGCATGTTGGATGCCGGTGAACGCCGTCTGCGTCCCATCATGATGACGGCGCTAGCCACCGTAGCCGGCATGATCCCCCTGGCACTCGCCTGGGGCGCCGGCTCGCAGATGCTCCAGCCGCTGGCGATTGCCGTGATCGGCGGGATTCTGGCCTCGATGGTACTGTCTCTCATCGTGACTCCGGCCGTGCATTACTACATCGATCGCGGCTAGCCCTTGGGTCCCACTAAGATCGTCCGATACAGTACAATGCTAGTTGCAAACCATTTGCTATGCTGCAGACTTTTGTCATTGCGCTGCGTGAGGGTGTGGAAGCGGCGCTGGTCATCGCAATCGCCGTAGCCTATCTACGGAAAATTGGACGCGAGGATCTGCTCTCCTCGGTTTACAAGGCGTTCGGAGCCGCTGTATTTGCAAGCCTTGTAGCGGCATGGGGGCTTTACCGCATTCAAGTCGAGGAGGAACGGTACGAAGGTCCCCTGCTACTCGCGAGCGCCGTGTTTGTCCTCAGCCTGGTGCTCTGGATGAACCGTCACGCGCAGGGCTTGAAAGGCGAAATTGAAACTCGGTTGCAACAAGGCAGCGCCAGCCAGGCCTCCCGTTGGGGCATCTTTCTCTTCGTTTTTCTCATGATCTTCCGGGAAGGCGTGGAGATGGTCCTGATGCTCTCCGCGCTGCGCTTTGACACCTCGGGGGTGATGCAGGCGTTCGGCACTACGCTCGGCCTGGGGCTCGCGATTTTGTTCGGCGTGAGCTTCGTACGCGGCACCATCCGCGTTAATCTGAAGAGCTTTTTCCGCATGACCACGGTGATCCTGATGGTGGTGGTTGTGCAACTCGCGATCACCGGCCTGCACGAGCTTTCCGAGGGCCAGATCATTTGGAGTAGCACTCGTGAAATGGCGCTCATCGGGCCCATCGTCCGAAACGACGCGTTCTTCTTTGTTACCGTTCTCGCGCTGGCGGCGACCATGCTGCTGATGGAATGGCGGCGCCGGCGCGGTCCGGATATCCAAAACCTCCAGGGCGCCGCTCTGCGCAAAGCCAAATGGTCGGCTCGTCGTGAGCGGCTGTGGATTCTGGCCTCCTGTTCAGCGGCCGGGCTGTTCATGCTGACCATCACGGCGGAGTTCATCTACGCCAAGTCCGAGACCGATCTCTCAGAGGCCGCGCCGTTGACGGTGGCGGACGGCGTGGCGCGGATCCGCGTGAGCACGGTAAACGACGGCATGTTACACCGCTTCTCGATTCAATCTGACGGTGTGACGGTCCGAATCATCGCCATCCGACGGCCGGACCAATCCATCGTCGTCGCCTTCGACGCGTGTGAGATTTGCGGACACCAAGGATACTATCAGAAGGGCCCGAACGTGATCTGCAAAAACTGCGCTTCCGCGATCAATATTCCGACCATCGGACAGCAAGGCGGCTGTAATCCCATTCCACTTGAATCTCGCGTCGACGGCGATCAGGTGGTGATCCCCGCGGATAAATTGCTGGCGGGCTCCAAGCATTTCGCCGGCGGGAGCCACTGATTTGTTCCTGCGATTTGTCGCGCAGTCAATCCGCCGCGCGCCGCGTCGCAAAGCCATGGCCATTGGGGCGGTGGTACTGGGATCGGCGGTAGCGACGGCCATGCTCGGTTCGATGCTCGAGGTGGGCGATCGCGTCAATCAGGAACTGCGCAGCCTGGGTGCGAACCTGCTGGTTACGCCCAAATCGGCTTCATTGCCGGTAGACATCGGCGGCATCCGGTATCAGCCGGCCGCGAAAGACGAATTCATTCCGGAAACTGCCGTACCGAAAATCAAGTCGATTTTTTGGACATTGAATATCACGGCGCTTGCGCCCTCGCTGCACGCTCAAACCAGGATCAACAGCCGCGACGTGCCCGTGGAGGGCGTCTGGTTCCTGCGGGATCTTCGCGCGCCCGACGGGACACACAGCGCCGCCGGTTTGCGCGCACTTAACCGCACCTGGAAAATCGAGGGCCGATGGATCGACGACCGCCAGCCGGACACGCGCACGAACGAGTGTATCGTCGGCGAGGCGCTTGCGCGAAATCTGGCGCTGCAGTCCGGATCGGCGCTGCAACTTTTTGGCGAGCCCTTTACCGTTGCGGGAATTCTCTCCACCGGCGGCCCGGAAGACGACCGCGCCTTTGTGCGACTGGAAGTTTTGGAGCGGCTCACAGGCCGCGCTGGGCAGGTGGACGCCATCGAAGTGGGTGCGCTCACTAAACCCGAGGACGGATTTGCCCGCAAGGATCCGTCCAAGATGCGGCCGGAAGAATACGATCGCTGGTACTGCACCCCATACATCAGCTCAATCGCGCATCAGATCAATGAAGCACTGCCCATGGCTGTGGCGCAGCCCATCCGGCGCGTGGCGGATAACGAAGGCCAAGTACTCAACAAGGTACGCGGGCTCATGTTGCTGATTGCGCTGGCGGCGTTGGCGACTGCCGCTCTCACCGTTTGGAGCGTGATGGCCACCACAGTGCTCGAGCGGCGTTACGAAATCGCTATCATGCAGGCTACCGGCGCATCGAGCGCGCTGATTGCGACGTTGTTTGGAGCCGAGGTCGCGCTCGAAGGATTTCTCGGCGGGCTGACCGGCGCCGTGGGAGGCGCGCAGCTCTCAACCGTCGTGAGCCAGACGGTATTCGGAATTCACGGATCGACCCCGGAACTACTGGTGCCTCTGGTGGTCGTGGTTGCTACCGCGGTTGCGCTTGCCGGAGCCGCGCAGCCGCTGCGTAAGGCGCTGGCGCTCGAACCGGCCATAATTCTGCGGGAGCGCGCGTAATGTTCTGGCGCTTCGTTCTGGCCGCGGTCCGCTACCGCCGCCGCCGTTTGCTGCTGGCGTTCACCGGCCTCGCCGTCGCGGCCACTCTGGCCACGACGCTGTTCAGCGTTTACGGGGACATCGAACGCAAAATGCGGCGCGAGTTTCGCGGATACGGCGCGAATCTGGTCATTGCCCCCGCGGCCAGCGCCGGGGCGGTGCCGCTGAAGGCCGTCGAAGAGGCCGAGCGGCTGGGCGCTGTGGCCGCGCCCTTCATATACGTGATTGGACGCATCGGAGACGAGCGCGTGGTGGTAGCGGGTGTGGACTTCCGCCGCGCTGCACCGCTGACCAGCTACTGGCAGGTCGATGGCGCGAACGCGGCGGGCCCCGGCCAGTGCCTTGCCGGCAGTGCTGTGGCAGCGCATTTTCACGTGACTGTTGGCCAGAGCCTGCCGCTCGCGTCCGGCGCATGTCTGGTACGCGGAATTGTATCCACGGGTGGCGCGGAGGACAACCGGGTGATGGTGCCGTTTGAGCGCGCGGCGGCCGATGCGGGCTTCGAGAATTCCGCCAGTGTGATTGAGGTGCGCGCCGACGGCAGCCGCGTGAATGACGTTCAGAGCGCTCTGGCACGCGCGCTTCCCGAAGCCGACGTGCGCGTGCTGCACGCCATCGCCGAAACGGAGGCGAGCGTGGTACTAAAGGTCCGCTCCGCCGTTTTCGTTCTGGCGCTGGTCATATTCGGCATCACGACTTTGTGCGTGACCGGGAATTTCAGCGCGCTGGTCCTCGAACGCAGCCGGGAGATCGGCATTCTTAAGGCGATCGGTGCCGCGGAAACCAGGATTGCAGCGCTGTTTCTTTCCGAGTCGCTGGTTCTTGGCCTCGTTTCGACTGTTGCTGGTTACGCCGCGGGCCTTGCCGTCGCCTATGGAATCGGACGGACGATTTTTGCCGATACGCCGCAACTGCACGCGGTTGGCGTGAACTTTGCCGTTTTTGCGCCAGTGATGGGGGTGACGCTGCTGGTCGCCGCGATGGCCACCCTCTTTGCCGCATCGCGCATCTGGCGTATCGAGCCCGCTATGATTTTGCGGGGAGAATAGCGGATAACATGCCGTTTCTCGAAGTCGACCAGGTCTCGAAGCACTACCGCGTGGCCGGAAGTGAGCCGCTGAAGGCGCTCGATCAGATCAGCTTCGCCGCCGATGCCGGCGAATGGATCGCGATCATGGGTCCGTCGGGCTCGGGGAAGACCACGCTGCTGAACATCCTGGGGTGCCTCGATCAGCCCTCTACCGGCTCGGTGCGCATCGATTCCACCGACATCGCCAAACTGCGCCGCGCCGACCTGGTCCGTTTTCGCGCCGAGACTGTCGGGCTCATTTTCCAACAATATCATTTGATCCCACACCTGACGGCCATCGAGAACGTCATGCTTGCTCAATACTTCCACAGCATGACGGACGAGGCCGAAGCTCACCGGGCTCTGGAGCACGTCGGGCTGGCCGATCGCGCCGGGCATTTGCCCTCGCAGCTTTCCGGCGGCGAGCAGCAGCGCGTGGCCATCGCTCGGGCGCTGGTGAACGACCCGAAAATCATTCTGGCCGACGAGCCGACGGGAAACCTGGACGCCGCTAACCAGCAGATCGTGCTCGATTTGCTCAGCGGCCTTCATGCACAGGGACGGACCATCCTGCTGGTCACGCACGACGAGCGCGTGGGCCGGTGCGCAGACCGCCGCATCAATTTGGATCACGGCCGCATCATAGAGACTGTGGTGTTCACGGCCGAAGAGAACGAGGACTTCGACGAGATCCTGGAGGAGCTGTGGATGCGGCGCGAGAGCGCCATGCATCACGAAAGCTCGCATTTTACCGAGGTCCAGCGCCAGAAGCTGTTCGCGACCATGTCGCGTATCGGCTTGCTGCGGCACATCGGCAGAGAATTCGGCTTTACCGAACGGGGCGAGGAGCGCGCGCGCAGCGTCATCCGGCGCCACCGCCTGGCGGAGCGGCTGTTCATGGATGTGCTCTTCATTCGCGATGACGCCGCGGTGGAATCCAACGCCTGCACCTTCGAGCACATCCTCAGCCCGGAAGTGACCGACCGCATCTGCACGTTCCTCGGGCATCCCAAAACCTGTCCGCACGGCAGCCCCATCCCACCGGGCGAGTGTTGCGGAAACGGCGCGGGTGGCCGGGTGATAACGAATGTGAATTGAAAGGAGCCGGATATCATGAAAACCGACGTTTATACGAAGGTGATACTGACGATGATCGCTATCTTTCTTGGCATCGTGGCTCTGCGCCCCTTGCTGGCTCCGGACAACGCGCGCGCCGAGAGCATGGCCACGTTCGCGCCGCTGCAATTCAGTGAGAGCGTCAACGAGTTCGACTCTAAGAATGGTCGCATGGTCGGCAGGCTCGCGATCGACCTTCGTACAGGGAATGTTTACGGGTTTCCGACGGACGGCAATTTCTACCCGCGCAATCCTCTGAAAGAGGGCATTGTGGTTTCGGAGCCGGTCCTGCTCGGGCGTTTCAACATCGACAAGCTCGTCAATTGAGGAAAGGAAAATATTTCGATTCGCGCCGCATGTTAAAGTAAAGGTTCTTCCCCTGTAAATCATGTCTGCGTTGCGAAATGTCGTGATCGTCGGGTCGGGTTGTGCCGGAAATACGGCTGCCGTATACACGGCGCGCGCCAATCTCCAGCCACTGGTCATCAAGGGCCACGAGCCCGGCGGGCAGTTATCTCTGACTACACTGGTGGAGAACTTTCCCGGCTTCCCGGAAGGCATTGAGGGGCCAACTCTGGTGGAGAATATCCGCAAGCAGGCGGAAAATTTCGGCGCGGAATACAAAGAAGGCGCGGTGCGCGAAGCGGATCTTTCCAAGCGGCCGTTCCGGCTCTTTGTCGAAGGCGAATGGATCGAGACGCGCACCCTGATCATCGCGTCAGGCGCATCGGCGCGATGGTTGGGGCTGCCCAACGAGCAGAAATTAATCGGCCACGGCGTCAGCTCCTGCGCCACCTGCGACGGTTTCTTCTATCGCGGCAAGAAGATCATGGTCATCGGCGGTGGCGACTCAGCTATGGAGGAAGCCAACTTCCTCACGCGCTTCGGCAGCGAAGTGACGGTGGTGCACCGGCGCGATCAATTCCGCGCCTCGAAAATCATGCTGGCCCGCGCGCAAAACAATCCCAAGATCAAGTTCCTGACTAGCACCGTGGTCGAGGATATCCACGATGTGGGCCAGAAGCTGGTAACGGCAGTGCGGCTGCGCAACACCGCCACAGGTGCGGTATGGGAGCAGGAAGTGGACGGCTTCTTCGTGGCCATCGGTCATATTCCGAACACCAAAGTCTTTCGCGGCCAGGTGGAGACCGATGCCGACGGATACATTCTTAGCAAAGGCGGCGCGAAGACCAACATCCCGGGCGTATTTCACGCAGGCGACGTGCAGGACCGTGTTTACAAGCAGGCCATCACCGCCGCTGGGATGGGGTGCATGGCGGCTATGGAAGCAGAGAGATTTTTGGAGGGGGAGGGACATTGATGATCGAACGAATCACGCCGCCCGGAGTGCCGACGCCGCGAGGCCCCTATTCCCCGGCAGTTCGCGCCGGTGATTTCATCTACGTCGCCGGGCAAGGACCCATCGATGCGGCGACAAATAAGATGTCCTACGGCGATATCCAGCACGAAACGCGTCTGGTGCTGACCAACATCCAGAAGATCCTGGAGGGCTGCGGCGCCACTATGGCGGACGTGGTGAAGTGTTCGGTATTCCTCGCCGACGGCAAGGATTTCGGCGCGATGAACGAAATCTACGCGCAATTTTTCGGTGAAGCTAAGCCTGCCCGCACCACCGTCGAATGCAAGTTCGCGGACCCCAAGATGAAGGTCGAGATCGACTGCATCGCGTATAAGCCGAAAACGTAGGCTCCGGCCCGATTTAGGGCCTCTGCGCTACAATAACAGGCTGTGAAGAGCGGTGGCTTCTGGTTCGCGGCTTTGTTGGCCGTGCGCGCGATCACCGCTGCTCCGCCTGAACCGGCTACGAAGCCCGTCGACTTCGACCGCGAAATCCGCCCTATCCTTTCCGACAACTGTTTCGCCTGCCACGGTCCCGACGAGAAAAAGCGTATGGCGAAGCTGCGGCTCGATACTAAAGACGGCATGTTCGCCGATCGCGGCGGCTACCAGATTCTGGTACCGGGCAAATCGGTGGACAGCAGGCTCTATCAGCGCATCAGCGCCGCCGACAAGGCGAAGCGCATGCCGCCGCCCTACGCCGAGCGCACGCTGAACGGCCAGCAGATCGAATTGATCCGCCGCTGGATCGACGAGGGCGCGAAGTGGGAGATGCACTGGGCGTATGTTCCGCCGAAACGGCCCGATCTACCACAGGTGAAAGACGCGGCCTGGCCGCAGAATCCAATCGACAACTTTATCCTGGCGAGGCTCGAGAGTGAGAACCTGAAGCCTTCACCCGAAGCCGATAAAACGACGCTGATCCGCCGCGTCACGTTCGACCTGACGGGGCTTCCGCCGACGCCGGCCGAAGTGGACGAATTTCTGCACGACAAGTCGCCCGGCGCATATGAAAAGGTGGTCGACCAGCTGCTGACCTCGCCGCGCTATGGCGAGCGCATGACCATGCACTGGCTGGATCTGGCGCGTTATGCGGACACGCACGGTTATCACATCGACAGCCACCGCGAGATGTGGCACTGGCGCGACTGGGTAATCGACGCGTTCAACCACAATATGCCGTTCGACCAGTTCACCGTCGAGCAGCTTGCAGGAGATCTGCTGCCGCATCCCACGCTCGCTCAGCGCATCGCCACCGGATTCAATCGCAACCACATGATCAACTTTGAGGGCGGTGCGATCCCGGAGGAGTATCAGAACGAATACGTGGTGGACCGGGTGGAGACGACGTCGGTGGTTTGGCTGGGCATGACCATGGGCTGTGCGCGTTGCCACGATCACAAATACGACCCGATCAAGCAGAAGGACTTTTACCGTTTCTATGCGTTCTTCAACACCATCTCGGAAAAGGGACTCGATGGGCGGAAAGGCAATGCGCAACCTGTACTCCAAGTTCCGTCGCCGGAGCAGGAGCGCGAGCTGATCAAGGTCGACCGAGCCATCTGCGAGCACGAGGCCGCTCTGCCAAGCAACGACGAACTGGACGCGATGCAGGCTGCGTGGGAGAAGACGGCGCTCGATTCGCTGCCCGATGCGCCCCGCGACGGGTTGGTTGCGCATTACGAACTCGACGGCAATCTGGTGGACAGCTCGGGGCACTATCGTCACGGCCGTGTGGTGAAAGGCGATCTGGGTTTCGATACCTCGCGGGTGGGCCGCGCAGCGGATTTCGACGGCGAGACGCAGGTCGATTTCGGCGATACCGGAGGGTTCGAGCGGACCGAACCTTTTTCCGTAGCGTTCTGGATGGATCCGGGCGAGCGCACGGAAATGGCGGTGGTGCAGAAGCTCGATTCGGGGCATCGCGGCTGGGAACTGTTCAACCAGGAGTCCGAGGTGCTGCCGCGGTTGCGGCGCGGCTCGCGGCTGGAGTTGCGGCTCATTCATCATTGGCCGGATGACGCGATCCGTCTGCGCACGCGCGATCTGATTGTGAACGACCTACATGCGGCGGCCATCACATACGATGGATCCGGCAAGGCCGCGGGCGTGAAAATGTACATGGACGGCAAGCAGCAGGATCTCGAGGTGATCACCGACGCGCTGAGCGGCTCGATCCGCAATGCGGCTTCGCTTTCCATTGGCGATCCGGCACTCGGCCCGCCGTATCGCGGCGCGCTCGATGACCTCCGCTTTTACAGCAGGGTGATCACTCCGCAAGAAGTAGAAGAACTGGCGGTTCACCAACCTGCGCGCGCCACCGTGGCGATTCTTCCCAAGAAACGCTCGAAATCGCAAAAGGAAGATTTGCGCGATTATTTTCTGACTTACGCCGCTCAGCCGGAGACTCGCAAGCTTTACGCCGAGCTGACGGATTTGAAGCGCGAAAAGGAAGACCTGGACTGGACGGTTCCGAATGCCATGGTCATGCAGGAAATGGATGAGCCTCGCGAGACCGCCATTCTGGGCCGCGGGGATTACCGCAACCGCGGCGAGGTGGTAACGCCCGGCGTTCCGGCAGTGCTGCCCGCGATGGCGAAGGATCTACCCGCGGACCGGCTAGGGCTCGCCAGGTGGCTGGTGGACCCAGGGCACCCGCTCACCGCGCGTGTCGCTGTGAACCGTTACTGGCAGATGCATTTCGGCTCCGGCATCGTGAAGACGGCGGAAGATTTTGGTTCGCAGGGAGAGCCGCCCAGCCATCCCGCGCTACTCGACTGGCTGGCCACCGAATTCATTCGAACCGGTTGGGACGTGAAGGCCATGCAGCGGCTGATGGTCACTTCCTCGACGTATCGGCAATCGTCGCGCGTGACGCCGGAGTTGCGCGAGCGCGATCCGGAGAATCGTCTGCTGGCGCGAGGTCCACGTTTCCGGCTGCCGGCGGAGATGGTGCGCGACAACGCTCTGGTGGCGAGCGGACTGCTCGTTGAGAAGCTCGGCGGGCCGCCCGTGTTCCCGTACCAGCCGAAAGGGTTGTGGGAGGAGATCGCGTTTGGCGACGTGTACTCGGCGCAAACCTATTCGCCGGGTCACGGCAAAGACCTGTATCGCCGCAGCATGTACGGCTTCTGGAAGCGCACCAGCCCGCCGCCCGCGCTGATTACTTTCGACGCGCCGGACCGCGAGAAGTGTACTGCACGCCGCGCCGTCACCAACACGCCGTTGCAGGCGCTGGTGCTGATGAATGATCCAACGTACGTGGAGGCCGCGCGCTCTCTGGCGGAAAAGATGATCGAGGAAGGCGGTTCCGACGCGGCCCATCGTATCCGCTACGCTTTCCGGCTGGCTACGGCGCGTGAGCCCAACGCCAAAGAGGTACAGGTGCTGCGCGAAATGGAGCGGGCTCAACTGGCGCAATACCGCCGCAACCAGGATGCCGCGCGGAAGCTGCTGGGCGTGGGCGAATCGAAATTCGATCCCAAGCTCGATGCGAGCGAACTGGCTGCGTGGACCACGGTGGCCAGCACCATTTTGAATCTGGACGAGACCATTACGAGGGAATAGGGCCATGGATCTGCATGAGGAATTCCGGCTGGCCATCACGCGGCGCCACTTCTTTGGGCTCGGAAGCACGGGCATTGGGACGGCGGCGCTGGCCTCGCTGCTCAACCCGCAACTGTTCGCCGGGGCCATGGACGCCAACCCGAAGACCGGCGGTCTTCCCGGCCTGCCGCACTTTCCGCCCAAAGCGAAACGGGTGATCTTTCTGCACCAATCGGGTGGCCCCGCCCAGATGGACCTGTTCGATTACAAGCCCAAGCTGGCGGAATACCGCGGCAAGGATCTGCCGGGCTCCGTCCGCATGGGACAACGGATCACCGGCATGACTTCCGGTCAAGCCACGCTGCCGGTGGCGCCGTCGATTTTCAAGTTTCAGCAGTACGGCCAATCGGGCGCCTGGCTGAGCGAGCTGCTGCCGCACACCGCCAAAGTGGTCGATGACATCGCCATCGTCAAAACGATGAACACCGACGCCATCAATCACGATCCGGCGATCACGTTCATTCAGAGCGGCAGCCAGCAACCCGGCCGGCCCAGCATGGGCGCGTGGATCAGCTACGGTTTGGGCAGTGAGAATCAGAACCTGCCGGCGTTTGTGGTCATGGTGTCGCAGGCCAGCGGGTTGAATATCGATCAGCCGCTGTTCTCACGCTTGTGGGGGCCGGGGTTTCTGCCGTCGAAGTATCAGGGCGTGAAGTTCCGCGCCGGGAGCGATCCGGTGCTCTATCTCTCCGATCCTCCGGGAATCGACAAGGGCACGCGGCGGCGCATGCTGGACGGCCTGGCGAAGTTGAACGGCATGCACGAGCAGGTGTACGGCGATCCCGAGATCGAGACGCGGATCGAGCAGTACGAGATGGCGTTCCGCATGCAAACTTCGGTGCCCGAGTTGGTGGATCTTTCGAAAGAGCCCAAGCACGTCTTCGAGATGTATGGTCCGGATTCGCGCAAGCCCGGCACCTACGCGTGGCAGTGCCTGCTGGCGCGGCGCCTGGCGGAGCGCAACGTGCGCTTTGTCCAAATTTATAAGCGAGGATGGGACCAGCACAACGATCTGCCGCGCGATCTGACCCTACAATGCAAGAGCGTGGACCAGCCATCAGCCGCGCTCGTTCAAGACCTGAAACAGCGTGGGCTGCTTGACGACACGCTGGTGATTTGGGGCGGCGAATTCGGCCGCACGGTCTACTGCCAGGGCAAGCTGATGGACGCCAACTACGGCCGGGACCATCATCCGCGCTGCTTCACCATGTGGATGGCGGGCGGGGGCATCAAGGCCGGCCAGGTGCTCGGCGAAACGGACGATTATTGCTACAACGTGGTCTCCGACCCCGTTCCCATCCACGATTTGCAGGCGACCATTCTCCACAGCCTCGGCGTCGACCACAAGCGCCTGACTTACAAATTCCAGGGCCGGCACTTCCGCTTGACCGACGTTGCAGGCGAGGTGGTAAAGAAGCTGTTGGTGTGAGGAACGTTACATTTGTTTCCCCTTGACTCCGGCCCCGTTTTTCTCTACACGTATAAAGCACGGGGGAGGAAAACCTATGTCCGGTATTTCTCCGTTAATGTGGGGCTTGGTTGTGTGGGGGGCGGTGACCGCTGTATTCGTGATCCTCATGATCTATCGCTCCCTGATCACCATGCGCGAAGATGATCAGTTGTTCCTGGACCCGACGCAGACCGCGTTGGAAAACGAGCAGAAGGCAGTCCAGCAGAAGCTCAACCAGCTCCGGCCATACACCACGGGGCTTGGAGTCGCTTCTGCGGCGCTCGGCGTGGGGCTTGTGGGGCTGTGGGTTTATCAGGCGGTCACGCGCTTCAACGCACCGGCGCCATAGGATGAGCGCGGGGCTCCGGGTGGTCCGGCCGGCCGGCAGGATGGGCCGGTGATAGTACGCCGCGCTGTTGTTCTCCTCCTGCTGGCCGGACCCGTGCTAGCGCAATCTTTGCGCGTAGTATCGGAGTTCCAGCGCGTGGATCCGTTCGGCAACGTAGTGGCAGTTGACCGGACGGCCAACCCGCGCGAAATCCTGTCCCCGGCGGTCGCGCGCAACGCGTTCGCCTCTTTCCATATCGCAGTAAGTGTGCCCGAGCGCACGCCGTTCTTCCTCTACGTCCAGACCAATCCGGCAAACGCGTTCGATATCGAGCTCTACGAAGAGCTTTACGCCAAGACGAGCGCGGGCTGGATTCCTGACGCGCTCGAGCGCACAAAAATGCCTGCGTTCGGGACATTGCCGTACCTGCCTCTGCCTGTTCCCGGCCAGAATACGGTCAGCTATTGGATGGACATTTGGGTGCCGGCTGAAACGCCTGTCGAGCGCACGCGCGTGGAGGTACTGCTGAAGGTAGGGCAAGGGTGGGTCATGTATCCGATGGAGATTCGGGTCACGCCAGCGGTCGCGCCACCCATGGAGCCACATTCCGCAGCGCTGCCTCCGGCTACGGCGCGCGCCGACACTTCCGCGCTGGGCCCTTTCCGGAATTTTGTCTGCGGCACGCGGGAAACTACCCGCGAGGAAAGACTCAGCGTACGCCAGCTCATTCATCGAAACGCGGTTCAGGATCTGGCGCTGGCGCGAGCGCTTGAAACCGCACAGCACAACGACTTGAGAGGCGAGCTTCTCAAGCGGCTGGGATTCAACACCCGCGCGGATTTCTGCAAGCCGTCATTCACGGCCGGAGCGCTGGGCACGGAATGGTTCCTGCGGGTGCGCGATCTGCTCTATCGGAAAGCCGGGCCGCCGCCAGACTGAGCCTAGCGTCCAGGTATCTCCATGAAAACATTACCAATATCGTGCTTGAAATTATCACATATTGCTATAATAATATAGCTGATTGTAATTGCCATGCGCCTGGGTGAAAAAATCCGTTACCTCCGTGAAATGGAAGGCGCGCTGCGCGGGCTGGATCGCGAGATGACGCAGCAGGAGGTGGTGCGGGCCATTAAGAAGGAGCTGCGGCAGTCCATCAGCCAGGCGTATCTGTCGCAAATTGAACGCGGCGTGCGCCCTCACTTGACCAATGCCACGCGCATGCTGCTGGCGAAGTTTTTCAAGGTGCATCCGGGCTATCTGGTGGATGACCCGGATGGCTTTCAAACCGAGTTGATCTCGGATGTCGGCGCGCTCGAAGACAAGCTGGATTTGTGGCTGATCTCGGGCGCCGAACGATTCCGGCGGAATCCGGAAGTGAGTCAGGCGCTGCTGCATCTGGCGCGGCACGCGGATTCGCGCCGGTGCCTGGTGTTGTTGGACGCGATTCTCGACACGCCCGGCTTGGCGGAGCGGCTGTTTGAAGTGCTGACGCCGGGGCGCAACGGGAGGCAATCGTCATGACGTGGGCTGATTTTTATCTGGTGTGCTTTCTGGTGGGATTCATTCTGAGCTTGTTGTCGGTGCTGGCGGGGAGTTTGCACATGCACCTGCCGCATCTGGATTTGCACCATGGCGTGCCGCACGTGCATATCGGGCACGCGCACGGGGGCGGGCACTCGTCTGTGTCGTTCGTCAACTTCGGGACCATCGCCGCGTTTCTGGCGTGGTTCGGCGGTACTGGATATCTGCTGACGGAGTACTCGGCACTGTGGTTCTTGACTGCGATGGCCGTGTCCGCGTTCAGCGGCGTAGGCGGGGCCGCACTGGTGTTCCTGTTTCTGGCCAAGGTGCTGGTGGCGCGTGAACGCCCGCTCGATCCGGCGGACTACGAGATGGTGGGGGTGCTCGGCCGCGTCAGCAGCATCATTCGGGCCGGCGGCACGGGCGAAATGATTTTCTCGCAGGCGGGATCGCGGCGCAGCACGGCAGCGCGCAGCGAGGATGGAACCGAGATCGCGCGCGACGCCGAAGTCGTGATCACGCGCTTCGAAAAAGGGATTGCGTACGTCCGGCGCTGGGAGGAACTGACCGGCGCTGAGGATTCGAACCAGGAGAATCAAACACAGGCGTAAGTGCCTGTGCCATAGGAGAGGTTATGCACATTACCGCAGGCGTTTGGGTAATCGCAGGGCTGATGGTGCTCTGCGTTATTTTTCTGATGAGCATGTTCGCGAAGCTGTTTCGCAAGGCCGGCCCTCACGAGGCGCTGGTGGTGTACGGCTTCCGCGGGACGCGAATCGTCAAGGGGCGGGGCACGGTGATTTTCCCCATGATTGAGAACTGCCGGTGGCTTTCGCTCGAACTGATGTCGTTCGATGTGGCGCCGCAGCAGGATCTGTACACCAAGCAGGGCGTGGCCGTCACCGTGGAGGCGGTGGCGCAAATTAAGGTGAAGAGCGATCCCGAATCCATCCTCACCGCCGCGGAGCAGTTTCTGACCAAAGCTCCGCAGGAGCGCGAGGGTTTAATCCGCCTGGTCATGGAAGGCCACCTGCGCGGCATCATCGGGCAGTTAACGGTGGAAGAGATCGTCAAGCAGCCGGAAATGGTGGGCGATCGCATGCGCTCCACTTGCGCGGCGGACATGAACAAGATGGGGCTCGAAGTAATTTCGTTCACCATCAAGGAAGTCCGCGATAAGAACGAGTACATCACCAACATGGGCAAGCCGGATGTGGCGCGGATTAAACGGGACGCGGATGTGGCGGCGGCCCAAGCGGCGCGTGATACTTCCGTAGCGACGGCTGCGGCTCAGCTTGCCGCATCGGTGGCGGTCGCCGAGGCCGATCAGAAGCGCGTGGAAGCGCAGACCGCTTCACAGGCCAAACAGGCTGAAGCGCAGCGCGATCTCGAGGTCAAGAAGGCTGCCTACCAGGAAACCGTGAAGAAGCAGCAGGCGCAAGCCGACAAAGCCTACGAGATCCAAACCAACGTCATGCAGCAGCAGGTCATGGCGGAGCAGGTGAAAGTGCAGCAGGTGGAAAAAGAGCAGCAGATCAAGGTGCAGGATGCTGAAATCCAGCGGCGCGAGCGGGAGCTGATCGCCACGGTGCTCAAGCAGGCCGAAATCGAACGGCAGCGCATCGAGACCCTTGCTGCGGCGGAGAAGCAGCGGCTGACTGCAGAAGCCGAAGGCCGCGCTAACGCGACGCGCACCACGGGCGAGGCCGAAGCCGAAATCATCTTCAAGAAGGGCGACGCCGAAGCCCGGGCCATGAATGTGAAGGCCGAGGCCTACCAGCAGTACAACCAGGCCGCGGTAGTCGACAAGCTGTTCACCAATATGCCGGAGGTGGTGAAGGCGCTAGCGTCGCCGCTGGCCAACATCGACAAGATCACCATCGTCTCAACGGGCAATGGCGATTCCGCCGGCATGAACAAGATCACCGGCGACCTCACCAAGATGGCGGCGCAGATTCCGGCGCTGTTCGAGACACTCTCCGGCATGCAGATGTCGGAGCTGCTCGGAAAGGTGCGGTCGATAGGAGATGCGGCGCCGAAGCCGGACAACGGCGGCGGCCCGAAAAAATAGAGGCAAAAGTGAATCTAGGAAGCGAGGCATTTTATGGCACTACTGGAAAGAGTGGCAACATTGGTTCGGGCCAATCTGAACGACCTGATCGATAAGGCGGAAGATCCCGAGAAGATGATCAAGCAGGTCATCCTCGACATGCAGAACCAGTTGATGCAGGTCAAGACCCAAGTAGCGATCTCCATCGCCGACCAGCACCTGCTCGAGAAGAAGCAGAAGGAGAACCAGGACAACAGCGCGGAGTGGATGCGCAAAGCGGAGCTGGCAGTGGACAAAAAACATGATGACCTGGCGCGAGCCGCGCTGGAGCGCTCGGTGAGCTACAAGCAAATGAGCGAGAGCTTCGTTCAACAGGTTGCGGATCAGAAGACGCAGGTGGAGAATCTGAAATCCGCGCTGCAGAAGCTGGAGCAGAAGCTGGCTGAGGCCGAGGCGAAAAGCGACATGCTGGTGGCGCAGCACCGGCGGGCGCGCGCGCTCGGCAAAGCGAGCGACGCCCGGATGGTCATCGGCGACGACTCAAAAGCGGCAGCCTTCGACCGCATGCAGCGAAAGGTGATGCACTCCGAAGCAGCCAGCCAGGCCAAGTCCGAGATGGCTTCCGACAGCGTGGAGGATCGCCTGGCGGCGCTCGAGAAAGAAGATCACATCGACAAGCTGCTGGCCGAGATTAAGGCGCGCCGGAGCGCATGAAACTCGCTACGGTATGATCAGCGACGAACCGGCAGGTGCGGCCTCGCCGGGTTTTTCCGGGAAGAAGCCCCGTAAGAAATCGAGATATGCGCGGCCGCGCGTGCGTCCGTTGTTGTTGTCCAGCTCGAGACGCTGAAGGAAGGCCAGCAGGGTCAGAACGTCGCTGTCGCGCGTGCGCGTCATGCCCGTACGCTCCGGCTCTTCTTTCCGCCATTCTTCGATAGCCGCTTGCGCCAGCCGGCAAATGTTCGCCGCGATCGGATTCGCGGGCCGCGTCTCGTAGTACACGCCGCTCTGCAAGGTTCGATAGGTGCGCACGAGCGCATCTAACGCCTCGCGCACATCGAAGTCCACTGCGTCCGGAGTCGCGAGCGCCGCGTCCACCAGAGCACCTGCCAGGAACAAGAGCAGCGGCTCGTGATCGCGGAGGAACTCTTCGGTGACACGGATGTCCTGGTTTGGAAAATCATGTGGATCAGTGGGCGTGATCTTCTCGTGCCGGTGCGCATCGCGCAAGTACTCGCAATCCAGCGGGCAATTCACGGTGACTTCCCGCTCCGTGCCGCAGCAAATCGTGCAGATATCACCGCGAACGCCGGGACAGAACCGTTTCGGACGGCGAATACGACAAATGGCGCAGGACATTTTTTTAGTATAGAGGGTAGGGGGTGTCGTGGCCTTTACCCATTTGTTCATCAAAGTTGAAATCGAACACGATCAAGAGGAAAACCCGCAGAAGCTCGGGGCCGAGATCTGCCGCCAGATTCGAAAGGTCTACGGGGTGCGCTCGGCCGAGGTTTCCAACATCACGGTCGCGGAGGAATAGCGCTCAGCATCTGGTCGTAGGTACGCCGGAAAAAGCCATCGGTCATTCCGGCAATGTAATCGCACACCACGCGGTGCGGCGCTTCGATGGTCGCGGTTTCAGAATAAGGCTCCGGGAGCCTGTCGGGATGCTCCAGAAAGAACTCGAATAACTCAGCCATCATGGCGATGGAACTGCGCCGGTCCGCATCGAGTACCGGCGAAGAATATACGTGTCGCTGCAGAAAGCTCTTCAGTTCGCGGCTGGCCAGAGCGGCAGCGTTCGTCGAGGCGACGAGGCGGTGGGGCCATTCGCGGACATCATCAGGGCTGCGCACCGCAGAATGGGTGGCGCGGTCGACGGTGCCCTCGATCAGGCCTGAAACCAGCACATCAATCAACTGCCGGAGAGCTTCGTAGAATCTTTCGCGCGACGTCGCTCCGGGGAACTGCGTCTCGACAGCTTCGTAGATCTCAGCGTAGTGCGGCACCTCCGCAGCAACCTGTTCGGCGGTGAAGAGGTGCGCCGAGAACCCGTCGTCGAGGTCCGCGGTGTTGTAGGCGATCTCATCGGTGAGATCGATCAGTTGCGCTTCGAGCGGCGGCCGCTTTCCCGGCAAATACTCATCCAGTTCCGGAATCTCACCCGGCGCGAAGTCACGGGAATGCTTGGCCACTCCCTCGCGTACCTCGAACGTGAGATTCAAGCCGGGGAATCGCGCGTAACGCTGCTCGAATGTCTCTACGATGCGCAACGCGTGAATGTTGTGATCGAAGCGGCCGCCAAACCGGTTCATCTGCCGGTTCAGCTCCTGTTCACCGGCGTGCGCGAAGGGCGGATGGCCGATGTCGTGAACCAGCGCCAGGGCCTCGGTAAGATCCTCGTCCAAGCCGAGTACGGATGCCACGGTCCGCGCGATCTGCGCAACCTCTATGGTGTGAGTCAGCCGGTTGCGGAAGTGATCCGAGAGGCCGGGCGTGAAAACCTGTGTCTTGGCCTCCAGGCGGCGAAAAGCGCGCGCGTGAATGATGCGGTCGCGATCGCGCTGGAAGGCGTTGCGGTAGGGGTGCTCCGGTTCCGGATAGCGGCGGCCGGAGCTCTGCTCTACCCGGAAGCGCAGGTGTTGGAGCACGAATGACGGCTTACTGCTGCCCCGACAGCTCACCGATAACGGTGATAGCGTTCTGTGCCACCGGCCCGCCTCCCGTGCGGAGCGGCTCGAGGAGCTTCAGGGCTTCAGCCAGCTTCGTCGGCGCGATGCCCTTCGCCAGAGCGATGGTGGCCTGCTCCTTGGAGACGAACACCGTCGGGTGGGCCATCAAATCGCGCAGGCTTTTTTCCGCATCCGCGGGCCGTCCCTCCGCGAAATAAACCTGAGCCAGGGAAAACCGCGCCAGCGAGGCATAATTTGTGTCGCCCTCGTTGGCGGCTTCCTTGAACCATTTTTCCGCATCCGCCATCTTGCCCTGATCAGCAGCAATCGAGCCCAGATAATACTTGGCAACTGCGCCTTCGCTGGAGCCCGCATACTTCGTGGCGATATCAGTGAACGCCTTAGTGACCACGCTCTGTTTGGCCTCTTCGGTGGGGAAACTCAGTCGCCCACTCGCATTTGGAGCCGTGACGGGGGCTTCCTGCATCTGAATAGCGTCGCCGAGGGCCTGCTCGCGCATGGTGTGCTCGTGGCGCATATAAAGATAAACGCCGACGACGATCACGATGACGGCAGCGGCGATCGAACCCCAGAGGATCAACTGCCGCCGATGTTCGGTGACGAAATCAACCGTCTGTCCGACTTCCAGGGCAAACTTATCAGTCTTTAGCTCTTTTCGCGTGATTCTACTGGCCACAAAAACCTCAGAAGGGATTCAAAGGGATACCTTTTATGGTAACACGGCGACAGCGGATTTCCGGGTCCGAACGGGCAACCGGCAGCCGCCGGCCTGAGGCCCGTTGGCGTTCCAATCAGCACGCGCCAGATCGGGTGACAACGAGCCGGGCGTCCGGCCAGCGAGAGCGTAGGGGCGCGATGGCATCGCGGGAACGGTGGAACTCGTTCGGAAATGGCACACGACGTGACATGCCAGCAAACCCGGGTCGAATTGTCTGAAGCTGACCCCGACGAGCGACGTGCTGTCGCCGTCAATCCAGCAGGCAATGACGGTCGAACAACTGCTGCCCAAGGTCGAGAGCACGACTCCCCAAGGGAAGCTGACCCTGGTGAATGCGCGAATTGTTGGGAGCGTACCTGTCCCGAATCGTGGCGGTTCGGGATCACCCAAAGGCGCGGATACGCACGAACTGGAACAGGTTTCTCTGACGTTCGAGAAAATCGACGTCAGCACGAGCGGCGGTGCAGTAAACACCTCGGTTGACTGGAGCCAATATCCGCCTTAGAAAATCGTTATTTCGTCTCTTTCAGCTTCTTGAGCGTGTCGGCGGCGTGCTGGTTTTTCGGGTCCAGTTGCACAGACATTTCGTAATTCTGTATGGCGAGGTCGTTCTGGCCGGCTTTCATGTAGGCTTCGGCGAGGCTGTCGTAAACGTTGGCCGATTTCGGATATTCCTCGACGTTGCGGCGGAAGACAGAGATTGCGTCCTGGCGCCTTGCGGCCTGATGGAAAGTGCGCATTCAACCGATCACCTGAGATATGGGCCTGTTCCAATGGAACGATGGTTACAGCGTTGGCCACGCTGAAATCGACCGACAACACAAGAGGTGGTTTCAACTCGCCCACGAACTGCATTCCGCTGTGGTAACGGGCAAAAGAAAAGAAGTTCTATCGCAGACGCTCGCTAACTTCGTTGCGTACACGAAGGGACACTTTGCCAGTGAAGAGAGGCTGATGCTGACGCATGGCTATCCGGATTATTCGGAACACAGAGATCAACATGAGGCGCTCACTCAAAAGGTGGTGCAGTTCCACAAAGAGTTTGAAGCCGGGCGCGCAACCGTGACGATGGAGTTATTACAGTTTCTGAAAGTGTGGTTGGGACATCATATCAGCATTGTGGATTGCAGAGTCGGCGCCTTCTTGAAACAGAAGGGTAGCTGACGCGCCGTTGCGATGTGGGCGCGGGTCACCGCTTGCGCGCGATCATGAGAACGATGTCGTAGAGATTCAGGTAGAAACTGATTCGCAGTAGCCCGGTTTTTTTCAGCAGCCGGTAGACTCCGGGCTGCTGCCGCTTAATATTGAAAATGATGTAGGCTGCGGTATCCAGGCTGCGGTAAGTCCCTTCATAGCCGCAGAACGCCACGTCGAAGCCGTACTTCGCCAAAAGCCTGGTAAGCGTCTGTTTCGAGAAATAGTGCAGGTGAGTCGGCGGGTGGATCTGGCGCCAGCGCGCGCCGCGTAAGCGGGCCACAGCACTGCTGATGTCGCCGGTGGTGAGAGCGATCAGCGAACCCGGCGCCATTAGCGACGAGAGCCTCTCGACGTAGAGATGGGGCCTTTCCAGGTGCTCGATGGTGTCCCAGAGGCACACCACATCGGGCCGTTCCCGCAGATCGTAATGCAGGAAGTCTCCCGCGTGCGCGCGCAGGCCCAGAGTTTCCGTGGCATATCGCACGGCATCGGCCGAAATATCAATCCCTTCTACACGCCCGAAATGTTCGCGTGCCAGGGCGAGAAAGAAGCCGTACGCGCAGCCGATCTCGAAGAGGAATTTCGCTTCCGGCGCGGCGGCATAACGCCGCAACAGCGCCAGCCGGCGGCGGAAGTGTTTTTCATGCAACGCGCGTTCGGAGAGGTAATCTTTATACTCGCCTCCGGCGAAGTATCGCTCTGAGTAGAGGCGTTGCAGCTCTTCCGGCGATACCTGGACGTCGGCGGTAACAAACCCACACGATCCGCAGGCGAGCAGTCCGGGCATTCGGCTGCTGCCATACGCGCCGCCGCACACCAGGCATGTGCCGCTCACTTCGGCTGCCCTTTTACAATCTCGTCCACGATGTATAAGGGCCGTCGCTTCACCTCATCGAAGATCTCGCCCAGGTATTCACCGATGACTCCGAGGACGACCAACTGCAGACCGCCGATGAACAGCATCGCCACAATCAAGGAGGTATAGCCGCGGGGCAACGAACCGGCGATGAAGTATGCGGCCACGATAAAGAGCCCGTACAGCAGGCTGGCAAAGGACATGGCCATCCCCAGCAGGCTACTGATCCGCAGCGGCAGCTTGGAAAAGGACGTGATCCCGGCGATGGAAAAGGTCAACAGTTGTGCCAGCCTGTACTTTGTCTCGCCGACGACTCGCGGCGGGCTGACAAAATAAACGATCGCGGTATTGTAGCCGACCCAGCGGAACAATCCACGCAGAAACGGGTTCTGCTCGCGGATTTCGTCATGGAAAACATTGGCGACTTTGCGTGAGATGAGGCGAAAATCGGCTGCGCCTTCCTGAATTTCGATGGGCGACAGGGTGTTCTGCAGACGATAGAAGAAGCGCGACGTCATGCGCTTCAAAAAGCCGACGCGGCGGTCGTACCTGCGGATCGTCTGGACAATATCATGGCCTTGCTCGAACCGGTCCAGCAGTTCCGGGATCACTTCGGGTGGATGCTGCAGATCGCAGTCCATCATGATGACGGCTTCCCCCTGGCTGTGATCGATTCCGGCCAGGAGCGAGAGCTGATGGCCGAAGCGCCGGGAGAGGTGGAGCCCGGTCACCGACGGGTCGGCAGCGGCCAGTTGGCGCACGACGCCGATGGAATCATCGCGTGACCGGTCGAGCACATAAAGAATCTCAAATTCGTAGCGATCCGCGAGCCCATCGAGCACTTGACGGAGCGCCTGGTGGAACGCGGGCAGGCCTTCCTGCTCGTTATAGACGGGGAGAACGACCGAGATCTTCTTCATGGGCGGGCCGGCGCCGGCTGGGCTGAGACGGCGGTGCGCACAAGTTCCGCAATGCCGTCGGCGAGCGTGATGCGTGGCGTCCAACGGAGTTCCCGCTCGGCCTTGCGGCAGTCGGCAACCGTGTCCAGCACGTCGTCGGCGCGCGTGCGGTCCATCGAGACAAGCGGCTTGGGCCGCGGCGCACTGCGATTGATCAGGTCCACCAGCTCGGCGATCGACACGGACCGGCCGCTCCCGGCATTGTACACGCCGGCTGCACCGCCTTTCACGACCAGGACGAGCAGGCTCACAAGATCGTCGACATGCAGGTGGTCGCGCTTCGGCCGCGAATCGGCGACGGTAATGGCGTCGGATCCCGGATCGAGCGCTTGCCGGAGCAGCGTGGGAATCAGAAACTGGCTACCTTGGCCGGGTCCGTAGATGTTAAAGGGCCGGATGGTCGCAATCCGCAGCCCGAATTGCGTGGCGAAATAGCGGGCCGCTTCTTCCGCCAGGATCTTGCTATGTCCATAAGGATTGAAGGCTGCGAGCGGGTGATCTTCGCCGATGGGGAGCCATTGCGGGCGGCCGTAGACGTAGGAGCTCATCAGCACCAGAGAGGCCTGCTGCCGCCGGCAGAATTCGAGCACGTTCACGGTACCCAGGAGATTGGTTTCGTAAAAGTCGCGCGGCGACTCCCAGCTTTCGGGTACAAAGGTGCGTGCGGCCAGGTGCACTACCCGCTGCACCCCTTGGAACGGGAGCGGACAGCGCGCAATATCTCCGTCGGCCAAGGTGTGCGTGAGCACGTCGTAATTTTCGCGGTGCAGCTCCGCAACCAGGCGTGTTCCAACGAACCCGTCGGCGCCGGTGACCAGGACCCGATCAAACATCGCCAAGCAACTGAGGCTTGATGCCTTCGAACTCATCGATCGCCCGCAGATAATCGTCCGGGCGCCCGATGTCGAGCCAGTAGCCGCCGTGCGGCTCAACGTGCACCGGCTCGTGGGCGGCCAGCAGGTCGAGCATCAGATCGTCGAATCCATACTTGCGATCGGGCGGCACCCGGTGGAGCACCGCGCGGTTCACTACGTATACCCCCATGCTGACCAAGTATTCGACCGCGGGCTTCTCGCTGAACCCGGTGAGCGTATTGCCGGCGTCGACGTGGAGCACGCCGTAATCCATTACGTGCGTGCGGTGCGACGCGGCGATGGTAAAGAGCCGCCTGGCGTCGACATGCCTGCAGTAGAGTTCGGCGAAATTGAGGTCAGTGAGCACGTCTCCATTCAGCAGCAGGAAAGTCTCCGGTAAATCCGGAATGAGCCGCAACGGTGCGATGGTGCTGAGCGGCTTGGTTTCGAGCGAGTAATCGATCGCGATGCCCCACCGTGCGCCGTCGCCGCAAAAAGCCTTGATAATCTCGGCCTGATGACTCACGGCAAGAGTGACGTGCCGGAAATCGAAGCGGGCCAACTGCCGCAGGATGACCTCGAGGATCGGGTACTCCCCTAGCGGCATGAGCGGCTTGGGCAGAACCACGGTATACGGCCGCAGGCGGGTCCCCCTTCCTCCGGCGAGTACCACGGCGCGCCTAGACATTGTAGAGGTGGTCCTTATACCGCTGCAGGTTACCGTCGCTTCGGAACCAGGCAATGGTGCGGCGCAACCCTTCCTCGAGCGGCACTTCGGGCTGGAAGCCGGAAGCCTGGCAGAGTTTCCGGTTATCACAGCGGAGCCGGTATACTTCGCTGCCCGGGGGCCGCATCCGCGCCGGATTCTGGACGATAGCGGCGTTGCTTCCCATCAAGCGCGCGATCAGCTGGAACAGATCGCCCACCGAGATCTCCGAATTCGATCCGATCTGGAAAACCTCGCCCACGCCGTTATCCAGCCGCGCCACCGCCGTCAGGCCGCGGCATGTATCTTCGACATAAGTAAAATCGCGGGTGGCGGTCAAATCTCCCAGCTCCACTTGAGCGCGCCCGGCAGCGAGTTGCGTGATGATAGTGGGGATCACCGCACGTGCCGACTGGCGCGGTCCATACGTATTGAATGGCCGGGCAATTACGGCCGGCAGTTCGAACGAACAAAAAAAGCTGCGCACAATTGCGTCCGCGCCGATCTTGGTGGCGCTGTAAGGCGATTGCGCGTTCAGCGGATGCTTTTCATCGATGGGTACGTATTGGGCCGTACCATAGACCTCGCTGGTGGACGTATGCACAAATCGCCGGACTCCCGCCGCAAGGGCGGCATGGCAGAGGTTCAAGGTTCCGCGAACGTTCGTATCCACGTAGCTGTCGGGCGAGCGGTACGAATAAGGAATCGGTATCAAAGCCGCAAGATGGAAAATCACGTCGAATCCTTCGGCCAGTTTGCGGCAGAACTGCGGATCGCAGATATCTCCGGTGACTACCTCGATGTCGTGCAGGCAAGGCAAACCCTCGAGCCAACCCCAATCGTTGAAGGAGTTGTATTTGACCAGCGCGCGCACGTGCGCCGCTTCCTTTGTCGCGAGTTCCGTCAGGTGAGAGCCGATGAACCCGTCGGCTCCGGTAATCAAGATTCGTTTGTCTCGCAGCTCCATCCTTGGCGAACCGCACCTATCGAGTTGTCTCTCTGAGAGCCACCATCATAACTGATGGCGCCCATCGCCTAAAGCATCCCGCGGGCGCGGGCGACAAACCCCGGCGCCGCTCACACCGAGTCCGGCATAGAAGCTCGTGGGCCGGAATGCGAAGTGAACGAAGTTCTGTCCGGCAGGCAGCAGGACGCCGCGTTGGATGTAGTTGGTTTGAAAGATACGGCCAGGGTGGCCGTTGATCGTAACCGTCCAGCCGGGATGATAGAAGTCGCCGAGCACCAGGAATCCCGGCTGACGGTTAGAGGTCTGCACATCCAGAGCAAGGCCACGATCCTGCACCACCCACACGCCGGCTTCCGGATTGGCGGACGCCCGAAATGCAGGCGGTTCCGCGACGAGGGCCATGGCCGCGGGGTCCAGGAAAACAAGCTTCACGATACGGATGACGCCCTCGCTTTGAGGGAGCCATCGGCCTATTCCTTGAATGCGTGAAAGAATCCGCGGTCTGGGCACACAGGGTGGCTGGAATGCTCAATGCGCTGAAATCCAGCCGTTCGCAACATGCCGATTACTGCGGGAATGTTCGGTCCCCACCAGTTTGTCGGATCATTGCCCAACTCGGAGCCGGGATAAAAGGCAGCGGCTGGACGATTCACGTCCAGCATGTCCAAATGGGTTTCCATAATCAGCATTTTGCGCGTGACGCTGGCGACCCGATCCAGGACATACAATGGGTGCCGCATATGGTACAGCACGCCGAGGAACAGAACGCAATCAAAAGTTCCTGTAGCTGCTTCACGAATTTCCATTGGGTCGATGTCCTGGTCCTCAACGCGTGAGCCTAGTACCTTGCGTGCGAGGTTGAAGGAGCTCTTTTTTCCCCATCCTCCTCCGGTCCAACAAAAATGATCCGTTGCCAGAACCCGTGACGCGCCACGACGTTCCGCTTCAAACGAGAAGAATCCATCCCATGCCCCGACATCCATAACTGACATACCTGCGATACTATGACGAAATGCTACGCTTGCCTCACCTCGTAGCATATGGACGGACTTTAGGCCGGGAGTAATGACTCCGCCACCTAAATCAATCGAGTGGAACCACGGCAGAGCGGCGACTTGCTCAGCCGTGGACATCATTCGTGCACCTTTACTTGCTATGCCCTGCTCCATAACTCGCCTCATTCAAACTAGCGCTCGCCGATTGGGACATCACACTTCATCGGCACCTTAGAGTTTACCAGCCGGTGCGAAAGCGTCGCCGGATAGAAAAACACCGCGAACACAATGCAATAAAACAGAAATGCGAGGACGTGCTGCCGTAAAGCCAAGCGCCTCTGGTCCTGGGATGGGGACAACGCCGCATCCCGGGATGACCGGAAAAAAGAGGGCACAACTGAGGCCTCATTTTAGCATGCAGGCTTCGTGGCATCGGTTTATGTCGGCACAGTGTCGTCGGCTTTGAGCACCCCGCTTATTTCTCTTCGCTTTTTCTGAACTGCCGAAGGCGCTCGCTGCCTACAGGACCCCGCGTGTGCGCGCGACAAAGGCCGCCAGAATACAGAGCAGCACTCCGGCGCCGCTCACACACAGGCCGGCGTAGAAGCGGGGCGGACGGAATGCGAAGTGAACAAAGTTCTGTCCGGCAGGCAGCAGGACGCCGCGTTGGATGTAGTTGGTCTGAAAGATCCGGTCGGGACGGCCATTGATCGAAACCGTCCAGCCTGGAGAATAGAGGTCGCCGAGCACCAGGAATGCCGGCTGCCGGTTAGACGTTTGCACGTCCAGAACGGCGCCGCGATCATCCAGCACACGGGCGCGAGCGTCCGGATCAGCGGCCGCCTGAAATGCGAGCGGTTCTTCGACGAGGGCCATGGCCGCAGGGTCAAAATTCCGCCCGTCCGGCAGGTGCGAGGTCTTGATCGCCCGCTTCACATCGCCGGCTGCCAGCGATACGGTTTCAGGCACTATCCAGGCGCGGGGCATGGCCCGCAGGTTTTCGTAAACGACGATGTCGCCATGCCGGTCGAATTCCTTCCAGCGGGAAGTGTC
>Ga0335077_10001317_pt1 | contig 29384 bp, 23 predicted proteins | sample Lox_Sample_31_FD_207151 | JGI IMG/M metagenome (GOLD analysis project Ga0335077, IMG submission 207151) | Soil microbial communities from Loxahatchee National Wildlife Refuge, Florida, United States - Lox_Sample_3.1 | ecosystem: Environmental > Terrestrial > Soil > Wetlands | place: USA... | reverse complement strand
CACGCCCGCAGGCCCGGCCGGCCGACAGCGAGCAAGCCCTCGTTGATCGGATGCAGGCCGTCGACGTCCTTCGCGGGATCGATGGCATCGATGATGTGATTGGAGTCGATGCTCTTGGGCAGCGGCATCTGCACCAGGATCCCATCAACGCGCGGATCGCGGTTGAGGGTGTGCAGCAGCTCGAGCAGCTGAGCCTGAGTCGTGGTCCCGGGCAGATCGTGTGCAAAGGACTCGATCCCGGCTTCCACGCACGAGCGGCGCTTGTTACGCACGTACACGGTGGACGCCGGATCATCGCCGACCTGTACGACGGCGAGACCCGGCGGTCGACCGCAGCGCTCCGCGAAGGCCCGAGCGCGGACGGCGGTCTGCGCGCGCTCCTTGGCCGCGACGGCCTTGCCGTCGATCACGATGGCGCTCATGGGATCTCAGTAGCGATAGTGGTCGGATTTGAACGGCCCGGCCTTCGCCACGCCGATGTAGCGCGCCTGCACGTCCGTGAGCTCGGTGAGCTGCGCGTTGAGATTCTTCAGCTGCAGCCGCGCCACTTTCTCATCCAGATGCTTGGGCAGCGTGTACACCCCGAGCGGGTATTGCGCCGTGTTGGTGTACAACTCGATCTGCGCGAGCGTCTGGTTCGCGAAGGAAGAGCTCATCACGTAGCTCGGATGACCCATCGCGCAGCCCAGATTCACCAGCCGACCCTTCGCGAGCAGGATGATGCGCTTGCCGCCGGGGAAGATGATGTGATCGACCTGCGGCTTGATCTCCTCCCACTGGTACTTCTCGAGCGAGGCCACGTCGATCTCGTTGTCGAAGTGTCCGATGTTGCACACGATGGCGTTGTTCTTCATGCGCGCCATGTGATCGTGGGTGATCACGTGCAGATTGCCCGTGGCACTCACGAAGATGTCGGCCTTATCGGCGGCGTAGTCCATCGTGACCACGCGGTAGCCCTCCATCGCCGCCTGCAGCGCGCAGATCGGGTCGATCTCCGTGATCCACACCTGCGCCGAGAGCGAGCGCAGCGCCTGCGCCGAGCCCTTGCCCACATCGCCATAGCCGGCCACCACCGCCACTTTGCCGGCGACCATCACGTCGGTGGCGCGCTTGATGCCATCGACGAGCGATTCGCGACAGCCGTAGAGATTGTCGAACTTGCTCTTGGTCACCGAATCGTTGACGTTGATCCCGGGGAACAGCAACCGCTTCTCCTTGGCCATCTGATACAGCCGGTGCACGCCCGTCGTGGTCTCCTCGGTGACGCCGCGGATCTCCTGGGCCTTCTTCGAGTACCAACCCGAGCTCGAGGCCAGGCGCTTCTTGATCGCCGCGAACAGGAAGCGCTCCTCTTCGCCCGCCGGATGCGCGATGCAGGAGGCATCCTTCTCCGCCTTGCTGCCGAGGTGGATGAGGAGGGTCGCGTCCCCGCCATCGTCCAGGATCATGTTCGGGCCCTTGTCGTCCGCGAAATCAAAGATGCGATGGGTGAATTCCCAGTATTCCTCGAGCGATTCGCCCTTGTAGGCGAACACGGGAGTGCCGCTGGCGGCAATGGCCGCAGCGGCGTGATCCTGCGTCGAGAAGATGTTGCAGGAGGCCCAGCGCACATCCGCGCCGAGTGCCTGTAAGGTCTCGATGAGCACGGCCGTCTGGATCGTCATGTGCAGCGAGCCGCTGATGCGCGCGCCGCGCAGCGGTTGCAGCGCTGCGAATTCCTCGCGGATCGCCATCAGGGCGGGCATCTCCGATTCGGCGATCGCGATCTCCTTGCGCCCCCAATCGGCGAGCGCCAGATCGGCCACTTTGTAGTCTTTGAAGCCCGCGCTGGGCTTGAGATTGGCGTTCATCATTCACACTCCATAAGTTGTGCGCTGAGCACCGCGGGACGCGCGACGTTTCGGTCGCGGAAGAACCCGTAGTACTCAGCGAGCGCCGTTCACTGACCATCGCCCGGATGCGGCCAAGCCTCACAACCTATCCGGCGCCGCTCCCGCTGCGATGTGTAGCGCTTGCGGCTCCGTACAGCTGTTGCAGCGCCCCTTGGCGCCGAGCGATCCACCGCGCGAGCTGCGCGGTGCTTTTCAAACCATAGGCTCCCTCGAAGCTCCGTGCGGCACGCCAGGCTCAGGCCGCGCGCACCTGCCCCTTGAGCTCCGCCGCGAGCTCCTGGGCCTTGTCCGTCCGCTCCCAGGTGAACTCCGGCTCCGTGCGCCCGAAGTGACCGTACGCCGCCGTCTTCTGATAGATGGGACGCACCAGATCGAGCATCTCGCGCAATCCGTACGGGGTTAGATCGAAATGCTTGCGCACGATCTGCGTGAGCCGCTCGCGCGACAGGCGGCTGGTGCCGAAGGTCTCGAGCATGATCGAGGTCGGCTCCGCGACGCCGATGGCATAGGAGACCTGCACCTCGCAGCGCTCGGCAAGGCCCGCCGCGACGATGTTCTTCGCCACGTAGCGTGCAGCGTAGGCCGCGGAGCGATCGACCTTGGAAGGGTCCTTCCCGGAGAATGCGCCGCCACCGTGGCGCGCATAGCCGCCGTAGGTATCGACGATGATCTTGCGCCCCGTGAGACCGCAGTCGCCCACCGGACCGCCGATGACGAAGCGCCCCGTCGGGTTGATGTGATACTTGGTGCGCTTGTCGATCCACTTGCCCGGTAGCACGGGCTTCAGGATCTCCTCCATCACGGCCTCGCGCAGCACCTTGGTCGAGACATCCGGGCTGTGCTGCGTGGAGAGCACCACGGCCTCGAGGCCCACGGGCTGATCATCCTCGTAGCGCAGTGTGACCTGGCTCTTTGCATCCGGGCGCAGCCACGGCAGCTTGCCCGACTTGCGCACCTGAGCCTGACGCTTCACCAGGCGATGCGCGAGCGTGATCGGTGCCGGCATGAGCACGTCGGTCTCATTGGTGGCATAGCCGAACATCAGGCCCTGATCGCCCGCGCCCTGCTTGCGCTCGTCCTTCTTGTCCACGCCCTGCGCGATGTCCGGTGACTGCTTGCCGATGATGTTCACCACACCGCAGGTGGCGCCGTCGAAGCCCATCTCCGAGGTGTCGTAGCCGATCTCGAGCACCGTCTTGCGCACCAGCGCCTCGACGTCGACCCAGGCGCTCGTGGTCACTTCACCTGCGACCACCACGACGCCCGTCTTGATGAGCGTCTCGCAGGCGACGCGGCCGCGCTTGTCCTGCGTGATGATCGCATCGAGCATCGCATCTGAGATCTGGTCCGCCACCTTGTCCGGGTGGCCTTCCGATACCGACTCGGACGTGAACACAAAGTTGTTGGCCATGAAAAAGTCCTACTGTTGAATTCAAATGCCGTGCGCGCTGTCGTGCTCTGCTATGTCGTGCTCGCGCTCGTGCCGGCGCTCACCGCAATTGTAACGTGTCGCGCCCGCGTTCCGCGTGCTCGGCGGCGCCCGCCCGCACCCCGAAGCTGCTGTGCAGGCGCCGGTCGAACTCGTCAAATGTAAAACGGTGGTTCTGCGTGCCGCGGGACTCGATCTTGATCGCCCCCATGAGCGAGGCGATGCGGCCGGTGAGCTCCCAGTCGAGGCCGCGCAACAGACCGTGAATGACGCCCGCGCGGTAGGCATCCCCGCAACCGGTGGGATCCACGACCACACGCGGCGGTGCGCAGGGGATGTGATGCTCGCGGCCCTCGGCATAGATCACCGAGCCCTCCGCGCCGCGCGTGACGATCAGTGCCTCTACGTGGCGCGTGATGTCGGCAGCGGACCAACCGGTCCGCTGCTGCATGAGCTGCCACTCGTAGTCGTTCACCGCCACCCAGGTCGCCTGCTGAATGAACGCGCGCAATTCCTCGCCAGTGAACATCGGCAGGCCCTGGCCGGGATCGAAGATGAAGGGAATTGCCTGTTCGCCGAACTGACGCGCGTGCTGCAGCATGCCCTCGCGCCCATCGGGCGCGACGATGCCGAGCGCGACGCCGGAGGCGTGGGAGATTTTGTTCACATGCGCGTGCTGCATCGCGCCCGGGTGAAAGGCCGTGATCTGGTTGTCATCCAAATCGGTCGTGATGAAGGCCTGCGCCGTGTGCTCGCTGTCGATGATCTTGACATAGTCCTGCGGCACGCCGGTTTGTTTCATCCAGTCCGCATAGGGGCCAAAGTCCCGGCCGGCGGTTGCCATGGGATAACCCGCATCCCCGAGCAGCCGCAGGTTATAGGCGATGTTGCCTGCCGTGCCGCCGAACTCGCGCCGCAGCTGCGGCACCAGAAACGCGACGTTCAGAATATGAATTTGGTCGGGAAGGATGTGCTCCTTGAAGCGCCCGTCAAACACCATGATGTTGTCGAAGGCGAGCGAGCCGCAGACGAGCGCGCGGCGGGCAGCGTGCGTGCGCACGGCCGTGGCCGAGGCTTTCAAGCGTTCACCGTGAATTTGTCGCCCTCATCGTGCAGCTCGAACGCGCCGTCGACGACGGCGCGCAGCCAGCGCGAGGTGGCCATGACACCGCCGAAGGCATAGAAATGCGGATGCGCCAGTCGCGTGCCGGGCTCTGCGGCACAGGCCCGCACCAATCCGATCAGCATCTCGTCGGGTGAGGTCGCAAGACCGGCCATTCTCCCCATGAGGCCCATGCCCTTGCTGAGAGCGCCGAGCGAGGCGCCGATCCCGCACTGCACGGCGAACTTGATCAGCTTCGGCAACGGCGTGGGACCCGCGATGCCGACGTGCACGGGCAGGGAGATGCCGTGCTCGGCGAGCTTGCGGTCCCACGCGCAGAGCGCATCGGGCTTGAAGCTGAATTGCGTCACGATGTGCACGCGCGTGCCGCTGCGCTCGGCGAAGGCTTGCTTCTGGCGAAGCGCGCTCCAGAGCACGTCGGGCTCGACCACCGGATGCCCTTCGGGATGACCCGCAACGCCGATCGTGCGAATGCCGGCATCAGTGAGCGCGCCGCTGTCAAGAATCTCCAGCGTGCTGGAGAACACACCGGCCGGCGGAGTGCGATCGCCGGCGACCAGCAGCACCTGCTCCACACCGCCCGCGCGCAGGTCCTTGAGCGCATCGCGCAGCACGCGCTCGCTCTCGATGCGTCGCGCCACGATGTGCGGCGAGGGCCGAAACCCCAGCTCGGCCGCGCGGCGCGCGATGCGCACGACGTCCTGCACGACTGCCTTGGGCGTGTGCGCGACGTAAACGGTCGTGCCCGCAGGCAGCGTGTTCACGAGCTCAGGCAGCAGCGCCTCATCGTGTGGTGAGATCTCGGTGGAGGTGCCGCGGGCAAACTCCACGATGCGGCGCTTGAGGTCCGGGCCCGAAAGCGGTGCGATCATTGCATTCATAGGCTTTGTTTGTTGGATGCCTTTTGAGTGTGTGTCACATGCCGCGGCGACGCGTCACCACGAAGGTCTCGTCGTTGAACCACAGGCCGCCGTGTTTCTGCAGCACCTGCTGCGTCGCCTCGAGGTACGCGCCGGTCTGCACCACTGAATCGAGTCGCTCGTCCTCGATCTGATTGACGTAGATGGCGGCGTTCCAGGCCGCGAACAAGGTCGAGGTGCCGATGCGGTCGGCGATCTCGGACGGCAGGGTATGCATCTCATAGCGGAAGACGGCTTTGTCATCGGGCAGCGCCGTGAGATTGAAATCGCGCGCATCGCGGCCCAACTCCGTCTTGAGCGCCGCCAGGATGTGATGACGGTCGACCTGGAAGGGATTCTCACCCGGCCATAGCCTCTGGACGATCTCGAGCGCTGGATCCTTGCCGAAGGACTGAATCGCGAGCAGCCGCCCGCCCGGAGCGAGGCTGCGCGCAAGGGGCGCGAGGACTTTCTGTGCCTTGAACTCTGCCGACATGCGCGCGCGCCACGGCTGCGAGGCGACGATCAGGTCGTAGCTCTCGAAGATGCGGCCCGGCTTGGGGATCACGCTGTCGAGCAGAAACTTGTGATCCTCGCGGTACACCACCAGGACCGAGGGCCGCAGGAAGACGGGATTGCCGGACTTGGCACTGGGCTTGGTCTGCCAGCCGTAGGCGAGTGTCGCGCCAAGCTCTTCGATCTGCTCGGCGTACTCGAAGGCGGAGTTCCCGGCGAGCCGTACTTCCTGCCAGTTGAGCGCCGCGGCGAGGTGTGTATCGCGCGGCATGAGCCGCGGGGCCTCGGCATAGTTGAGATTGGTGATCACGAGCACCGTTGCCGGGTGCTCCTGGAAGCGATCGGGCATCTTCTCGAGACCGAGGCGCACGTCCTCGAGACTGATCTCCTTCGCCACCACGGACATCGGCACCGTGGGGAAGGTATGGTGCATGCCGCGCATCAGCCGCGAGAGCACCGTCGCATCGCCCATACCGGCATCGAACACCCGGATCGCCGGCGGCGTCGGGCGCACGTGGGCGAGCTCCTGGATGGCGCGGCGCGCGACCGCGGACTTCTCATTGCAGGTGTTGACGAAGGCGAGGTATTTCTGCCGGTTGTCGTAGAAGCGAAACGGCCGCGCCTGGCCTGCAGGCTTCGATCCCGGCTGGCCGAGGGGGGCGGCGGCCGCCTGGGGAGTGGCGACATTCATGGGTGTTGATGCCGGGGCGTTCGGGTTGGCCGCACGGTAGCGGTGCCCCGTATCTGCGGCAAATAGTTTGTGGCAATAGGAGATATACGCCGGTCGGATGGTCAGCTGATGAGCCGCTGGGGGTTCGCGTAGACCACGTGGCGGTTCTGGCGGGCAAACGCCACCAAGGTCAGGCCGCTGCGCTCGGCATGACGGATGGCAAAGGCCGTCGGGGCCGACAGCGCAGCCATGAAGGCGATGCCGACGGTGGCCGCCTTCTGCACCATCTCGTAGCTCGCACGGCTTGTCACCAGCATGTACCCCGCGCCGAGATCCATGCCGGCGCGCACCAAGGCACCGATGGTCTTGTCGAGGGCATTGTGACGGCCCACATCCTCGCGCGCGCAGAAGATCCCCTGCCCGGGGATGACCCAGGCCGCGGCGTGCACGCTTCCGGTGCGCGCATTCAACAGCTGCACCGATGACAGCTGGGCGATCGCCGCATGCAGATCCGCCACCGTGACCTGCGGTCCTGATCCGACCGTGCCGCGGCCGCGGATTGCCTGCTCCAGCGTCTCGGCACCGCACAGCCCGCAGCCGGTGCGCCCGGCGAGATTGCGCCTGCGGCGCAGCAGCTCCGGGAATCGTTCCCAGGCGATGGAAAGGCGTACCTCCACGGCCTCGGGCGTGGAGGCGACCTCCACCGAGCGGATCTCGTCAGGCGCGGCGACCAGCTCCTCGCTCAGACTGAACCCGTACGCGAAATCCGTCAGGTCCGCAGGCGTTGCGAGCATGACCACGTGCGGCACATCGTGATAGATGAGCGCCACGGGCATTTCCTCGGCGACTCGGTCGGTGGTCTGGGTGATTTTCCCATCGACCCAGCGCTCCACGCGGACTTCCGCCGCAGCCTCCTGGGCGCCGACGGCATCCGGCTGGGCCTTCGGCACAGGGCATGCGGGGTCCGGGGCAGCCGTATCGCGGCCCTCGCCTGAGTACATAATTCGGCTGTCTGCGGTCATCTGCACCTCTGGCGTGTATTTTCCCCTATCGAGCCCGAAAAGCGCAGGGGCCGCTAGCTTGGCGAATTTGGTCTGATTCGCGTCCAATAGGGCTGCCGGGGGCCTCGTGCACTTACCAATAACATGCAGCTCAATCGCTTCGATCTGAACCTGCTCATCGCACTCGACGCGCTGCTGCACGAGAAGAACGTCACGCGTGCCGCCGAACGGGTCTTCGTGTCCCAGCCGGCCATGAGTGCCGCGCTGCAAAAGCTGCGCGACTACTTCAGCGATCCGCTGCTGGTGCGGGTCGGGCGCGACATGGAGCTGACCCCGCGAGGCCTGTCGCTCGTCGAGCCGGTCCGCGAGGCGCTCCTCAGCATTCAGGCGACTCTCGGCACGCAGCCCAGCTTCGACCCCGCGACTGTCAAGCGCACCTTCACCGTGATCGTGACCGATGAGGCGGCACCGCGGACGGTGGCGGCGCTGCTGCGACGGCTGGCGCGCGAGGCTCCGGGCATCCAATGCCACATCGAGCAGGTCTCACAGACCAGTCTCACGCGCCTGGAATATGGCGACGCCGACCTGTGTCTGTGCCTCGACATTCTGCGTCTGTTTGGACTCAGGAGCTACCCGGACTCACTGCGCGTGGTGGAGCTGCGGCCGGTGCGTTGGGTGTGCGCCGTGTGCCGTGATCACCCGACCGTTACCGACGAGCTCACTCTGCCTCAGTACCAGGCGCTAGCGCATGTGTTCGCCCGGCCGAACGGGCACACCGCGCCAGTCGAGGAGCTCGTGCGACGCCTGCTCAACATGGACATCGACGTGCGTGCGACGGCGCAAAGCCTGCTCGAGCTGCCGTTCATGCTGCCGGGGACGCCGCTCGCGGCCACGCTGCCCGAACGCATCGCGACGCTCGTCGCCCCGTTGCTGCCGCTGAAGACCCTCGCACTGCCGTTTGACGTGCTCGACGGTCATGAAGTGCTGCTGTGGCACAAGCGTAACGAGCCAGACCCGGGGCATGCCTGGCTGCGTACGCTGCTGATTGAAGTCGCGCGCGAGTCCTGAGCCGCCATACAACGGAACAGCAGCGGGGGCTGCGCTTCAGCCGAGGGCTCGCGCGTGGTGGCGCAGATGCTCTTCGATGAAGCTCGAGATGAAGTAATAGCCGTGATCGTATCCGGCGTGTCGGCGCAAGGTGAGTGGCTGGTCGACGTGGGCGCAGGCTTCTTCGAAGAGCTGCGGATACAGCTGGGCCTCCAGAAACTGATCTGCGAGTCCCTGATCGACGAGAATCGAGAGCCTGCGCGCGGCAGCAGGCGCACGCAGCACGAGCTCGCTGGCATCGTACCGCGCCCATTGTCCGTGGTCCGCACCCAGGTAGCGTGTGAAGGCTTTCTGTCCCCATGGCGCCTTCTTCGGCGCGGCAATCGGTGCGAAAGCCGAGACCGAGCGATAGCGCTCGCTGTTCTTGAGCGCGATGGTCAAAGCGCCGTGGCCCCCCATGGAATGGCCGAAGATCCCACAACGCGCTGCATCCGCCGGAAACTGCGACTCGATGAGCGGCGGCAGCTCCTGGGTGACGTAGGAGTACATGCGGTAATGGCGCGCCCACGGCTCCTCCGTCGCATCCAGGTAGAACCCCGCCCCGACGCCAAAGTCCCACGATTCGCTGTCACCAGGCAGGGGCACGCCGCGGGGACTCGTGTCGGGGGCGACGAGTATCAAGCCGAGCTCGGCCGCGATGCGCTGCGCACCGGCCTTGATCATGAAGGTCTCTTCGGTACAGGTGAGACCGGCGAGGTAATACAGCACCGGCACGCGGCGTCCGCGCGCCTGCGGTGGCACGAACACGGCGAAGCGCATCGTGCACGCCGTGCTCTGTGCCGCGTGGCGATAGAAGCCGACCATCCCGCCGCAGCAGCGGTGCTCGCTCACGGTCTCGCAGTTGGCAGTTGTCATGTGAGAGGTCCTCGAGCGCTACCCGTAGTATTTTGCACCCAACAAGCCCGCTGTGGAGGCCCGTGACCCATGCCGACCCGCTACGACGCACCGCTGGCCCTGATGCGCGTGGCACTCGCACAAGCTGCCCGGGTGAGCGGCTTGAGCGCGCTTCCCGATTTCAATGAGCTCCTGGCCGAGCTCTCGGGAACCGCACTCGAGGGCGCGGCGCGCGTGGCGCGCGATGTCCTGTCACCGCTCAATGGCGTGGGCGATGCCACCGGCTCGCGCCTGACTCCCGATGGTGTTCTGACGCCGGCTGGGTTTCGCGATGCCTATGGGCTCTTCTGCGAGGGTGGCTGGCCCGCGCTTGCCGCCCCCGCGGAATTCGGTGGGCAAGGCCTGCCGACCTTGTTCGGCGCCGCGGCCACGGAGATGTGGGCCGGTGCCAATCTGTCCTTCGCGATGTGCATCGAAAGCGCAGTGGGTGCCGTCGAGACGCTGCGTCATCACGCACCCGATGGGCTGCGCGCGAGCTATCTGCCGCAGCTGGTGAGCGGCGAGTGGACAGCCTCGATGTGTCTCACGGAGCCACAGGCGGGATCCGACCTGTCGACCCTGCGCACCAGCGCCACGCCCGAGGGCGAGCACTGGCGGCTGCGGGGCCGCAAGATCTTCATCTCCTGGGGCGATCACGATCTGTCTGCGAACATCGTGCACCTGGTGCTCGCGCGCGCGGCCGGCGCGCCCGCGGGCTCGAAGGGCATCTCGCTCTTCCTGGTGCCAAAGCTGCAACGGAACGGGGACGGCTCGCTGAGCGCCAACGATGTGCGAGCGGTATCGCTCGAGCACAAGATGGGCATTCGTGCGAGCCCGACATGCGTGATGTCATTCGGTGAGCGCGAGGGTGCACGCGGCTGGCTGATCGGTCCTCTCAACGAGGGGCTGCGCTGCATGTTCACCATGATGAACCACATGCGCCTCGGCGTGGGGCTGCACTCGACCGGCCTGGCGCAGCGCGCATGGCAGCTCGCCCGCGAGTACGCGCAGGAGCGTCTGCAGGGCAGAGATGCCGCCGGCGCGCAGCGCCCGATCATCGAGCACGAGGATGTGCGCCGCATGCTCCTCGGCATGAAGGCGCTCACCCATGCGTGCCGTTGCCTCGCGTATACCGCGGCAGCGCTGCTCGATGTGGCAAGCATCGCCACGGACACCGCGTTGCGCGCGCGGGCGCAGGCGCGGCTCGGCCTGCTAACGCCATTGGTGAAAGCCTGGTGCTCCGACTGCGCCGTGGAAGTGGCCTCCCTCGGCGTGCAGATCCACGGCGGCCTGGGCTACATCGACGAGTGCGAGGCCTCGCAGATCTATCGCGATGCACGTATCGGGCCGATCTTCGAGGGCACCAATTACATCCAGGCGCAGGACCTGCTCGTGCGCAAGATCATTCGCGAGGACGGCACCGCCTTCGAAGAGCTGCTGGTTCAGATGGAGCAGGACGCGCGCGCGCTTGACACGGTGGCGGGGCTCGCGTCGCTCAGTGAGGGACTGCGCGCGGAATGTGCAGAGCTCCGCGGCAGCACCCGCGAGCTCATCCGCACAAGTGGCACCGAGGCGCAGCTCGCGCGCTGCGTGGCCTACCCTTTCTTGCAGTGGCTCGGCGTGGTTGCCGGTGCCTGGCAGTGGGCGTTGACGGCGCGCGAGGCCGCCGCCACGGCAAGCGACCCCGCGGCGCGAGCGCTCCTCGACTGCGCCAGATTCTATGCTCAGCAGCTGCTGCCCCGCGCCCGTGCGTTTGCGCGCATCGTTGCCAACGGCGCGGACCCAGTGCTCGCGCCACGGCTCGGCGAGCTTTGAGGCGGCGCGCAGCCACCGCGCGCTATACGCGGAGGCCGCACGCTATACGCGGTGCCCGGCGCGCACCCTCACTTCTGCTTCGTGCGCCAGCCCTCGTGGTAGCCCTCACGGGCATCGCGCGCATAGGGAACCGGTGACACCTTCACACGCACGTCGGTCTGCTTGTGGCGCTCGACGGTGGTCTTCTTCGTGCCGCCACCCTCCTCGCCCCACACGAGCGTGAGCACATCACCCACGTTGATGTCGGGATCGACGACACCCAGCGACAGCGCCGTGCGCTCGTTGTAGCTGTAGCCGCCGAACATCGAGAAGCCGACTCCCTTGCCGCCCTTCGTGACCTTGTCGTACGAGGCGGAGGCGTAGTTCGCGATCGGCAGATCGAAGAACTTGTAGTTCTCGGTGTCCGGCATGAAGAGTGAGGCGTAGATCCGTGCCATGTCCTCACCGTTCCACGCGAAGGTCACCTTCTTGCGATGGGCGTCCTTGGCCTTCTTCTCGAGCGCCTCGCGCCCGACGAAGTCGTGATCGAATTTCACGAACGGGCCGTAGCCGAGCGCATACGGGGTAACGTAGTAGTCCTCGATGTTGTCGGAGACGAAGCTGCCGCCGATCGAGCCGGTGCCCTCGTAGCCGTTCGCCGGCAGCCACTCGCGATACTTCTTCATCTTCTCGCCGGTATAGACAGCGGGCAGCGGTGAGGGAATCCAGCCGGATTCGAGCGTGTTGCTCGCGTACGCACGGGAGCCGACCTGCACCAGGCCGAAGTCCTTGCCCGCCTCGACGATGGCATCGCGTATGGAGTCGTATTCCGCGTAGGGACCCCAGATCTCCAGGCCGGGCGCGCCGGCCATGCCGTGCCGCAGGGCGCGCACCTTGCGCCCTTTAATGTTGATCGCATCCATGTTGAAGAACTTCACATCCGGAAGCGGGCCGCCGTTGAGCTTCTCCAGCACCTGCGCCGCCTTCGGACCCTGGATCTGAAAGCGGTAGTGGCGACGATTGACGGCCTTGCCGCGCGGATGCGAGGGCGAGCGGTCGTCGCGGGTGTACTCGACTTTGAAGCCGCCGGTCTCGGCGTGGAACTCGATCCAGTTCACCGTCGGCGCGCGGCCGACGAACAGCAGCTCGTTCTCGGCGAGGTAGAAGAGAATGCCGTCCCCGATCACGTAGCCGTCGTAACTGCAGGGCACCATCTGCTTGGCTTTGTTGGGAGTGAAGTTCGCGAAGCTGTTGATCGTGAGATACGACATCAGCTTCAGAGCGTCGGGTCCCTTGATGGTGATCTCGGCCATGTGGTGCGACTGGTCAAAGAGCACCGCACTTTCGCGCCAGGCACGCTGCTCATCGCGCCAGTTGCTGAACTCGCTGGGAACGACCGGGTATACATATGCTCCGAGCTGCGAATTGCGCAGCATCTTGACCGGATTACCCGCGGTCTTTAACAAGTTCTCCAGGCTCTGCGTGCTCATGGGGGATCCTCTGTAAGGTGTAACAAGCCCTTCTCGCGCCCGGTCGGCCGCTGGCGGGAGAAAATCTCGATTGCGTCAGGAGTCAACCCGACATTGTGCTTGCGTCGCGGTGCACTTTTCAACAGGTTGTGCGCCGTCGCGCGTGCGCGCCGCCGTCCTTACTGCGCCGTTGCACCGCGCAGCTTCAGCAGTTTGATCGCGTTCTCTTTCAATATGAGCGGCCGCACCTCGGGCTTCATCGGCAGCTTCTCGAAGTCGCCGAGCCAGCGATCCGGGGTGAGCGCCGGATAGTCGGTGCCGAATAGCACGCGATCCTTCAAGAGAGTGTTGGCGTACTGGACGAGGTTCGCGGAGAAGTACTTCGGCGACCAACCCGAGAGGTCGATGTAGGTGTTCGGCTTGTGTGTTGCGATTGCAAGTGCCTCGTCCTGCCACGGGAAGGACGGATGCGCCATCACGATGGCGAGCTCGGGAAAGTCCGCGGCAACGTCATCCAGATAGATGGGCTGGGAGTATTTGAGCTTGACCCCCATGCCCCCGGGGAGGCCTGCGCCCACCCCGGTCTGGCCCGTGTGGAACAGGGCCGGAAGCCCGGCCTCCGCGATCACCTCGTAGAGCGGATAGACGCGGCGCTCGTTCGGATAGAAGCCCTGCATCGACGGATGGAATTTGAATCCGCGCACCCCGTATTCCTCGATGAGGCGGCGCGCCTCGCGCACTCCCATCTTGCCACGCGCCGGATCGATGCTCGCGAAGGGAATCAGCACGTCGCTGTTCTCGGCCGCAACCTCGGCGACCTCCTCATTGGCGATGCGCCAGTGGCCGGCCTCGGATTCGGCGTCGACGGTGAAGATCACCGCGGCCATGCGCCGCTCACGGTAGTACTGTGCGACCTCGGCGATCGTCGGTGGCCGGCCGGAGCGGAAGTACTTCGCCATCGCCTCGTCGAAGGCGTGCGCACAGGGGTCGCGCGGCGCGCGGCCGGAGATGTTGGCGTGCGTGTGCACGTCGATCGCAACCAGCTGCTCGAGATTCAAACGGGCTTGGTACTTCGCCATGGTGCGATCCGATCAGAGGGCGCGATAGTCCGGCTGGACGGCTCGATTATAATGAAATGAGCGTCGTCCGGGCGCAGGCCCTGCGGGACGGCGTACCGGCCACCCGCTTGCGCGAAAGGCGAACCCCATGACCGATACAATCAGGGACCAACAGATGGCAGGCACGGACGGCACGGCTCCGCAGAGCGGCGTCGCAGCGGCTGCGGTGCAGCGCGACCCGGGTTACCGGCGCATCGCCACCGAGGAGGCGTTCGCTACGCCCGAGATGTTCAAGCTGTACCGCGAGCTGCTCGCCGCCAAGCGCAGCGACGATATCGGCTTCAACACGATGTGGGGATTCTATCTGGGCAGCCCGAGCGAGCGCGCCACGCACATCATCGAGCGCTTGCAGTGGCTCGACGAGCGCCGTGTGCGCGACATGGATGCGACCGGCATCGATATGCAGATTCTCTCGCTCACCGCTCCGGGGGTGCAGATCTTCGATGCAGCCACGGGCACTGCGCTCGCGCGCTCGTGCAACGATCAGCTTGCCGCAGCGGTTCGCGCGCACCCGCTGCGCTTCGCCGGGCTTGCGGCGGTGGCACCGCAGGATCCGCAGAATGCCGCCAAGGAGGTCGAGCGCGGCATCAAGCAGCTGGGATTGAAAGGCGTGATCATCAACTCCCATACGCACGGGGAGTACCTCGATGCGCAGAAGTTCTGGGACATCTTCGCCGCGGCCGAGGCCTGCAACGCACCGGTCTACATCCACCCCTGCACCGCGCCGCCCGCGATGATTCGCCCGTTCCTGGAGAGCGGCCTCGATGGCGCGATCTTCGGCTTCGGCGTCGAGACCGCACTGCACATCCTGCGCATCATCGTGAGCGGCGCGTTCGATCGCTTCCCCAATCTGAAGATCGTCATCGGGCACATGGGCGAGGCGTTGCCCTTCTGGTTGTACCGGCTCGACTACATGTATAAGGCCACGCTCAACTCGAAGCGCTATTCGCAGTGGAAGCCCAATCGCAGACTACCGAGCGAGTACCTGCGCTCCAATATCTACGTCACGACGAGCGGCATGCCGTGGGGCCCGGCGATTCTGTTCGGGCAGCAGGTGCTGGGCATCGAGCGCGTGCTCTATGCCATGGACTATCCGTACCAGTTCGAAGCGGCAGAAGTCACCCTGACGGACAGCCTGCCGATCAGCGCCGCCGACAAGAAGAAGCTCTTCCAGACGAACGCCGAGCAGGTGTTCTCGTTGTCGCCGGGCGCGCGAGGCTCCTAGGCCGGGGCGAGCCAGGCGTCGATGACGGCCGAGCGACGCTGCTCACGCACGGCTTGCAGCGCGCGCTGCAGCGCCGGCTCGACCTCATCCGCACGTCGCACCGTCTGCGGCAGCGCTCCGCCTGCAGCCGCGGCGATACCCGCGTAGTCAGGTGGCGGGTCGAAGCTCGTTCCCAGATCGGCCGTGCGGCTCGCGAAGCCATCGGGGTGCACGCCCAGTGCAGAGAAGCGCGGCGCGCGCCAACCGCGGTTGTTGTAGACCACCTGCAGGAAAGGCGTGTCGTAGCGCTTGGCCATCCAGTGCACGCTGGATGGGATCGAGAACATGTAAGAGCCATCGCCGGTGAGCGCGACGACGAGGCTCGCCGCTGATGCGAGCTTCGTCCCCACGGCGGCACCGCCGCTCCATCCGAGTGAGCCGCCGCCGCTGGTGAAAAGCGTTCCGGGTCGCACGCGGCCGGCGTGATTGGCGATCACGTGAAAGTTGGTCACCCCCTCGCTGAGCACGATGGCGTCCTCTCCGATCGCCGCGCGCACGCACGCCGTGAGGTACTCCGCGGTGAGGCCGTCTGCGGACGGCCGCTCCAGGTGCTCGAGCTCTGCGCTGCGCGCCGCATGGCGCCGCGCATAGTGGGCCGTGCGCTCGCGCACTGCCGCCGCGTCGAGCGGCAGCCGCTCGAGCTGCTCATTGATCTGACGCAGCGCGGTGGCGGCGTCGGCGCGCAAGGCGCAGCGCGCATGGATGTACCACAGGGGCATTTGTGCCTTGAGCGGATCGGTGTCGATGTGCAGGATGTCGGCCTGCGCGCTGGGCCGATTGATCTGCGCGATCCACGGCACGTCGCTGTCGATGACGAGGATGGTGTCGGCCTCGGCGAGCGCTGGATTCTGGCGCTTCTCGTTCCACTGGCTGCCCTGATAGAGCTCGTGAGCGGCGGGGAAATTGACGCGGCTCGGAACGGACTCGAGCACGCCCGCGCCTACACGCGTGCACAGCCTCACGAGCTCGGCGACCGCCGCCACGTTGCGCCCCACGTATGAGGTCACGATGAGTGGCCGGCGCGCCTTAGCGAGCGCACGCGCGACGGCTGCCGCATCCGCCTCGGTAAGCGCTCCTGCGGAGATGCGCGGCCACTGTGCCGGATCGATGCTGACGCGCCCGATCTCTGCTTCCAGAACTTCGCGCGTCGCCATTAGATAGACAGGGCCTTGCGGCTCGCTGTAAGCGAACTGCAGCGCCCGGCTCACGATCTGCTTTGCGTTCGCGCCGTGCTGGATCTGATTGTCATAGCGCATGTAACCGCGCAGGATGCCGCGCTGGTCGAAGACGTCCTGGATCCAGTGGATGAACTCGTTACGGCTGCCGCGCGCCTCGCCCTCCTGGGTAGCAGGGGAAGCGCCGGCCAGTATCAGCACCGGTACGCGGCCTTTGGCCGCGTTGTGAATGGCGCCACCGAGCTGTTGCGTGCCGCACTCGACGTGCACGAGCACCGCCTGTGCCCGGCCGCTCAGTTGCGCAAAGCCGTGCGCCGCGCTGAGCGCGACCATCTCGTGGGGACAAGTGACGAGCGTGGGGAACTCGGCTTCGCGCCCGGCGGCCCGCGCCTGCGCCCAGGCTTCGAGAAACGCGCTGTGATCGCTGCCGAGATTGGCGAAGACGTAGTCCACCCCGGAAGCGCGCAGCGCTTCGAGGATCGCGGCGCTCGTCGTGTACGACACGGCAGCTCCTTTACGCCCAGGCACGCGCGCGAGCGACGCTGCGCGCGTAGGGCTTGAGTCCCGACCACATGATGAGCAGCACGAGCGGCTCGAGCACGGCAGCCGTGAGCACGATCGATTCGCCCACCTTCGCCTCGTTGCCGATGATGTGATCGGTCACGAAGCCGATCACGACGGGCGCGAGCCCGGTACCGAAGGTGTTGAAGATGAACAGGTACAGTGCCGTCACCTGGCCGCGCATCTCATTGGGCGTCACGATCTGCATGGCGGCATTGATCGGTCCGAATTGCAGCGACGACACGAGATAGCCCAGTCCGAGACACAGCATCGCAAGACCGGCGGTCGGCATGGCGGCGAAGGCGATGGCGGTCGGAGCAAAGAGCGTGGAGGCGAGCAGCGTGACGCGCATGTTCGCATCATCGCGTCCCTGCCGGGCCCAGTGCTCCGCGAGCAAGCTGCCGGGAATCAGGCCGATCGGCATCAGCGCCAGGAGCAGCAAGCCGTTGGTGTACGCAAACTGCGGGATGGTCCAGCCGTAGGTGCGCACGAAGAAGGTAGCCGCCCAGTTGAGCGCGCCGAAGGTCACGATGGACTGCAGCGCAAGCGACACGAACATGGGCGCATAGGTCGTGAGGTTCTGGCGGATGAAGTGCACCACCTCGCGCAGCGGAATTGCGCGGCGCGGCGGAAGCTCGCTGCCCGCCGCCGCTGCGATGCGTCCGCGGCGCGCCGGCTCGATCACCGTGGAGAACAGCGCAGCCACCAGCAAACCCGGCAAGCCGACGGCAAGAAACGTGACCTGCCAGGGCCGCAGCGCGCCGACGATCGGGAGGTGCACGAAATCGACGGTGGAGACGAAGCCGATGATGGCGCCGGCGAGAATCGTCGAGATGCCGTTACCCGCGACGAAGCCGAACTGCATTACCGAGATGGCGCGCGCGAGGCGCTCGCGCGGAAACAGGTCCGCCATCATCGAGTAGGTCGCCGGGCCGTTGCAGGCTTCACCGACACCCACGCCGATGCGGCAGAGAAAGAACAGGCCGAAGGTGCGCGCGAGCCCGCACGCCGCCGTCGCAAGACTCCACAGCACAATGCCCACCCCGATGATCACGCGGCGGCTGCGGCTGTCGACGAGGCGTGCGATCGGCAGCCCGAGAAACACGTAGAAGATGACGAACGCCGGCCCCATCAACAATCCGACCTGCGTGTCACTCAAATGCAGGTCATGCTTGATGGGCTGCACGAGCAGCGCGATCACTCCGCGATCGAGGAAATTGAACATCAGGGCGACCGCGAAGATGGCCACCGCGTACCACGCGTGCGCGGGACGTGGCCAGGGTGCATCGGCCGCAGGCGGGGCGCTGCTTTCCACGGCAGCGGTGCGTGTCGATGCAATCGCATGCTCGGACATGAAACGACTCCTCGCGCGCCCGGCGTGGCGCGCTAGGGATCAGGTACTGCGCTTCCCGGTCACCGGGTGCGGGAAATGAAAGGGAATGAGCGCGGTGTCCGGCCAGAACGCGGGCCGCTCCGCCGTGATCTCGTCCGGACCGCCCGGATCTTGCGGATAGGCCTTGGTGAAGAACGGCCCCTCGTAGGGCTCGCTGTGCGCCCAGCCGCGCTCGTAATCGGCTTGCCAGGACAGACAGTAGTTGAGGACCTTGATCTTCCAGACATCGCCCGTGCGCACGTAAGTGTTCTCGTAGACGCCCGCTTCCCACCACTGCTGGGGCAGCGCCGCGACCGGATCGGTCTTGCTCACATGGCTGCCGCCCTGCAGGAAGCAACGAAAGCGTCCGTACGCCGTGCGGCGATCCGCCGCCACGTCGACGATATCCTGCAGCTGCATATGGTCCAGCAGGAATCCGTACACCGGGCCGTTCTTGCCGCGCGTGAAGGTCGCGCGGAAGCGATCGATATAGAGCCGCTTCACGCCACGATCCTTGCCGCGGAAGACGCCTCCCATGAAGCGTACCTCACCGTCGTCGGCGAACAGGTCGACGATTTCCTGGTAGCACCCCTTGTCCATGTAATAGCCATAGGAAAACTGCACGCGACGGATGGCTTGTGCATCCTTGAGCCTTGCAACCTCATCTGACAGTTCCGCCACCTGCCGCCGCAGCGTGTCGAGCTCGTTGGGTTCACTCATCGCGCTCTCCGAAGATGTGGGCCCGCGTGCTGCGCGGGCTGCGCAACATCAGTCTTTTACTCTACCAGATCGCCTCGTATGGCCCGCTGACATAGACTGCGGCGACTTTCAACACTTCCCGGAGATGCGCCCATGAGCGAGCTCGCAGGACAGGTGGCGCTGGTGACCGGCGCCGGCCGGGGCTTCGGCAGAGCGATTGCGCAGGCCTTCGCGGCGGCGGGTGCGGCCGTCACGCTCACCGCACGCAGCCTCGAGCAGCTCGAGGATGCGGTCGCCGCAATCCGCGCCGCAGGCGGTCGAGCGCTCGCCGTTGCAGGCGATGTCACGCGGCCCGAGGACGTGGAGCGAGTCGTGTCACAGACCGAGCGGCAGCTCGGCGCGCTCACGCTGCTGGTGAGTAATGCGGGCGTGCCCGGACCCTTCGGACCGCTGTGGACGGTGGACCCCGAGGCCTGGTGGAAGGCGCAGGAGGTGCACATTCGGGCGCCGTTCCTCTATCTGCGGCGCGTATTACCCGGCATGACGGAGCGCCGCATGGGCCGCATCATCATCGTCTCCGCGCTGGCGAGCCGCGTCGTCGCGCCCTATCTCTCGGCGTACTGCGTGGGCAAGATCGCGCAGACGCGCATCACGGCTGAAGCAGCCATCGAAGCGCGCGAGCTTGGCGTGAGCGTGTTCGCGATCGACCCCGGATTCGTGTTCACCGGGATCGCGGCCGAGACGATGAACTCTGCCGATGCACAGCGCTGGCTGCCCGGCATGGTCGCCCGCTTGCGTGAGCGCCGCGATTCCCCGCAGCGCGATGCGGATCTCGCACGCTGCGCGCGGCGCTGTCTGGATCTGGCCTCGGGCCGCTACGATGCGCTCTCCGGCCGCTACATGGAGCTCGACGACGACATCGAGGCCATGCGCGGCGAAGCGCTCAAGTCAGACGAGAGCAAGGGGAGCCTCAAATGAGCACCGAAGAGCGACTGCAGGCGCTGCAACGTCAGATCGATGCGCTCAGCCACGAGGTCGGCGTGCACGCGGACATCAACGCCGTCCGCACGCTGCAATTCAAATACGGGTACTACATGGACAAATGCCTGTTTGCGGAGATCGTCGATCTCTTCGCGGACGATGCCGTGCTGTATTTCATGAACGGCATCTTCCGTGGCAAACAGGGAGCCAGGCGCCTGTACGGGGGCGCCTCGGGACTCAACGGACCGGCCTACGGCATGCTCTTCGAGCACATCATCGCGCAGGATATCGTCGATGTCGCACCGGACCGCACGAGCGCTCGCGGCCGCTTCCGCTGCTTCCTGCAAGGCGGCGTGCACGAGAGCAAGCAGGATGCGCCCGCGCGCATTCCGGCTCAGTTCCTCGAGGCCGGCATATACGAGAACGAGTACGTGCGCGAGAACGGTGTCTGGAAGATCCAGCTATTCAACTATCGCATCGTCTATCAGGCCAGATACGAGGACGGCTGGGCGCATGCCGGACGCGAGCCACTCATGGTCAGCGACTACCGCGCCACCTACCCGCAGGACCCGCGCGGACCCGACGAGTTGCGCGCCGCACCGCCGGTCTGGCCGGAAACCTTCGTCATGCCCTTCCACTATCCTCATCCGGTCACCGGCAAGACCGTGACCGTGGCAGCAGAAATGGCCGCGCGCTAAAGCGACCGTGTGCGGCAAGGAGATTCCCTTGCCGCTGTCACGGTCCAAACGAAGCTACGCAGACGTGGGCCTAGCGCGAGCCGGGAGTCGGAGTACCCGGACGAGGGGGCTGCGATTGACCACCGCCCGCGCCCGTGCGCGACGGATCGTCACGACCGGGTGAGTGCTGGCCGCCACCGGGCCGCTGTGGGTCCTGGCGTCCTGGCGCAGTTTGCGGCTGGCCGCCCGTGCGCGGCTGATCCTGCTTGCCCGGCGCAGACTGCGATGAGCCGCCGCCCGGCTGCTGCTGGCCGCCCTGGCCACCGCCTGGTTGGTGCTGCCCGCCTGACTGATGCTGACCACCGGCGCGCTGCGGATCCTGGCCGCCCGGCTTCTCGGTTGGATTCTGCCGACCTTGACCTTGAGAGCCAGGGTCCTGTGACTGTGTTCCCATTGAAATCCCCTAGTTGCAATGAATCTCTGAGCGTTCGACGCATCAGCGCCCCGCCATCGTTCAGAGGGGCGATGGCGTACAGGCAAGCTAGCCCGCGACGCACGCCGCTACCATCAACCGAACACCCGTGTTGAGGTAAGTGCTCTCCTACAGCAGCGGCTGGGCAGGCCCGCAAGCGCGGGCCGGGGCCGCGGCTCTGCCCGAGCCGCGGCCGTGACCGTTCGCGTCTCAATGCTCCCAATACCGCGGGGCCTTGTAGTAGTCGTAGGTACGTTCGCGGAAGGTCATGCCATCGTTGCGCGTGAGCTCATCGATTGAGCCGGCAGGCGCTGCCTGCAGCTGCTCCTTGGTGTAGTTCACGATGTACGAACCGCGTCCCTCATCGTAGTTCAGCGCGGACCACGGCAGCGGATGGTATTTCTCCGCCACGCCAAGGAAGCCGCCGAAACCAATCACGGCAAACATGATGCTGTTGGATTGTTTGTCGAGGATCACATCCTCGACCTCGCCGATGTTGCGGCCGGAGGGATCCTCCACCTTGGTGCCGATGACTTTCTTGGCACGAATAGCAGCCGTGTGGCCTGAAGCAGTCGTCATGAGCAAGTCTCCTCGTCCGTTGATTTAATAACCGCGGTGTTCAACACGCGATCAGTGATCGCCCGTGGCCTTGTCAGCGGCCGCGTTCGCCTTGTCGCGCGCCTTTTCCGCCTCGTCCTGCAACTTGTCGCCGGTCGGCTCCTCACCGCCATTCTTGATGGTGTCGGCGGCGTGATCGACCTTCTCTCCGACCCGCTCAGCGGGACCCTTCTTCTCGCACGCGGCGAGGCTTACGGTCGCCAGGCAAATGAGGATCGGAAGCAGCTTCAATCGGTCCATGCGCACTCCCTTTACTAGGTGTCACGTGCAGCTGCACATGAATGCAGGGTGCCCGAAGACCGCAGACAAGCCCATCGGAGGATGGGAGAAGAGCGTGCAGGAATACTCTGACTAGGCGCTCGGTCGCGCTGCGGGCTGGGTTGCGCGAGCTCGGCCCGCAGCGGCGCCTGCGGACGAGTCTCAGCGACCCGCCGAGAGCGCGGCCGCGACGTGGCTCGTGCGAATTGCCGCGGTGCCCAGCCGGGCCGGCGGCAGCGCTGCTCGTCTTAGGATCATGTCGGCGGCTTTCTCCGCGATCATGATCACCGGCGCATTCGTGTTACCGCCGACGATCAGCGGCATGACCGAGGCATCAACGACGCGCAAGGCCGCAATGCCGCGCACTCGCAGCTGCGCATCGACCACGGCCATTGCGTCTGCACCCATGGCACAAGTGCTGGTCGGATGCATCGCGGTTCCGGCGGAGCGTCTAATGTGGGCATCGAGATCGGCATCACTTTCGATGGCGGCTCCCGGCATCAGCTCCTGCTGCACCAGATCCGCAGCCGGCGCCGTGGCAAAGAACTTGCGGACGAAGCGCAGCCCAGCGCGCAGGGTCGCACGGTCGGCGGGTGCCTGCAGCAGATTGAACTGGATGCGCGGCGGATCGCGTGGGTCCTTCGAGCGCAGCGTCACCTCGCCGCGGCTCTCCGGATGCAGCACGACGTTGGCCATCGAGAAGACATGCCCCGCGCCTTTGCGCACCCCGGGAAACCAGGCGCGCGCCGCCATCGACACCGGACTGATCAGGAACTGCACATCCACACCCGGGCTCTCGGGGCGGAGTTTGAGGAAACCCTGCGCCGCCACGGGCAGCCCCGCCACCGGACCCGTCCCGAGCAACTGCCAGCGCAGCACGGAGAGCATCAGGCGGTCCAGTCTCAATTGCGACTCGAAGGTGATCGGACCGCGCGCCAGATACACCGCTCCCACGGACTGATGATCCTGCAGATTCTTGCCGACGCCAGGCAGATCGTGCAGCGGCGTCACCTGCGCGGCCTCGAGCTCGCGTGCCGGACCGATGCCCGACAGCAGCAACAGTTGCGGTGAGTTGAATGTGCCGGCAGCGATAATCACCTCGCGCTCGGCGTACACCTGGCGCAGCTGCCCGTGCTGCTCGTATTCCACCCCGATCGCGCGGTGCTGCTCGAAGAGCAGGCGCCGCGCGAGTGCGCTCGCCACGACGGTGAGATTCTGCCGCCCCATGACGGGGCGCAGATAGCGTGCCGCCGTGCTCGCGCGCCGTCCGCGGTGAACGTTGAAATCCGGCGTGCTGAAGCCCTCGACCTCGTCCCCGTGAAAATCCTCGAGATGTCGATAGCCGAGCCGCTGCGCCGTGGCAATGAGCCGCGGATACAGTCTTGGATCAGGCACATGCCGCGCGACCGTGAGCGGTCCGTGAGTACCGTGATAGATCGATTCGCCGCGCCAGTTCGCCTCGGCGCGGCGGAAATACGGCAGCACCTCGGCATAGCTCCAGCCCGGCAATCCGAGATCACGCCAATGATCGTAGTCACTCGGGTGGCCGCGTGAGTACATCATGCCGTTGACCGACGATGAGCCGCCGACCACGCGGCCACGCGGTGCCGGAATACGCCGGTTGTCCGCATGGGGCTCCGGCTCGCTCATGTAGCCCCAGCTCAAGCGCGGATCCATGAACGTGTCGCGCCAGGCGAGCGGCATCTTCATGCGCCAGTGTCGGTGCTCGTGTCCGCCCGCCTCCAGCAGCAGCACCGAGTTGCCCGGATCCTCAGACAGGCGGTTCGCGAGCACGCAGCCGGCCGATCCCGCGCCCACGATGATGAAATCACATGAGTTCATGTCCTTGCGATGATGCACCTTTCACGCTCGCGAGGCACCTTGTGAGACGCCCTGTGAGCGTGCTTTGTGGGTTGCCTTGCGATCACGCTTCGCGGCGGCTATGGTCCGGCGCGCTTAACCCGCAGGAGCGCCGCCATGGAAACCTCCGTCTCTCTCAAACTCGAGCATGTATTCGACGTGCGTATCGACTTTCACGAGCGCCGCGTGTTCGGGCCCGTCTCTGGCGGTGCAAGCCAGGGCTACACGTCCGTGAAGAGCGGCCTGGTGGAGGGTCCGCGCCTCAACGGCCGAGTGGTGGATTACAGCGGCGCTGACTGGGCCACGGTACGTACCGACGGAGTCGTCGAGCTCAATGCCCACTACCTGCTCGAGGCCAGCGATGGCGCACTCATCTACATTCGCAATCTCGGTTACGTCTATGGAGCCTCGCCCGCCTGCGCGCCCGGCGCCGCCGCCCAAGGCGCGACCGGTGCCGCTCAACCGCGCAGCGCTTATTTCCGCTGCACGCCTTACTTTCGCGCGCCGCAGGGCCCGCACGACTGGCTGAATCGCACCGTGATCGTCGGCGGCGGTGAGCGGCGCACCAACCCGGATCACTCGGTCTTTCGGTACTACGCCGTGACTTAGGCGCGCCAATGTGGGCGCCCACCCCGCAAGCCGGTGAATACGTACAGCGCTACATAACTGACGGCGCTGAGAAAGCTCAAGCCACACCCGGCGTCCAATGCCTCCCGAATGGCGGGCCGTTCCGTTACGATTGCAGCGTATGGGCAAGCACGAAGGCGCCGGCGAGCCTGGAAAAGTCCGGAAATTCGAGCACCCCGGCCGCGGACGCAACCGAGCACGAGCGATCCCGAAGGGGCGGCAGGTCGATCCTCATGCCAAAGCCGAGGTCGCGGCGCTGCTGGGGGAGGAGCCGCGCGAGCGCAGTCTTCTGATCGAATATCTGCATCGCATCCAGGACGCTCATGGGCAACTCTCGGCCGCACACCTGGCCGCTCTGGCACAGGAGATGAACCTCGCCTTTGCGGAAGTGTTCGAGACGGCGACGTTCTACGCACACTTCGACGTGGTGAAGGAAGGCGCGCCTGAGATCGCGCCCCTCACCGTGCGTGTCTGCGACAGTCTCACTTGCGCGATGTTTGGCGGCGAGCGGCTGCTCCAGGAACTCGGGACGGAGCTCGGCAAGGGCGTCCGCATCGTGCGCGCGCCGTGCGTGGGACTCTGTGATCACGCGCCGGCCGCAGAGGTCGGACACAACTTCCTCAAGCGAGCGAGCGTTGCGAGCGTCAAGTCCGCGGTCGCGCACGAGGACAAGCATCCGCACATTCCAGACTACATCGATTACGAGGCTTACCGGGGCTCGGGCGGCTATCGAACTCTCGAGCGCGTGCGCTCAGGTGAGCTCGCGGTGGAGGAAGTGCTGAAGATACTGGACGACTCGGCGCTCAAAGGCCTGGGCGGTGCGGGATTCCCGGCAGCGCGCAAATGGCGCTCCGTGCGGGGTGAGCCGGGGCCGCGACTCATGGCGGTGAACGGCGATGAGGGTGAGCCGGGAACTTTCAAGGATCAGTACTTCCTCAACACCGATCCGCATCGATTCCTCGAGGGCATGCTGATCGGGGCCCATGTCGTGGAAGCGCCGGACATCTATCTCTACATCCGTGATGAGTATCCGATCTCCCGCGAGATCCTGGCGCATGAGATCGCCAAGCTGCCGCCCGGTGGCCCGCGGATTCATCTGCGGCGCGGCGCGGGTGCCTACATCTGCGGGGAGGAATCCTCGCTGATGGAGTCGATCGAAGGAAAGCGTGGCCTGCCGCGTCACAAGCCGCCGTACCCGTTTCAGGTCGGACTGTTCGGCAGGCCGACTCTGATCAATAACGTCGAGACGCTCTTCTGGGTGCGCGATCTGATCGAACGCGGCGCATCCTGGTGGAAAAGCCACGGGCGCAACGGTCGCTTCGGTCTGCGATCGTATTCGGTGTCCGGACGCGTGCGGCAACCCGGGGTGAAGATCGCGCCCGCGGGCCTGACGGTCCAGGAGCTGATCGATGAGTTCTGCGGGGGAATGATCGAGGGTCACACCTTTGCCGCGTACCTGCCGGGAGGCGCCTCGGGCGGAATCCTGCCCGCGTCGATGAACGACATCCCGCTGGATTTCGGCACGCTCGAGAAGTACGGCTGTTTCATCGGCTCTGCCGCGGTGATCGTGCTGTCCGACAAGGACGATGTACGCGGTGCGGCACTTAACCTAATGCGCTTCTTCGAGGACGAGTCGTGCGGTCAGTGCACGCCCTGCCGCTCCGGCACTCAGAAGGCGCGCGTGCTCATGGAGCGCGGCGTGTGGGATACCGAGCTGCTGGGCGAGCTGTCGCAGTGCATGCGGGACGCCTCCATCTGTGGCCTGGGCCAGGCTGCATCGAATCCGCTCACGAGCGTGATCCGCTATTTTCCCGAGCTGTTTCCCGCTGTGCGGCAGAGCGCCGCGAAGTAGTCCGAAGGGTATTTGGGGCGTACATTGGACCCTTGTACCGCACCGGGCGTTGGAGCCGTAAGACCAGATGAATGATCGAGATCGCAGTTCCCACGCGGAGCCCAAGCCGGTCCGCGCGCCCGGACCCCAGGATGCCGGCGGTCCGACGACTGCGCCGCAGCCGGCTGCCGGGGGTACCTATTCTCAAGGCGCCAAGAGCGGTGGCGAGGCCGGCACCGTACCGAGCGGTCCAATCAACCCGAAGAACCTGACGACGCCCGGCATCGATTTCGAGCTCGATGGCGTGGCGGTACGGGCCCGACCGGGCGAGACCATCTGGGAGGCCGCGAAACGCCTCGGGTCGCACATCCCGCACCTGTGTCACAAGCCTGCGCCGGGCTATCGTCCGGATGGCAATTGCCGCGCGTGCATGGTGGAGATCGAGGGCGAGCGCGTGCTTGCCGCCTCGTGCAAGCGCACCCCGGGCGTCGGCATGAAGGTAAAGACGGCGACCGAGCGGGCACGCAAAGCACGCGCCATGGTGATGGAGTTGCTCGTCGCCGACCAACCCGCGCGCGCCACGTCGCACGATCCGACCTCACACTTCTGGTCTCAGGCGGATTTCCTCGGTATCAGCGCCAGTCGCTTCCCCGCTGCCGAGCGCTGGGTGGCGGATGCGACTCATCCGGCCATGCGCGTCAATCTCGACGCCTGCATTCAATGCAATCTGTGCGTGCGTGCCTGCCGCGAGGTGCAGGTCAACGACGTGATCGGCATGGCCTACCGCTCGCACGGCTCGAAGGTGATCTTCGATTTCGACGACCCGATGGGACAGTCGACGTGCGTGGCCTGCGGCGAGTGCGTGCAGGCCTGCCCGACGGGCGCGCTGATGCCGGCGGCCTACCTCGACGAGCAACAGAGACGTTCGGTCTATCCCGATCGCGAAGTGCATTCGCTGTGCCCCTACTGCGGCGTCGGCTGTCAGGTCACCTACCAGGTCAAGGACGACAGAATCATCTACGCCGAAGGACGCGATGGTCCGGCCAACCGCAATCGTCTCTGCGTGAAGGGTCGGTTCGGCTTCGACTATGTCCATCATCCGCATCGGCTCACCAAACCGCTGATCCGCCTGGATCATGTTCGCAAAGACGCCCACGATCAGGTGGATCCGGCCAATCCCTGGACTCACTTCCGCGAAGCGAGCTGGGAGGAAGCCTTGGAGCGCGCTGCCGGAGGACTCAAGGCGCTGCGTGACACGCGGGGCGCCAAGGCGCTTGCCGGCTTCGGCTCAGCGAAAGGATCCAACGAAGAGGCTTATCTCTTTCAGAAGCTGGTGCGCACCGGCTTCGGCTCCAACAACGTCGATCACTGCACGCGACTTTGCCACGCATCCTCGGTCGCGGCGCTCATGGAGGGTATCAACTCCGGAGCCGTGTCCGCACCGTTCGCCGCCGCTCTGGATGCCGAGGTGATCATCGTCATCGGCGCCAACCCGACGGTGAATCATCCGGTGGCGGCGACCTTCATAAAGAATGCCGTCAAGCAGCAAGGCGCGAAGCTCATCGTCATCGATCCGCGCGTCCAGGACCTGTCCCGGCACGCCTACCGGCACATCGCGTTCAAGCCTGGCTCGGATGTGGCGATGCTCAATGCGATGCTCAATGTCATCATCACGGAGAAGCTCTACAACGAGCAGTACATCCGCGCGTACACCGACAACTTCGAGGCTCTCAAGGCGGGCATCGTCGAGTTCACTCCGGAGCGGATGGCACCTGTATGCGACGTCGACGCGGAGGTGCTGCGCGAGGTCGCCCGGCTCTATGCCCGCGCGCGCGCGTCCATCATCTTCTGGGGCATGGGCATCAGTCAGCACGTGCATGGCACCGACAACGCCCGCTGCCTGATCGCGCTCGCTCTTGTCACGGGCCAGATCGGACGCAAGGGCACCGGGCTGCACCCCTTGCGCGGGCAGAACAACGTGCAGGGCGCCTCCGATGCCGGTCTCATCCCGATGGTCTATCCCGACTACCAATCGGTTGAGTCCGCCGATGTGCGCAAGCTGTTCGAGACCTTCTGGGGCCAGAAGCTCGATCCGCGCAAGGGCCTGACCGTCGTCGAGATCATGAATGCGGTGCACGCCGGTGAGATCCGCGGCATGTATATCGAAGGCGAGAATCCGGCCATGTCGGATCCGGATCTCAACCATGCCCGCCAGGCGCTCGCCATGCTCGAGCACCTGGTGGTCCAGGACCTGTTCCTCACCGAGACCGCATTTCACGCCGATGTGGTTCTGCCGGCATCGGCGTTCGCCGAGAAGTCCGGCACATTCACCAACACCGACCGGCGCGTGCAGCTCGCCAGACCCGTGCTTGCGCCTCCGGGCGATGCGCGTCAGGACCTGTGGATCATCCAGGAGATGGCACGGCGCCTGGGGCTTGCCTGGAACTACGCCGGACCGGCGCAGGTGTTCGCCGAGATGGCGATGACCATGCCCTCGATGAAGAACATCACCTGGGAGCGTCTCGAGCGCGAAGGCGCGGTCACGTATCCAGTGGATGCGCCCGATGTGCCCGGCAACGACATCATCTTCGACAAGGGATTCCCCACCGCGAGCGGTCGCGGCAAGATCGTCCCGGCCCACATCCGCCCGCCGGATGAGCTGCCCGATATGGAATATCCGATGGTGCTGTCCACGGGCAGAGTACTCGAGCACTGGCATACGGGTGCCATGACCCGCCGTGCGAGCGTGCTCGATGCGATCGAGCCGGAGGCGGTCGTATTCATGTCGCCCCGGGAGCTGCGTCGCTTGGATCTCGAGCCGGGCGAGAAGCTGCGGCTGGAGACACGCCGCGGGGCCATCGAGGTCAAGGTTCGCGCGGATAGCGACGTGCCCGTCGGCATGGTGTTCATGCCGTTCTGCTATGCCGAGGCAGCCGCGAACCTGCTGACCAATCCGGCGCTGGATCCCTCCGGGAAAATTCCCGAGTTCAAGTTCTGCGCGGCGCGGGTCACGCCGCTCGCGGAGACCGCGGCGGTCGACTAGGCGCTCGCTCCAAAAGCGCAAGCACGTCGGCGAGCGGCTCGGCGCGCTCGATCAC
>Ga0335077_10001316_pt1 | contig 29390 bp, 31 predicted proteins | sample Lox_Sample_31_FD_207151 | JGI IMG/M metagenome (GOLD analysis project Ga0335077, IMG submission 207151) | Soil microbial communities from Loxahatchee National Wildlife Refuge, Florida, United States - Lox_Sample_3.1 | ecosystem: Environmental > Terrestrial > Soil > Wetlands | place: USA... | reverse complement strand
GGCCGGCAGCCTCAGCCAGCGGCGACAATGCCAGCCGGCGAGCAGCTCCGGCGTGACCGCCTCCGCACCCGGCGTTTCGCCGATCCGGGTACCGCCGTCTCCCAGGTCAGCGAGACCACGCTGCTGCACGCGCTCATCGATGAAGCGCGGCGGACGCAGGCCAGCGGCGACGCCATCGTGGTCGGCAGCGGCGACGATGCCGCCGTCTGGCGGCCGGATCCGGCGGCCCTGCTCGTGGTGACCCAGGACGCGGTCGTCGAGGGCGTGGATTACCAGCCCGGCTGGACACCCCCCTACCTGGTCGGCAGGCGGAGCCTGACGATCTCGCTGTCCGACATAGCGGCGATGGGCGCCGGGCCGGCCTGGTGCGTGGTGACGTACTGCGCCAGCCCCGATGTCCGTTACGAGGACCTGCTCGCCATCCAGCAGGGGCTGTGCGACGTGGCCACCGCGTCCGGCTGCGCGGTCATCGGCGGGGACGTCAGCCGCATCGACGGCCCGCTGGTGGTGGACGTGGCGGCGGGCGGGAGCGTCCGGCAGGGCGGGATCCTGCGCCGGGACACCGGCCGCCCCGGCGACGTGCTGCTGGTTACCGGGACGCTCGGCCGGGCGGCGGCTGGGCTGCGGCTGCTCGCCGGCGGGCGGCCGGGCGCGGCGGCCGGGGACGGCGAACGCTGGGTCGCCGCCCAGCTGGACCCGGTCGCCCGGCTGGGCGAAGGGCCCGCACTGGCCGCGCTGGGGGTGACCTGCTGCGGCGATCTGAGCGACGGGCTGCTCGTGGATGCGGAGCGGACGGCGCGTTCCTCCGGCTGCGCCGCTGAGCTCTGGCTCGGCTCGGTCCCCGCCGATCCCGGCCTGGCCAGCTCGTTCCCTGCCGAGTGGCCCGCACTCGCCCTGGCCGGGGGTGAGGATTTCGAGCTGCTCGCCGCCGTCCCCGCCCCCGGGGCCGCGGATCTGCTCAGGCGGTGGAGCCCGCGGCTCGCGCCGCTGACGGTGGTCGGGCAGCTGGTGCCCGGCACCGGCGTGCGGCTGCTCGACCGCCAGGGCGGCGCCGAGATGGCGAAGCCGGCCCCGGCCTCGCGCCACTTTTGAGCCCTGCCGGCCGCGGGCCGCACGGGCAGGCTCGCCAGCGGGGGCGAGGCCGCCCATGGTTGCATTAGGCATGCGGGAAAGGGCATGACGGCCGGTTAGAGGCGGGGGAATGCTCAATATCTCGTTCAACAGCCTCCTGATCGTCGCCGGTGTCGCGGTCCTGGTACCGGTGGTGCTCGACCTGGTGCCCCGGCTGCCGGTGCCGGGCCCGGCGCTCGAGGTGATCGCGGGCATCGTGGTCGGCCCGTCGGTGCTCGGCTGGGTGCGGGTCGACGCGCCGGTGCAGGTCCTGAGCGATCTTGGCCTGGGCATGCTGCTGTTCCTGGCGGGCCTGGAGATCGACATCGGGCGGCTGCGCGGGCCGCTCGGGCGGCTGGCGGCCGCGGCGTTCGCCGTCTCGGCCGTGCTCGCGCTGGCCTGCGCATACGTGTTCGGGCTGGCCAACCAGGCCAAGCAGCCGCTGCTGCTGGCGATCATGCTGATGTCGACGTCGGCGGGACTGCTGCTGCCGCTGCTGAAGGACACCGGAGAGGAATCCACCGAGTTCGGCCAGCTGATCATGACCGCGGCGGCGCTCGCCGAGATAGTGCCGATCATGCTGCTGTCGCTGTTCTTCTCGGCGGCGGCCAAGACGCCGCAAGCGCAGCTGATCTCGCTCGCGATCTTCCTGGTGCTGCTGGTGATGTCCGGCCTCGCCCTCGCCCAGGTGCGCCGGCTGGACCGGGTGGGACGGCTGCTCAACCGCCTGGCCGACAGCAGCGCCCAGCTGCGCGTGCGCGCGTCGCTCACGCTGGCGCTCGCGTTCGGGGTGCTGGCCTACCGGTTCGGTTTCGCGTCGATCCTCGGCGCGTTCGCCGCCGGGCTGCTGGTGCGGCTGGTCGAGCTGTCCCGCGGCACCCCGCACCCGCAGTTCCAGGTCAAGATGGAGGGAATCGGCTTCGGCTTCCTGGTACCGGTCTTCTTCATCACCACCGGCGTCGAATTCCAGCTGAAGGCCCTCGTCACGAACCCCGTCGCACTCGCGGAGGTGCCGCTGTTCCTCGCCGCCCTGCTGCTCGTGCGGGGGGTGCCAGCGGTGCTGTACGTCCGCATCACCGGCCGGCGCCGGGCGGAGGCCGCCGGCCTGCTGCAGGCGGTCACGCTCACGTTCGTGATCGTGGCCACGCAGATCGGGCTCACCACCGGGAAGGTCACGCCGACCGCCGCCGCCTCGCTGCTCGCCGCGGGGCTGCTCTCCACGATCGTGTTCCCGGCAGGGGCCAGGCGGCTGCTGCGGCATGCTGCCGCGCCGGGAATCACGCCGGTCGAGGACACCGGCTAGTGCACCTGCCTGTAATTACGTGGGTGAATTGCAGGCTCCTCGCCGGGTGGCGAGCGACTGCCGGGTCAGCTGGTGGGGCTGGCGGGGGCGGGCCGGTGCCGGCCAGGGGACCCGGAGGCGCCGCGGTGATGGGTGCGGCGGCGTGGGTCACGTCGTGCCGGTGACACACCTGGCAGGTGCGCCCCGGCTCGGCGGTGCGTGACGCCGGCCGGGAGAGTGGCCGACGTGGTTCCGCCGCCGGATCTGGCGGCGATGCTGGCCGCCGCGGCGAGATCGCGGTGACCGGTGTATTGGCAGGCCGGGCAGGCCATCACCCGCCCGGCAGGTTTGGGGATCCGGGAGCGGCAGGCGGGGCAGGTGGAGGAGGTGCCGCGCTCATCGACTAGCTGCAGGCTGATCCCGGCGGCTTCGGCCTTGTCTTGCAGCACGGTGATCAGGTGGCCTATCCGCCAGTCGCGGGTGCGCTGGTTGTGCCGCCGCCCGGCCTGCAGCTTCAGGACGCCGCGTGGGTCGCCGACCGCTAAGGCGCCGATCTTGCGCTCGACGGCCCAGGCGATGACCGTCTTGGCGGCCTCGTGCTGGGCCTGGCGGACCCGCCGCCGGTGCCGCGCCTCAGCCAGGCGCTGCTGGCGACGGTAGTGCCACCACCGGCGCGAGCCTTTCTGTCCCGGCTTGGGGGCGCGGCGGGCGACTGCCCGGCGGCGGGCCTTGCTGTCGGCTAGGTGCATCCGGTGCTCGGCGCGGATCGCCCGCCCCGATACCAGCAGCCCCTCACCGCCCGGCCCGGCGACCGCGTAGGGGTGGATGATGCCCAAATCGACCCCCGCTACCCGGGCCGGGTCAGGCTCCTGCCCGGCCGGATAGGCCCTCACCGGAACCTCGGCGGTGACATCGGCCCACAGCCGCCCCGCATCGTAGAGCAGCGTCACCGACCGCACCTGGCCCGGCGGGTAGGGCAGGTCCCGGTCCAGCCGCACCCACAGCGGTGGGCGGCCGCGGGCGACCGGGATCCGCAGCCGCCTCCCATCGAGGGTGAAGGTGCCGTGGTACCAGCGGACCGCCATCAGCGCCCGCCGCCGCCGCGGGAACCGCGCCGTCCGGTCGCCATCGCGGCGGCGCTGGGCGGCGGCGAACCACGCCTCGGAGTAGCGGCGCAGCACCGACCGCGCACCCTCGGTATCTAACTTCCCCAAAACAGCCCGGCCCGGCCGCGGCCAGTTCCCGGCACAGCGCTTGATAGGAAACCAGTGGCCGGTCCTGCCGGGCCCGCCGCCACGCGTTGATTTCAAGCACGCAGGCCCACACATCACCCCCCGACACCAGCAGCGCCAGCAGCCGCCGCCGCTGGGCGGCGGTGAGGCGCAGCCCCGCCCGGGCGGTGCGATGCACCACGTCCGGCGATCGGGGGTCCCGGCGTCTGGGCATACATCCAGCGCACCAGGCACCACCGACAAAACCACCCACGACACGCCAGCACCCATCACACAGACAACGCCGGCATACTTCCAATCACGACCACTAGCGTCCCGCTTTGCGCGCCTGCGCTCGCGGCGCGAAGCGGCCAGCCCGCGCCCAACCGGGACGCACCCGGATACCGAGACGGAGGAGGAGCATGCAGTGGACATGCCAGAGCTGCCAGTGGACCCGGTCGACGTGCTGAGGAAGCGGCGCAGCGCGAAGTGGCAGACGTATCCGGCCGGCGTGCTGCCGCTGACAGTGGCCGAGATGGACTTCGCGCTCGCCGCACCTGTCGCGCAGGCCCTGAGCGAGGCCGTCGGGCGGTCCGACACCGGGTACGCGATGCCCACGCCCGAGCTGGGCAGGGCGCTGGCGGGCTTCGCCGCCACCCGGTGGAACTGGGACATCGACCCGGCGTCGGTGACCGCGGTGACCGACGTCGGGGTGGGTGTGGTCGAGCTGCTCCGGCTGCTGGCCCGGCCGGGCGATGGCGTGGTGATCAGCCCGCCGGTATACCCGCCGTTCTTCGACTGGGTCCCCGAGGCCGGGGCGCGGCTGCTGGAGGCCCCCCTCGCCCACACCGGCGCCGGGTGGCGCCTGGACCTCGCGGCGCTGGAGGCGGCCTTCGCCACCCACCCGGCGGCCTATGTGCTGTGCAACCCGCAGAACCCGGTCGGGCGGGCGCACACCGCCGAGGAGCTGGCCGCGCTGGTCCGGCTCGCCCGGATCTACCAGGTCACCCTCGTCAGCGACGAGATCCACGGCCCGCTGGTGCTCCCCGGCGCCACGTTCACGCCACTGCTGACCGTGCCCGGCGCCGCCGACGTCGCCGTCAGCGTGCTGTCGGCCAGCAAGGCCTGGAACCTGGCCGGGCTGAAGTGCGCCGCGGTCGTCACCGCCGCACCGCGGACGGCCGCGCTGGCCGCCCGGCTGCCCCCCGACACCCGGTGGCGCATCGGCCATTTCGGCGTGCTGGCCACTGTCGCCGCGTTCCGCGACGGCGGGCCCTGGCTCGACCAGCTGCTTGCCACCCTCGACCAGCGGCGGGCCCAGCTCTCCGGCCTGCTGCGCCAGCGCCTGCCCATGCTCACCTGGCACCCGCCCGAGGCGACCTTCCTCGCCTGGCTCGACTGCGCCGCCCTCGGCCCGGACGACCAGGCCCGCGAGCTGTTCCTCGAGCGCGGTCACGTCGCGCTCGAGCCCGGCCTGAAGTTCGGCGCCGTCGGCAGCGGTCACGCGCGCCTGAACTTCGCCACCAGCACCGCCATCCTCGACCAGGCGACGGCGCAGATGGCGGCGGCGCCATCAGCGACTGGTGGCGCAGGCAGTTCCCCGACCCGGCCGCGGCACCGGCGCGGCTGACCTTCCAGGCGAGGGCGCTGCCGTTCCATGCGAAGATCGAGTTCCAGGCGGTGGCTGCCCGCAGCCGCTGACCGGCCGCCCGCCGGTCACGGTCCTGGCCGTCCCGGTGATGCCCGGATCCGCCCGGCGCCCCGTCGCCCGCCGGTGATTCACTGGCGGCGCCGGGTGGGAGACCTAGGTTGACAGCCGTCAAGGAGGACGTCATGAGCGTGTACAAGGTCATCGACATCATCGGGACGAGCAGCAACTCCTGGGAGGAAGCCGCGGCGGAAGCGGTGCGGACCGTGCGGCAGACGATCCGCGACGTCCGGGTCGCCGAGGTCGTCAAGCAGGACCTCCACCTCGAGGAAGACGGCGGGATCACGTACCGGTCGAGGCTGCAGGTCTCCTTCAAGTACGAGACGGACGGCTGACAGGCCAGCGCCGACCGCGGCGGCATATGATCATCAAGTGCTGGCCGCTGAGCAGCCGGGGAGCCGGGCGTGACGCGCCTTGCGCTCAAGGACGAGCTGCTTGACGCCCAGACGCTGCGGGCCGCCGGGACAGCGCCCTACGGCGGGGCGGACATCGGGGAGTGCCTGGCGGCCGCGGCCGCGGTCCGCGGCACCGACCTGACGAGCTGGCATGACGCCTGGGCGTCGGCCGCGCGTGCCGTGCTGGCGCTGGCTGAGAGCGAGGCGTCGGCAGGCCGGACGGTGAGCGCGCGGCTGGCGTTCTGGCGGTCGTCGACGTACTTCCGCACGGCGGGCGTCATGCTCATGGGAGTGCCACTCGATCCACGCCTGGTGGCGAGCGTCGAGCAGCAGACCAGCGCCTTCCGCCGCGGCGCTGCCCTGCTCGCGGCGCCGCCGGAGATCCTGGAGATCCCGTACGAGGGCACCACGCTGCCGGGCTACTTCTTCCGCGCCAGCGCCGGTGCGGCGCCGCGGCCGACGGTCATCCTCACGGGGGGCTACGACAGCACCGCCGAGGAGCTGTTCTTCGCCAACGGCGCTGCGGCGCTGGCCCGCGGGTACCACGTGCTGGCGTTCGACGGGCCGGGCCAGGGCTCGGCACTGGTGCAGCGCGGGCTGGTGCTGCGCCCTGACTGGGGCGCCGTCATCACCCCCGTCCTGGACTACACGCTGGCCCTGCCGGGCGTCGATCCCGGCCGGGTCGCCCTCATCGGCCTGAGCCTGGGCGCCCATCTGGCCCCCCGGGCGGCCAGCGCCGAGCACCGGCTCGCCGCGTGCATTGCGGACTGCGGTTCCTACGACCTGTTCGACGCCGCGCTGCAGCGCATCCCCCGGCCGCTGGCGGCCGGGTTCGCGCAGGGCCGGGCGTTCCCCACCGCGGCCCTGCGGCGCGTCCTGCGGCCGCTCGCCAGCAAGCCCACCGCCGGGTGGGCGCTGCGGCGGGGGCAGCTCGTGCATGGCGTCACCGACCCGGTCGACTACCTTCTCACCCTGCGGGACTACTCGCTGAAGGACCACGCCAGCAAGATCACCTGCCCGGTGCTGGTGTGCGACGCGGAGGGCGACGACATCAGCGCGTCCGCTCCCGACCTGGTCAGGGCGCTGACGTGCAGCAAGGAATACCTGCACTTCACCGCCGCCGAGGGAGCGGGCGACCATTGCGAGGCCGGCGCCCGGACCCTCTATCACGCACGGTCGTTCGGGTGGCTGGACCGTATCCTGCAGCCGGACCGCCAGCCCTCTTCCCGCCCGGCTCACCAGGAGAGTCCATCCTGACCGGTGCCGGCCGCCACCAGGAGGGCCTCCGTTAACCGGCGCCAACCGCGGCCAGCAGCGCGAACAGGATGGTCGCCACCGCGAACACGCCGTGCGCCGCCACGATCAGGGCCGGTGGGTGCCGGGCGGCCGGGGAGCCAGGGCTGGCCGTCGCGGGCAGGGGACCAGGGCTGGCCAGGCCGGGCGCCGGGCCCGTCCCGGCAGGAACGGCCTGGACGGCCGGCTCCGCCGGGGCCGCAGCGGGGCGCTCGGGAAGCCACAGCACCAGCACCATGCCGAGCCCGGCCACCGGCAGCAGCAGCACGCAGGCGGCCCAGGCCAGCCCGGACAGGCCGGACACCAGGTAGGCGATCCAGGCCAGCAGCCCGGCCACGGCCAGCCCGAAATGCCCGAAGGTCACCGACGGTGGCAGGACGCCGCCGCCGGCCCGGGCCCGGCGGAACCCGCCACGGGCGACCCACCCGGCCATCATCCAGCTGCCAAGGCCAACGGTGATCAGCCACGAGATGAGGGCCACCAGGCCAAGCGACGGGCCGCCCGCCTGGCGGGGCGGTGCGGGCACCGGCTGGCCGCGCTGTGCCGGGACCGTGGCGACCAGGTGCGCCAGCAGCGGGCTCAGCTTCAGCATGAGGGCACGCCGGCGGGCCTTCCCGTGCACGGTGCCGGTCATCGCGTAGAGCGCGCTGCCGACCGCGAAGTTGACCTGCGCCTGGGTCAGGCCCCGGCACGCGGCCGGCGGCGTACGGACGGTGACGTGATGCCTGATGGCATTGATGCCAACACTGGTGCACGCGTCCACCGACGGCCGCTGCGGGCCCGCGGGCACCTGACCGCACCCGGCGGCAAGCAGCCCGCCGAGCACGGCCCCCGCCGCCGCCGCCCTCACCGATCGCATTCTCATCCGTCACACCGGGCGCTAGCCGCTGCCCGGCGGCGGCCCCGCCTCGCTGGCGGGAATCTGCACGGCGATCTCACCGCCGAGCCGGTACCCGGCGCACAGCCCGAGATTGTCGCCGCTCCAGAAGCGGCCGGCGTCGAACCAGCTAGGGTCGTGCCTGCCTGGCAGCAGCCCCATGGCCTGGTAGGTGACGGCCAGCACCTCCGCGCAGTAGGCGGTCTCCAGGTCGGTGCGGCGGGCCTTGCGGCTGACGGCAGGCGCGCGGCCGAGCAGCCACCGCGACGCGAGCCGGGTCGTCGACGGGAAGGGGGTGCCGTCGAGCCGTGCGATCGTGCGCAGCACGGCGTCTTCCATCTCGCCGGTAACCGCGGGGTCGAGCTGGCGCAGCCACGCCCGCTGGCCGTACCTGGTGGCCCAGACGACGGCCGCGTCGCGCAGGTTGTGCAGCTGGACGCCTCGATGGCGGGAGCCGGACCACAGATCGGGCAGGGACCGGCCGAGCTCGGCGTGCCACATCAGCGGCGGCAGGTCCTCGATGACCACCGACATGCCAACGTGGTTGACCGGGCTGTTGGTCGCCATCCGGATCGCCCGGTCGGCGGCCGTGTACCCGCGGAAGAGCCACACATCACCGGTGCGTGCCTGGTCCACGGCCTGATCAAGAGCGATGCTCGCGGCGGGCATGGTCTAGCCTAAGCAGATGCGCTGGTGGAAGATGCTGGGACTGGCAGGCTTGGCGGGTGTCGCCGCCACCGGAGTGGTGATCGCCCGCGCCGAACGCCGCCGCCGCGCCTACACCCCGGACGAGATCCGGGAACGGCTGCACGCCCGGCTCGCCGAAGCGCCCCAGGTCCCGCAGCCCGCCAGCGGCTCCGGGCCGTGAGCCGCGTCCGCCGGGCAGGATGCCAGCCATGGAGGCCGACGCGGCGGCGCGGGCGCGCCAGCGTCAGCTCGTCCGGCGGGGATACGACGCGATCTCCCTGGCGTACCGCAGCGACGACGGCGAGGCGGCGAGTTCGTCCGCGGAAGACGCCGGCCGCTACGCCGGGTGGGTCGCGGAGCTAGCCGGCCTGCTTCCCGCTGGCGCCACGGTCCTGGATCTGGGCTGCGGGGCCGGCGTGCCGGCCACCCGGGAGCTGGCCGATCACGGGCTGCGGGTGATCGGCGTGGACTTCTCCGCCGTCCAGCTCGCCCGGGCGCGGCGCCTGGTCCCGGCGGCCGGGCTGGTGCGGGCCGACATGACCGCGCTGCACCTGCGGCCCGCCAGCCTCGACGCCGTGGTGTCGTTCTACGCCCTGATCCATGTGCCGCTGGCCGACCAGCAGGCCCTGTTTCCCCGCATCCGGGACTGGCTGCGCCCGGGCGGCTACCTGCTGGCGATCACCGGCGCCGAGTGGTGGACCGGGACCGAGCACTACCTGGGCGCCGACATGTTCTGGGACCACGCCGATACCGCGACCTACCTCCGCTGGCTCGAAGCCGCGCAGCTGGCCCCCGTCTGGCACCGCTACGTCCCGGAGGGGGACGGCGGGCACAGCCTCATCCTGTCCCGCGCCCCGGGCAGCTAGCCTTCCTGGCCTTCGCCCCGCCGCCGGGGGCGGGCCTGGTCCCGATGACGACGGTGGCGTTCAGCCTGCCGGAACGGGCCACCCGCGGGATCAGCCCGGCGCGGGCGAGGGCCGCCGCGGCCAGCGGCGCCTGGTCCTCGCTCGTCTCGGTCAGCAGATGACCGCCCGGTGCCAGCCACAGCGGTGCCGCAGCGGCCACCCGCCGCAGGACGCCGAGACCGTCCGCACCGCCGTCGAGTGCCGCCCGGGGCTCGTGGACGCGGGCCTCCGGGGGCAGCAGCCCGACCTCGCCGGTGGGGACGTACGGGACGTTGGCGGCCAGGATGGCGACCCGGCCCCGCAGCCGTGCGGGCAGCGGGGCGTACAGGTCACCCTGGTACACCCGGCCGCCCACGGCGGCGACGTTGCGGCGGGCGCACCGCACCGCGGCGGGATCGATGTCGGCGGCGTGCAGCTCGATCTGGCCCAGGGCCGCGGCCAGCGCGGCACCCACCGCGCCCGAGCCGCAGCACAGGTCGACGACGATGACCGGCCCGGCGGCCGCCCGGCGGGCGAGGGCGGCGGCCCGCTGGACCAGGAACTCGGTGCGCCGCCGCGGTATGAAGACGCCCGGGTCCACGGCTATCCGCCTGCCGCGGAACTCCGCCCAGCCGAGGACGTGCTCGATCGGCTCGCCAGCGGCCCGCCGGTCCACCATGGCGGCCAGGCTGGCCGGCGTGCCCGCCGCCGAGATCAGCAGCCGCGCCTCGTCCTCGGCGAAGACGCAGCCCGCGTCCCGGAGCCGGGTGACGATGACCGACCGGGCGTGAGCTGACGGCGAAGCTGACATGGGTCAGGCCACGCTACCTGAGCCGGGCCGCTGGCCGGGGGCCGGGCCGTCACCCACCGCCGGCCCGCGGCGGCCACGGGGCCAGGCGGGCCAGGCGTTTGGTGCCCCCGCGGTGAGCCACCGGCGGTGAGCTACTAGTGTGCGGTCATGTCCGGTGACTGGCCCGCGCTCTCGTATGAGGACTGGCGGGCGACGTGTGACACGCTGCACGCCCACACCCAGGTGCTTGGCAAGCTGGCCGCCGGGCTCGCCCCGCCGGAACCGCAGCTCCAGCACGCGGCGCTGCGGCTGACCGCGCGGGGCTGGGAGACCGCCCCGCTGCCAGCGCCCGACGCCAGCGGGTCGCTGGTCATCGCCCTCGATCTGCACCTCCACCAGGCGGTCGTCGAGCACAGCGGCGGCCGGGTCCAGCGCATCGCGCTCACCCCCCACCGGGCGGTCGGCGAGGTGACCCGCGAGGTGCTGGCGGCGGTGCGCGCGGCCGGCGGCGACGTGCGGATCGATCCGGCGCCGCAGGAGGTGCCCTGGGACATCCCGCTCGACACCGACGACCAGCACGCGCACTACGACCCCGGCGAGGTCGGCGGCTACTTCGCCGCGGCGACCCAGGCCGCCCTGGTGCTGGCGGAGTTCCGGGCGGCCTACCGCGGGCGGAAGACGCCGGTCAACGCGTGGTGGGGGTCCTTCGACCTGGCGGTGAGCCTGTTCTCCGGCCAGCCGGCCGAGCCGCCGTCGAGCGACTTCATCATGCGCAACGCGATGGACGCGCAGGAGGTCGCGGTCGGCTGGTGGCCGGGCGACGCGCGCTACGGCCGGGCCGCGTTCTACGCCTACGCGCACCCGGCGCCGGAGGGCTTCGGGGGCGCCGTCCTCTCGCCTGCGCCCGCGCGCTGGGAGGGCGGCCTGGGCGAATTCGTCCTGGACACCGCCGACGTCGCCGCGTCACCGGACCCCCATGCGGCGGCGCTGGAGTTCGCCCGCTCGGCGTTCCGCCATGCGTGCGTGGTGTGCGCGTGGGACCCGGCCCTCGCCGCGAGCGCCGACGGGAAGCCGCCGCCCGTGACCTGACGGCGGATCAGTCCTTGCGGCCGGCCAGCGCCAGGCTCGCGCCGATACCGATCATGACCAGGCCGCCGGTCCCGCCGACCAGCTCCAGCCGCCGTGGCGAGCTGGCGACCCACGCCCTGGCCGTCCCGGCGGCCACCGCCCAGGTGCTGTCGCACACCAGCGCGATGGCGGCGAAGACCGTGCCGAGCATCAGCATCTGCAGGGGGACGTGGCCCGCTGAGGCGTCCACGAACTGCGGCAGCACAGCGGCGAAGAAGACGATCGCCTTCGGGTTGCTCACGCCGACCACAAAGCCGTCTCTCAGCAGTGTGCCGGTGGTCTTGCGCTCCGCCGTTGCGTGCAGGGCGGCCCCCAGAGAGCGGCGATGCCGCACCGCCTGCACGCCCAGGAAGATCAGGTAGCAGGCGCCGGCCAGCTTGATGACCGTGAACAGCGCCACCGACCGCTCCACCACCGCGCCGACGCCCAGCGCCACCGCCGCGACCTGCGCGTAGACCCCGAGATCCCCGCCCACAGCGGAGCTCACCCCGGCCGCCCGTCCCAGCACCAGGGACCGGCTGATCACGAAAAGGACGTTCGGCCCGGGCACGACGATCAGCGCGAAGGAGATCAGCGCGAAGGCGAGCAGATGACCGGTGGGAGGCATTTGCCCAGCCTATCCCCGCCTGGCCGGGCAGCCCCCCGCCGTTAGCGGGGGTTGGCAGGAGGCTGCCCGGGGCCTGTGCCGCCCCGCGGCCGGTCAGCCGGACGTGAGCAGCGGGTCGGTGGCGAGGCTCTCGTCGCCTTCCAGCAGCGCCGGTGCGCGCTCCAGCACCGCCGGCCGGGCCACCGCCAGCACGATGGCGTAGATCACGCCGACGGCGATCAGGCCGATCGTGAGCCAGGGCAGCACGTTGTACGGGCTGGGCTGGCCCGGCCGCAGGTCGCCCCAGACCGGGATGGCCAGCACGATGGCGCCGACGACCGGGGTGACGACCCACAGCCAGATGTTCTTGCGGATGCCACGGCGGCGGAACTTCACCCACTCCACCACCAGCGCGATGTTCGCCACCAGGTACATGATGATCAGCCCGAGGATGCCGAACGTGCCAAGGAAACCGGAGGCCGTCGCGGGATCGGTGAAGGCCGTCGAGATGACCCCGATCGCGATGCTCGGCGCCACGAACGCGATCGCCGCGGCGGCGGGGGTGCGGAACCGGCGGCTCACCCCGGCCAGCGCGTGGGTCCAGAGCCCGCCGCGGGCGCCCGCGAAGATCACCCGGGAGGTCTGGGTGTTGGCGGCCACGTAGGAGCTGGTCACGCTGGACAGGAAGACCCAGGTGATCAGCGGCGCCACGAACGCGGCGAACGCCTTGGCGGCGGTGTGGAACGGGTTGGGGTCGGCTGCCAGCGTCGCGGCGCGACCGACGCCGAAGGCCGTCACGAGCGCGTAGGAGCCGATCACGTAGATGATCCCGCTGACCACCACGGCGCCGAGCACGGCGAGCGGCACGTTGCGCCGGGGATTGCGGGTCTCTTCGGCCAGCGGGGCGGCCGCCTCGAACCCGCCGAAGGCCAGCACGGCCAGGCTGAACGCGAGCAGCACATCCTTGGAGCCGCCCGGCCAGCTGAACGGGGCCGAGGACAGGCCGCTGTGCCCGCCCCGGACCAGGATGGTGAAGCTGAGCGCGAGCAGCAGGACGACCTCGAACACGTACAGCACCACGGTCACCCGGACGCCGAACTTCAGGCCGACGATCACGGGCGCCACCACCAGCGCGCCGTAGAGGATCGTCACGATCTGGGTGATCCCCCAGATGTGCGGGTCACCGAGCACGTTCTGCACGATGTAGCTGCCGACGAAGATGTAGATCCCGCCGAACGCGATGATGTAGCCCAGCACCGTGATCACCCCGACCGCGACCGCGACCTTGGTCCCGATCGAGCGGGTGATGTAGGTGATGAAGGACCCGGCGCTGGGGTAGACGCCGGCGAACTGGGCCAGGCTGCTGGCCGTCGCCCCCATCCCGACCATGCTGATCAGGAAGATCAGCGGCGCCGACGCGCCGGCCAGGGCGACCATGACGCCGGTGGTGAAGAACAGGTTGAAGGCCGGGGCCACCTGGGCCAGGCCGGGCATGATCACGCCAAACAGCCCGAGCTGGCCGCGCTGCAGTTTCTGGGGGGATTGTTCGGTGACGGCCATCACTAGCCCTTTCCGTGCTGGGAGATGAACTCCAGGAAGGCCTGGTTGAACTCGGCTGGGTACTCCCACAGGCAGGCGTGGCCGCCCCTGGTGGTGGCCCACTGTGATCCGGGGATCTGCTCGTGCAGCCGCCGCGACAGCGAGACAGGGATGAGGATGTCCTGCTCGCCCGCGAGCACCAGCGCGGGGACGGTGAGCTGGCCCAGCCGGGACATGGTGTCGTGCTGCTGGATCACCGCGAGCTGGGCGAGGTAGGCGTGGAGCGGCTGGTCCATGTAGGCCATCGCGGTCTCGAACTCCGCCAGCTCCTCGCCACGCTGCTCGAAGAACGGGACGGTGAACGCCCACAGGGTGACGTCCCGCATCACGTACGGGACGCCGAGGACCGGCGCCAGGCCGGCCCACATGGCGAACATCCGGGAGCAGAACGGCCCCGGCGCCGCGTAGGTGCACGCGAACGTGGCCGAGCGGAGGTCGGCGCCGTAGGCCAGCGCGTACTCCTGGGCGATCATGCCGCCCATGGAGACGCCCATCAGGTGGAAACCGGTTATGCCGAGCGAATCGGCCAGCGCCTTGGCGTCGTCGGCGAGCATCCGGCTGGAGTACGGCCCGGCCGGCTTGGAGCTCGCGCCGATGCCCCTGTTGTCGAACCTCAGCACCCGGTACCCAGCGGCCAGGAGGTCCTCGATCTGGAGCACCCATGTCTCCAGGTCATCGGCCAGGCCGTTGATCAGGACGATCGTCTCCGGGCCGTCGCCCTCCAGCTTGTAGTTCACGTCGATGTCATTGACCCTGGCTACCGGCATCGGCTTCCCTTCCAGATCGGACCCGGATTCGGGCGTGCAGCTCCCTGAGCAGGTCCCCGGTCAGTGAGAAGTGCCGGGCGGCGAGGCTGGCCGCCCGCGCGGGATCGCCAGCGACCACGGCCCGCGCCAGCTCGGGATGCTGGCGCAGCGCGCGCCGCCGGACCTCCGGGCTGTACGGTTCGGCGTCGAAGCCCAGGCTCACCTCGCGCCGGATGCGCGCGCTCAGCTCCACCAGCCGGGTGTTGTGCGCCGCCCGCGCGATCGCCTGGTGCAGCGCGGCGTCGGCCAGCCGCGAGGCATCCCGGTCGGCGGCGCGTGCGTAGTCCGCGACGGCCGCGCGGATCGCCGCGATGTCACCGGCGTCGCGCCGCACGGCCGCGGTCCGCGCGATCAGCTGCTCGACCAGCTGCCGGAAGTCGAGGACCTCGGTGAGCTCCTCCCAGGCGGGCAGCAGCGTGCGGCGGATCATCTCGTCGGAGTCGGCGCCCTGGCCGGTCTGGACGAACGTTCCCCCGCCGCGCCCCCGGCGGGCGGTGACATAGCCGGCCGCCTGCAGGCGCTGCAGCGCCTCCCGCACCGTCGTCCGGCTGACCTCCAGCATGGCCGCCAGGTCCCGTTCGGCGGGCAGCCGCTGGCCGGGGACGAACTCGCCGAGCGCGATGGCCGTGACGAGACGCTCGGCGATCCGCTCCCCCGCGGTCCGCAGCGTGAGCGGGGCCAGCAGCGCGCCGAACGGCTCCCCCGCGCCCGTGTCAGCCGCCATCGCCGCCTCCGGCGGCAAAGAAGCGGGCGATGAACCTCGCCAGGGTCTGCGCCCCGCGCACGATGCTGGCCAGCTCGACCGCCTCGTCGGCGGCGTGGATGTTGCGCGCCACCGGGCCGTACGCCAGGGCGGGGACGCCGAACTGGTTGAGGTAGAACCTGGCGTCGGTGGTGCTGCCGATCGCCATCCGCCTGGGCGGCCCGCCGTGGGCGCTGGCGTGGGCGTCCGCCATCGCGTTCGCCAGCGGGTGGTCGCTGGGGAGCAGGTAGCCCTCGGCCCGGAAGCCGGTCTGGCGCAGCTGGGGCGGGTGGCAGGCCAGCCAGGCATCGCCGGCCGCCGCCCGGGCGACCGCGGCCTCGACGCGGCCGAACGCCTCGTCCGCGGTCCAGCCGCGGGGGAAGCCGACCCGCACCCGCAGCCGGGCCCGGGCAGGCACGCTCGACGCCCAGTCCCCGGCGGTGATCACGCCGACGTTGATGTTGTAGGGCCGGGCGACCTCGCGGAAGGCGGGGTCGCTGGCACCGGTGTTGATCTCCTCCTCCAGGCCCGCCAGCGCCCGCAGGATCAGCGGCACCCGGTGTACCGGGTTGACCGCGCGGTCGGCCGCCTCGGCGTGCGCGCCAGCCCCCTCGATCTCTATCTCGGTCCACAGCACGCCCACGCCGCCGAGCAGCAGGCCCAGGCCGGTCGGCTCGAGCACCACGACGGCGTCACCGAGCACGCCCGCGTGGCAGGCGGCCAGCGTCCCGTTGCCGGTGCACTCCTCCTCGATCACGGACAGGAAGCCCAGCTCGCCGGTGAGGGCGCCCGGCATGGCACGGCGGAGCGCCGCGACGGCGAGCAGGCCCATCGCGAAGCCGCCCTTCATGTCGCCCGCGCCACGGCCCCGCATCCAGCCGCCGGATGTGGCCGCCGCGAACGGGTCGCCCGGCCACACGGCCGCCTCGGCCGGGACCACATCTACGTGGCCGTTCAGCAGCAGCGACGGCGATCCGCCCCGGCCCAGGCGGCCCAGCACGTTGGCCCGGCCCGCATAGGGGGCCTGTGCCACGCCCGCGCCGGCCCGGGCCGGCGTCTCCGGTGGTACCGGCACGTCGGCGACATCGAAGCCGAGCCTGGCCAGTTCGCCGGCGACGATGCGCTGGGCCACGGCCTCCTCGCCGACCGTGCTCCGGGCGCCGATGAGCCGCTCCAGGAACGAGAACGCGTCCCCCGCCCCGGCCCGGATCGCGTCGTCGACCGCCTCGAAGCCGGACGGCACGATCCCCATCGCCGCACTCCTGGTCTAAAGGACCGATCTTCAGACCATATTGAAAAACCAGCGGCCCACCGTCAAGACCCTGGGTCTGGCCAGCGGGCTCCGGCTACCGTGGCCCCTGGCCGGCCCCGCCGGCCCCACTGGCCCCGCCGGCCTCACTGGCCCGGCCAGCCTGGACCGCGGCCGGCGCTAACTTCACGCTCTCCAGGAAAGCCGCCCAGGCCTGACGGGTGAAGACAAGCCCCGGGCCGGCCGGGTTCTTGGAATCGCGGACCGCAACGGTCCCGGCCACCGATGCCACCTCGACGCACTGGCCGTTGGCGCTGCTGTGGCTGCTCTTGTGCCACCGCAACGGGGGCAGGTCCGCCTCGCGCATGCCGCACCTCCTGCGGGCTCACATCTGCGCAACGAGTCCGGTTATCAGCGCTCCCGAAGCATCGGGGCTTTCCGCTACTGCGCGTAGATGCTCGAACACAAGTCTATACCGGCTGACGTCGCTCTCCTCTTCCAGGAAAAGCTCGCCGGCCATGCTGTCGATGTAGACGACATCCGCGATGGTCGCGTCCGCGAACTGCATGAACACAAAGGAACCGGGCATGCCCGCATGGGCGCCGGCGCCGAACGGTATGACCTGCAGCGTGACCTGGGGCAGCTCGGCGGCCGCCAGCAGGTACCGGAGCTGGCCGCACATCACGTCCTGGCCGCCGACCTGGCGCCGCAGCGCGGCCTCGTCGACGATCACCCAGAGCTCGAGCGGGCTGTCGCCGCGCAGCACATCCTGCCGTTCCATGCGGACCTGGACCCGCCGCTCGATCTCGTCGCGGCCGGCCGAGGGGAGCCCGCCGCGGATCACGGCCCGGGCGTAGTCCTCGGTCTGCAGCAGCCCGGGCACGAACAGCGACTCGTAGTTCCAGACGCCGCGCGCCTCTCCCTCGAAACCGATGTAGGTGGTGTACTGCTCGGGCAGCACGGACTGGTAGGCGTGCAGCCAGCCACGCTGGCGCGCGTCACGAAGCAGGGCGGTCAGTTCGTCCTGATGCGCCTCCTCGACCCCGTACAGGTCGAGTAAGGTACGGAGCGTTCTGGTCTGGGGCCTCACCCGGGCGTGCTCGATGCGGTAGAGGGTGGCCACGTTGATCCCGGTGCGCTCGACGATCTCGTCCCGTGTTAACCCGGACGACGTGCGCAGAGACCGCAGCTCCGCCGCCAGGCGGCGGAGCCGGACGGTCGGTGTCTGGCGATCGCCTGGCATCGTCTTGCTTCCTAAGTTAGTTCCAGATGCGAATGCATCATTGCATGTTCGCCCTAACCAGGGCACTGTTGGCTGAGACACCGTTGCACACGGCCCTTCCCGGAGGCGCAGGATTCAACAGGCCGGCCGGCTGCGGACCATCCCCGCGGCACTGGACGAGGAGGACCTGCCACTGATGGCGACGGCAGAAGGAGTCGGCGCTTCTGCGGCGTATGCCCTCGACCCTGAGCAGGCACCGCACACGTACCTGGAGCTCGGGGCGCTGCCGACTGCCGTGCCCTGCGCCCGGCTGCACGTCAAGCACGTGCTGCGGGAGTGGCAGATGGACGAGCTCGCCGACACCGTGGAGCTGGTGGTCGCCGAGCTGGTCACCAACGCGATGCAGGCGTCGGCGGGCCTGACGGGCAGCCAGTTCGCCGGGCGCTGGGCGCCCGGGCTGCCGCCGGTGCGGCTGTGGCTCGCCTCCGACGGCCAGCACGCCGTGATCCAGGTCTGGGATGCCAGCGACCGGCAGCCGGTACGGGAGACCGTCCCGCTCGATGCCGAGACGGGGCGGGGCCTGCTGATCGTGGAGTCCCTCGCCGACGAGTGGGGCTCCTACACGCCGGAGGCCTCCAGCGGCAAGGTGGTCTGGGCGGTGATCAGCGACGGCCAGTCGTGACCGGCCGTCAGCCCGCGGGGGCGCTGAAACTCACCGTGACCCGGCCGAACCCCAGTGAGTGCAGCATGCTGGTGAGCATGCTGCGGGTGTTCGTCTCCGCCTGCGCCCGCAGCGGGCTCTGGCTGGCCGCGGCCTGGATCTTCTGCTGCGCCGCGATGTAGACCTGCTGCTGGCTGTTCGGGTTGCCGGAGAAGAAGTTGGCGACCCGGTTCAGCAGCCCCTGCTGCTGCGCGAAGACATAGGACCGGCGGACGTCGAGCGCGGCCGGCTCGAGCTGCGGGGCCGGGAGCTGGACCCGGACCGCGGTCCGGCCCGGTGAGACCCGGATGTCGTTGCCGCCCAGCCCGGAGAAGTCGACGAAGGCGATGACGGTGCCCTGGCCGATGAACAGCGTGTCGGTGCCCTCGATGAACGACGGCAGGTATCGCGTCTTCCTGGACAGGTCCACCACCACCTGGAACGACCCGCTCGCCGCCTCGTAGCGGCTCAGCGACGTGATCGACTTGAGCACGGCCGGCTCGCTGCGGATGCTGGTCGACTCGGCGAACGGGTTCCGCAGCTGTGGCAGCAGGTGGACCGCGGACAGCACGAGCGCCCCTGCGACGACCAGCGCCACCGCCACCGCCAGCCCTGCCAGCCAGCCCAGCGGCCGCCGGGTGGGGCGCCCGCCCCCGGGACCGTCCTGCGGCCCGCTCATCCCAGATCACTCCCCCCCGCCGCGCGGGCGCGCGCACGCGGCCCACGCTGGACGACTACCCTGATCGCCCGGCTCCATGCGGCGGCGCGGGCCCGCGCCGCCGGTCCCGTTACCCGGTGTGACGGTTCAGGAACGCCAGCGTCCGGCTGTTGAACTCATCGACGTTCTCGTAGATCGGGGCGTGTGCGCAGTCCTCGAAGATGGTGACCTCGGAGTGCTTGATCCCCTCGGTGAGCGGCCCGGCGAACCGGGTCGACGTCACGGCGTCGTGGCGGCCGAACGTGATGAGGGTCGGCGCGTGGATCATCGTGAGCGCGTCGTGGGCGTCATGGGCCAGCACCGCCCCTGACTGGCGCAGGAAGGCGTCCACCGGCGGCATCGGGCGGCCACGAACGAACTCGGCCAGCGAGTCGATGTACTCGGGCCGCTTGGCGTAGAGCTCGGGGGTGAAGCACCAGGGGAAGATCCCCTGGATCACCATGTCGGTGACGCTGCCCAGCGCCGGTGCCATGGTGCGCCACGTCTCCACCACCACCCGCAGGAACGGGTCGGTGCGGTCCCAGGCGCTGTGCAGGGACAGCGACTTCACCCGGGCGGGGTGCTTGGCGGCCAGCCACATACCGACCGCCGCACCGAGGGACAGCCCCCCGACGTGAGCGCGTTCCACGCCGGCCGCCTGCATGAACGCGGCGATGTCCTCGGCGAGTAGCTCGGTGGTGTAGGTACCGTCCGGCTTGCCGCTCAGGCCCGCCCCGCGCAGGTCCACCGTGAAGCACTGGAAGTGCTTGGCGTACTCCGCCACCTGGAACGCGTAACATGCCTGATCGGCGGCGAGGTAGGGGATGAGCACCAGCGGCTCCCCCTCGCCCTGCACCTCGTAGTAGATGTCGATGCCGTTCGCGTGGACGGTGGGCATGGGGATCCTCCGCTCGACCTGGGTCGCCGCCTGTCTGCCAGCGATCTTTCCGCGATCCGCTGGTGCCCACTATGGGGCCCGGACTCCGGAACTGGCTAGGGCCCTGGCTACTGGCGGCCCGTCCACTGCGGTCCGGTCGCCCGCCAGCGGGCATCCCAGGCGGCGAGCCGCCGCCGGTCCACCAGCCACCGCACCAGCAGCCCGAGCACGACGAGCACGGCCGCGACGGCGACGGTTGCCAGCGACGCCGCCAGGGCGATCTCCTCGCCCACATCGCCGGGCTGCAGCGGGACAGCGGTCAGCTCCCCGGTGCCGTTGGCCCATACCAGCACCGTGCTGCCTGCCTTGGCCCCGGTGGGGGCGTAGATCTGCCCGGTGCGCGACGTCCCGTCCGGCGCCTTCCACCGCGCTGGCACCAGGGATTCCAGCGCTGCCTGGAACATGGGAGGTGCCTCCGATGGCGCGTTCTTGAGCAGGACCGCGGGTACCTCATGCCAGGTCGCCTGGGCGTGCTGGATGCGCTCGCCGGTAACCGCCGCCGCGTGGCCGGCCGCGACCGCGGCCAGCGGGGCACCGCAGAGGAAGGCGGCGATCAGCACCGCCATCACGGCGGCCTCCACCCGGTCGGCGGTACGCCGCAGCGGATTGCGGTCCGGGCGCCACAGGCGCACCAGCCCCGGCAGCCGGCCCCCCCTCGTCCTCCGTCGCCGCATCGTGGTTCCCTTCCGGCTGTCTGGGCCCGGCACCGGCCCAGCAGGCAAGCTGGCCTCCCGCCGCCACCCCAGCCCCCCGATAGAAGCTCCCCGGTCCGGTCAGTCTATGGGCCCGGCTGAGCTGGCGTGCCTGCTCACCCGCCCCGGGCAGGGCCTGGGCCGGCGCCCAAAAAACTGGCCCGGCGGTCCTGGCGTCACACCCGCCACTCAAGCATGCTGGTAGCCATGCAAACCCAGGAGCCTTCGCTTCAGTCACCAGCGGCCACCGCCATAGCCAGGTCGTGGCAGGTGAGCCTGTTCATGGGGATCGTGACGCTGATACTGGGGATCATCGTCGCCGCCCACCCGACGGGCTCGCTCAACGTCATCGCCGTCCTGCTCGGCATCCTCATGATCATCTCCGGGATCTTCCACCTGATCCGGGTGTTCGACCCGGCGGAGCCGCACCGGATCTGGCTCGGCATCGCCGGCCTGCTGTTCATCGTGGTGGGGGTGATCCTGATCCGGCACCTGGACCTGACCAGGGCGGTCATCGGCCTGTTCATCGGGATCACGTGGATCATCCAGGGCGTGGTCGCGCTGATCGCCGGCCTGTCGGGCGGCTCCCGCGAGGGCCGGGGCTGGTGGATCGCCTTCGGCGTGATCAGCATCATCGCCGGGATCGTGGTGACCGCCACCCCGCTCAACTCGCTCACCGTGCTGGCCGTCCTGTTCGGCATCTGGTTCATCGTGATGGGCGCGTTCGAGATCATCGGGGCGTTCATCTTCCGGCACGCGCTGCGCGACGAGGGCCCGCCAGCCAGCTGACCCACGGGGCCCGGGCAGCGCGCGGCCGCGGCCGGGCCGGGCGCCCGGATCAGCGCGGCCCGGTGGCGCCGCCCTGCGCCTCGCGCAGCTGACGGGCGATCCGCGGCACGGCCTCGCCGATCGGGTCGCGGATGACCTCGGCCGCCACCGCGTCGTAGGGGGTGGGGTCACGGTTGACGATGACCAGGGCGGCGCCCGCGGCGGCGGCGAGCCCACACAGCGAGGCGGCCGGCTCCACCGTCAGCGTGCTGCCGACCGCCAGGAACACCTCACAGCTGGCCGCCGCCTGCCCGGCCCGCGCGAACATCTCCGGGTCGAGCGGCTGGCCGAACATGACGGTCGCGGATTTCAGGATCCCCCCGCACCTGGCGCACGCCGGGTCGTCATCGCCGGCCTCGACCCGGGCGAGGGCGCTGGCCATCGGGGACCGGTCGCCGCAGGACACGCACACCACGCTGAACATGGTCCCGTGCAGCTCGATCACCCGGCCCGCGGGTGTGCCCGCCTTCTGGTGCAGGCCGTCGATGTTCTGCGTGATCACCGAGGTGACCAGCCCGGAAGTGGCGAGCTCCGCCAGCGCCGTGTGCGCGCGGTTGGGCTCGGCGCGCCAGGCAGGGTGGTCACGGCGGGCCAGCCAGGACCGGCGCCGCACCGCGGGGTCGCTGACATAGGCCTGGTAGGTGGACAGCCTCTCGGCGCCCGGGTTCTGCGTCCACACGCCCCGCGGCCCGCGGAAGTCCGGGATGCCGGAATCGGTGGAGATCCCGGCCCCGGTCAGCACCGCGACCGCCCGGACGCCGCGCGCCCACGGCGGCACGCCAGCGGCTCGTTCAGCATGCCCGGCACGGCCCACCCTGCGATCCTCGGCCAGCACGCGGCCACCACGCAAACCAGCATGCTCCCTTGCGCAATCTAGTTTGCTATGCAAATCTCTTTCAGTACGCAACGAGCTGCGCCCGCGCCCGCCCGCTCCGGCGGCGGGGCCTGGCGGAAGGGACCGTGCCGTGGCCGGTGATCAGGGCTCCCCGGGCCCGCCGCCCGAGCGCCCGGCGCCCGGGGGCGGCCGCGGCAGCCGCCCACCCGCCGCGGCGGGGGCCAGCCCGGCGGGCGAGCCCGGCCTGCTGCTCGCCGACCTGGCCCGGCTGCGCCGCCAGACCCGGACGGCCCGGCACGCCTACTGGTTCCCGCTGATCCTGTTCGGCGTGCTCACCTGCGGCGCCGCACCGCTGTATGTGGCGGCCGCCGCGCCGCCGCCAGCATCGGGCGCCTACGCCGTCCGCTCCGGGCCTGTCCTGCTCGGCGGCACGCCCTTCGGCACGAGCACCTTCTACATCGGCTGGTACTGGGCGGTCGCGCTCGTCGGTGGCTATCTGCTCACGCTGGTGTGGTACCGGCGGCACGCAGGCCGGGTGGGCGTGCGGACACCCGCCCGGGGCTACCTGATCACCGGCGTGGTGCTGACGGTGCTGGCCCTGGCCATCCCGCCGCTGACCGGCTGGCTGCATGTCCTGAGCCTGGTGTGGCTGCCGTTCGGGGACGTGTGGATCAGGGGGACGCTCGCCTTCCTGATCATCGCGATCGGCCTGTGGGTGCTCGCCTGGGCCGAGCGCAGCCGGGTGCTGGCCGTCATCGCGCTCGTCTATACCGGCGCGGCCCTGCTGTCCAGCCTGTACAACGTCGAGAACGTCGTGTTCCGGCTCGGCTGGAACCCCGGCCGGAGCGCCTTCGCCTGGCAGCTGACGGCCCTGCCGAACGTGCTGCTTCCCGCCGCCGTCCTGCTGGTGGCCGGGTGCGGTGCGTTCCTCGCGCAGCGCAGGCAGGGCAGGACGTGACCGGTCATCCGACCAACGGGCTCGACGACACCGTCCACCAGCGGCACCGGCTCGGCATCCTCACCATCACCGCCGAAGCGCGGGCCGAGTTCGGCTACCTGCGCGACACGCTCGGCCTCACCCCCGGCAACCTGTCGCGGCACCTGACCGTGCTGGAGGAGGCAGGCCTGGTCCAGGTCGACAAGGGCTACGAGGGACGCCGCCCGCGCACCTGGGTGCGGATCACCGGCAAGGGGCGGGCCGCGCTCGCCGCCGAGCTCGCCGCCCTGACCGAGCTGGTCCGCCGCCACCACGGCTCCCCGGCTCAGCAGCCCGGCTTGACCCCCGCGCCGGGCAGTTAGCCTGCGTCTCCAGGCATGGAGTCTTGCACCCATGCCTTCGCCGGTGCCTTGGCCACCGCTCCTGTCGACAGTGCTCCATCGCCTGTCGACAGTGCTCCATCGCCCATGGGCGTGAAGCGCCCGCTACCAGGAGACGTGCGTGGGTCGGCAGTAGTAGTGACCTGGGGTGAAACGCGGGTAGTACCAGAAGCGCTGGCCGACAGGCGTCGGCTCGTACCATTTGCGCGCCCTCTCGTATGCGCGCATTGCCCGAGAAAGCCCTCCGTGTGTATGGGCATTGGTTAGAGAAATTACCGTCAAGGGACAACGTTGTATGCTCACAGATATCTCTATGAGAGATTGCCCTTTCGACAAGAATGAGGTGAGCGATGAGGTTCCGTCGTAGTTTGCGCACGCTGGAAGCTGTGGCGGCGGGTTGTATAGCCAAGGAACTAGTGGAGGATACTGTGCAGGTTGATCGATAAGCCTGGGTTGGCAGACAGATCGGCCCACTACATTGTCGGCGGAGAGATAGACAATCCTCCGGCTGTTGGCAGACAGCATAGTAAACCATCCGCCATCGGATGACAGAATGTAACCATAATAAATGCGGTTAGTACTTAGCTCGATCTTTTCCGCGGGCAGCCACATCGCATGTGCGGCCTCAGTGTAGTAATTGCGATATTGCGGAACTGGATATATATAGCGCACGTACGGAAAAAGAGCAATGGTGGCAATTAGAGCCACCGCGACGCTCAGCAGCCAGGAATAGCCTTCGAGCTGCCCATCAACGCTCCATGGGTACGCCAGGCAAATGAATACGATGGCGAGAACGATTAGGGCCATCATTATCTGAGGCCCAGAGAATCCGTAACTTCCCGAGTAGGCCTGGAGGACCATGCGGTGCTCGCTGGCACCTGCCGACTGTAGGGGCTGTGACAGCAACGTGTCAGGTAGTGCAAACAGGAGCGCAGCTGCTACCGCCAAAGCTACGACCGCGCTCAGCGCTTCAAGCAAGCTCCGGTTATAAATCCAGAGCAAGACAAGAATCACGAGCACAATAATAATGATTGCTCGCCGGTTATCGGCGATCATGATGACCAGGTTGTACCAGTCTGCCTGCACGAGGTTAAGTGCGTCAGTTAGCGTTATCGAGGTTGGGGTGATAAATGCGGCGAACGCGATGGCCAATATGCTGAGGAGAAAATGTCTTGTAAGTAGCAGGAGCAAAGCGAAGTAAGGCATGAATACGGGCACTAGGGGGATCACTGTACCCAGCAAAGTGTTGAGGAATCCGCCAGATGAGGCGATCGTAACGGCTGTTGTAGTATTAAAGTTCGCTACGATGATTAGTCTAGCTGCCGAGATAAGTAGCACGCCAATAGGGGAGAGAATCAAGGCTATTGATCGTCTGGTAGTCATCGTTGACTGTTGAGGTCGTTAGCCTTGGCTAACCGAGCTGACCCACGGGAGATTGCCTGAACTATCAACCGGTCTAGCGAAGTTATCCGATATGCCAGCATAGACCATGATGCGCTCCCCCAAATCATCTCTCATATATCGTAGCCATACAAGCAGAAATCTTGACTCGGGAGACCCGATGTTACATCGCGGGATCCCGCACTTTAGATATGTGTAAGACGCTTAAGCTATCTTGAAGGTATGACAGGGCAAACGTTGCGATACGGTAACGGGGTGTGCTCACGCATGGCTCTTTTTGCATGACGTGTCGCCTACCGGCGATCTGACAGCCAAGCCTCGATCTTGGTGCGAAGCTGCCGAGTGAGCGGTGACCACCGACCTGCGACGCAGCAGGACCGCCTGCCAGCCTGTGTCTTGTCACTCGTGGTCTGTGATCTTGTCCTGGATGATCATGAGACGAAGTTGACGGCTCCCACTGGCACGACCTCAGTCATGACCGCGAACCGAAATTGTCAGCTGGCTGCCCGCCCGCCTCTGGCATCCGTTGCGGGGCGGTATCGGTTCGGCCACGAATCATGACGGGTCTTGCCTGGCGCGCCGACCTGCCCTTGAATTGGGGTTCACAAAGTGGCTATGTCGGCATTGTGAGCAGGGCAAGCGCGATGAATGATGGTTCATCGGCTGGAGCGGCGGCGCCCCCGGCCGGCCGGGATGCGGACGTGCTGGAGGTCCGCGACGTCACGGTGCGGTTCGGCGGTCTTACCGCCCTGGACACGGTCTCGCTCACCGCCGCGCCGCGCCAGGTTACCGGGATCATCGGCCCGAACGGGGCCGGCAAGACCACGCTGCTGAACGTGCTCTGCGGCTTCGTCCGGCCCGACGCCGGGGGGCTGAGTCTCGGCGGGACCTCCCTCACCGGGCTGCCGCCGCACCGGCTCGCCTCCCTGGGGATCGCCCGGACGCTGCAGGGTGTCGGCCTGTTCCGGGGCCTCACCGTGCTGGAGAACGTCATGGCCGGCGCCAGCTACCATGCCCGGGCCGGGTTCCTGCCCGCGCTGCTCGGCCTCGTCCGCTCCGACCGCGACGAGCGGGCGCTGCGGGAGCGGTCGCTGGCGGCGCTCGACCGGGTAGGCGTGGCCGGCGAGGCCGGCCGTCTGCCCGACCAGCTCGCCTACGGCCTGCGCAAACGGGTCGCGCTCGCCCGCGCGCTCGTCACCGGGCCCCGGGTGCTGCTGCTGGACGAGCCCGCCAGCGGCCTGTCCGAGGCCGAGCTTCCCGAGCTGGGTGACCTGATCACCGAGCTCGCGGAGGACGCCTCGGTGGTGGTGGTCGAGCACCGGATGGACCTGATGATGTCGGTCTGCCAGGCCATCGCCGTGCTCGACTTCGGCAGGCTCATCGCGCACGGGACCCCAGCGGAGGTGCAGGCCGACCCGGCGGTCACCGCCGCCTACCTCGGCACCGAAGCCGACGGCGAAGGAGAAGGCGAAGCCGACGGCGGAGGCGGGGACGGCGGTGAGCCGGCCAATGGCTGACCAGGCCCTGCTCGCGGTCGAGGATGTCGTGGCGGGCTACGGCGGCGTCCTCGCCCTGCGTGGCGTCTCCCTGTCCGTGCGGCCGGCCACGATCACCGCCGTCCTGGGCGCGAACGGCGCGGGCAAGACGACCCTGCTCACGACGATCTCGGGTTTTATCCGGCCGCGGCAGGGCCGGATCACCCTGGCCGGCGCCGACCTGACCCGCCGCCGGCCGGAGGAGATCGCGCGCGCCGGCCTGGCCCACGTCCCGGAGGGGCAGGGCGTGATCACGGAGCTGACCGTGGAGGAGAACCTGCGGCTCGGCGCCCTGTGGCGGCACGGCTCCGCGGGCCGGTCGGAGGCGCTGGCAGACGCCTGCCAGCGCTTCCCACTGCTGGCCGCGGCGCTAAACCGCAGCGCGGGCACGCTGTCCGGCGGGGAGCGGCAGATCCTGGTGATCGCCCGCGCGCTGATGGCCAGGCCCCGGGTGCTGCTGCTCGACGAGCCGTCGCTGGGCCTGGCGCCGAAGATCGTGGCCCAGATCATGAGCCTGATCCGGCGGCTGCGCGACGAGAACGGGCTGGCCGTGCTGCTGGTCGAGCAGAACGCCCGCAGCGCACTCAACATCGCCGACCGGGGGGTCGTGCTCAACCTCGGCCGGGTGGTCGCCGCCGAGGACGCGCCGGTGCTCGCCGCCGATGTCGGTCTCCGCAAGCACTACCTCGGGTTCTAGGCATCGGGAAGGGAGGTCGCCCAAGGTGCGGGAGTTCATCCAGTTCACGCTCGGCGGCATCAGCTTCGGCATGGTCTATGCGGCGATCGCGCTCTCCCTGGTGCTGATCTGGCGCGGTACCCGCATCCTCAACTACTCCCAGGGCGCCATGGCGATGTTCACCACCTACATCGCCTTCACCGTCATCGGCCACACCGGCTCCTACTGGGCCGGGTTCGCCGCCGCGCTGGCCGCCGGTCTGGTGCTCGGCGCGCTGATCGAGCGGACCGTCATCCGCCCGGTGGAGAACAAGCCGCCGCTCAACGCGGTGGTGATAACGATCGGCCTGCTGGTGTTCCTGGAGGGGCTGGCCGGCATCATCTACGGCGGCCAGTACCGTTCCTTCCCGGCCGCTTTCTCCATCACCGGCCTGCGCGCGGGATCGCTCGCGCTCGGGATCTCGCGCAACGACGTCTTCGTGGCCTGCGCCGTGCTCGCCGCCGCGCTCGGCCTCGCCGTGCTGTTCCGCTACACCTCGGCCGGGCTGCGGCTGCGGGCGGCCGCCTTCAACGCCTACGCGGCGCGGCTGCTCGGCGTCCGGGTCGGGCGGGTCCTCACCCTGGGCTGGGCGCTCGCGGGGCTGATCGGCGCGCTGGCCGGGGTGCTGGTCTCGCCCGACACGTTCCTGTACCCCGCCAGCATGGACTCGATCTTCGTGCTCGGTTTCACGGCGGCGGTGATCGGCGGGCTCGACAGCCCGGTCGGCGCGGTCGTGGGCGGCCTGATCCTCGGCGTCGCGCTCAACTACGTCGGCGGCTATCTCGGCTCCAACCTGGTGCCGATCTTCGGGCTCGCCGCGCTGATCGTGATCCTGATGTTCCGCCCCTCGGGCCTGTTCGCCGCCAGCACCAGTCGGCAGGTGTGACGATGACGCTGGCCCGCCACGCCGGGGCCGCGATCATCGCGGCGGTGGTTATCTGGGTGCTGACGGTTCAGCTGAGCTCGTTCCGCGACTACCAGATCGCCGACATCGCCGTCTATCTGGTCGCCATCGCCGGGCTCACCGTGCTGATCGGGCTGAGCGGCCAGATCTCGCTCGGCAACGGCGCGTTCATGGCCATCGGCGCTTACGCCACGGCCCTGCTGCAGATGCACCTGAACTGGCCGCTGTGGGCGCTGTTCCCGGCCAGCGCGGCTATCGCGGCGGTGGCCGGGGTGGCGGTCGGCGCGGCCGCCGCCCGGCTGCACGGACCCTACCTGGCGGGGGCCACGCTGCTGCTCGCGGTCGCGCTGCCCTCGTTCGCGACCCAGTACCCCGGCGTGTTCGGCGGCGACCAGGGGCTGAGCGTCACCGTCACCGCACCGGCCGCGCTCGGCGTTGACTTCCCGCCGACCCGGTGGCTGGCCTGGGTCAACGCCGCCGCCGCGCTCATCGTCCTGGTCCTGCTGGCCAACCTCGCCCGCAGCCGGATCGGCCGCTCCTGGCGGGCCGTCCGGGACGACGAGGCGGCCGCCGCCCTGGCCGGCCTCAACGTGGCCAGGCTGCGGGTCCTGGCCTTCGTGGTGAGCGCGGCCTGCGCGGGCCTGGCCGGCTCCATGCTCGCCGTCTACTCCTCACAGGTCTCCCCCGGCTCGTTCACCGTCACCCTGTCGATCGCGCTGCTGACCGGGGCGGTGATCGGCGGACTCGGCAGCCTGGCCGGGGCGCTATGGGGCAGCCTCGTGATCGTCGTGGTGCCGACCTACGTGATGGACGTGGCCACCAGCCACGGCCTGTCCAGCACGGTCGCCGCCAACATCCCGGTCGCGGCGTACGGGGTGGTCCTCATCGCCGTGATGCTCCTGTTCCCCGCCGGAATCCAGGGGGGGCTGCGCCGGTTCTTCGGGCTCACCCCGCCAACCGACGCGGGCCCGTTTGCCCGCCTCAATTCCTTGCGCCGGCGTCCGCCGGCCAGCGAACACCAGGAAGAAGGCACTACATGAACAAATCACAGCGGGTGCGCCCGCTCGCCATCGCCGCCGCCGCGGTCACCGCCGCGATGATAGCGGCCGGCTGCAGCAGCGGTTCCTCCTCGTCGTCGTCCTCCGGCGCGGCCACCGCCTCCGCCCCGGGTATCACGGCGACCCAGATCCTCATCGGCAGCCACCAGCCGCTCACCGGGCCGGCGGCACCCGGCTACAGCGAGATCGCGCCCGCGGCCAA
>Ga0335077_10001315_pt1 | contig 29426 bp, 28 predicted proteins | sample Lox_Sample_31_FD_207151 | JGI IMG/M metagenome (GOLD analysis project Ga0335077, IMG submission 207151) | Soil microbial communities from Loxahatchee National Wildlife Refuge, Florida, United States - Lox_Sample_3.1 | ecosystem: Environmental > Terrestrial > Soil > Wetlands | place: USA... | reverse complement strand
TGGTCGGCTCCCGCTACGGATTCCTGCTTCCCAAGAGCAAGGCGACGTGCTGCATGGTGGTCGGGCCTGGCCGTGATTACTCCTACGAGATCTATACGGTGGACCTGAAGCTCGCCGGCGCGGGCCGGCGCCTTGGCGCCAATATTGGACCGCTCCGATATCTGCTCTTCTCCGTGACCTACGGCACCAAGTTCTACCCCACGGGCGAGCCGGATCTGCGGGAGCGGCAGGTCGGGTTCGAAATCGGTCTGAATTTCGAGGAAATCCTGACCTCCCTGGGGGTGCGGCGGGACACGTGGTGGGGCTACGGGCTCCACGTGGTCTTCGACAACACGCGATTCCCTTTCACGTCCGTGGGATTCCAGTACGACCTGAACCACCACCGATGGTACGGCCCTGGCAACGGCAATCAGTACTCCACGACTCCATGACGCGATCGCCAGAGCGGCGCAAATCGAGCGTGAATGAAAGCGCGACGGGAGACCACGTATGAACAGGGCAGCATTGGCTCGAGCAAGCATCGCGATGGCCCTGGCGGTCACGCTGGTCGGAGGATGCGCGACCAGTGGACCGATCGTTGGTAAGGGCGCCAACCCCGTCCGCTCGGCATTGGTGTGCGGAGCTGGGGGCGCCTTGGCCGGCGCCGCGGCCGGAGCCGGCCTGGGAGCGGCGGAGGGAGGCGGGAAAGGAGCCGGTCAAGGCGCCATTCTCGGCGCCCTGCTGGGCGCGGTGGGGGCGTCGATCACCTGCTTGCTCTTGTAGCCGGAACGGCTCCAAGTCCCGGCCGTCGTAGGCCCCCGTGGATCCGGCCTGGATCTGGGCGGACTGGCAGAGGCGAGGGACGTCAGGCGCGATCAGGCGAAGCCGCGGCGCTGAATTGCGCAGCGACGCGCTCCCACTGATGCCCCATCAGCAACTTCCCCAGCACCGAGGCCAGCTCGGGAATGGGCACGCGGATCTGCTCCATGGAGTCGCGATCTCGTACGGTCACCCGTCCGTCGCCGCTCTCCCCTGTGTCCCGGTCGCCGACCGTCTGAACGTCCACCGTCACGCAGTACGGCGTCCCGACCTCGTCCTGGCGCCGGTAGAGGCGTCCGATGGCAGCCGTATCGTCGTAGTGCGCCGTCCACGTGAGCGCCAGTTCGTCACGGATCGCGCGGGCCGTCGCCACGATCTCGTCACGCTTCTTGAGCAATGGCAGCACCGCCACCGAGACCGGCGCCAGCGCCGGATGGAAGCGGAGCACGACCCGCTTCTCGCCGCGAACCTCCTCCTCCCGGTACGCTTCCGCCAGGAAGGCGAGGAGCATACGATCCACACCCGCCGCCGGCTCGACGACGTACGGCACGACGTGCTCCTTGCGCTCCTCGTCGAAGTACGTGAGCGACTTGCCGCTCCATTTCGCGTGTTGCCGGAGGTCGAAGTCCGTCCGGTTCGCGATGCCCATCAGCTCGCTCCAGCCGATGGGGAACCGATACTCGACGTCCACCGTGCGCTTGGCGTAGTGGGCGAGCTCCTCCTTCTCGTGCTCTCGGAGCCGCAGGTTCTCCCGCCGGAGACCGTACCGCTCGAAGAACGCGATACAGTCGTCGATCCAGCGCTCGTGCCAGTACTCGTCGGCGGGGCGTCCGTCTACCTGGTCGTGTGGGTTCACGAAGTACTCGATCTCCATCTGCTCGAACTCGCGCGTCCGGAAGATGAAGTTGCCCGGCGTGATCTCGTTGCGGAACGACTTGCCGATCTGCCCGATCCCGAAGGGCAGCTTGCGACGCATGGACTGGAGCACGTTGTCGAAGTTGACGAAGATGCCCTGGGCCGTCTCCGGTCTGAGGTACGTCAGGGCGGCCTCGTCCTCGACCGGACCCATGAACGTCTTGAACATGAGGTTGAACTGACGCGGCGGCGTCAGCTCGCCCTTGCCGCAATCCGGGCACAGCGTGCGCCGAGCTCCGCAATGACCGCAGGCTTCCCCGGCCGGCACTGTGAACTTGTTCCCCTTGGTCGCCGGACAGTAGTGCACCCAGGGAACCTCGTCCACCTTGTCGGCGCGGAACCGGTGCCGGCATTCGCGGCAGTCGACCATCGGGTCGGTGAAGTGGTCCACATGACCGCTCGCCTTCCACACCGAGGGGTGCATGATGATGGAAGCGTCGAGCCCGACCATGTCGGCGCGCCGCTGGATGAATTCCCGCCACCAGGCCCGCTTGATCTTGTTCTTGAGCTCGACCCCGAGCGGGCCGTAGTCCCAGCACGAGCCGGTCCCGCCATAGATCTCACTCGATTGAAAGACGAAGCCGCGCCGCTTGCAGAGGGAGACGAGCGTTTCCATGGTGAGTGGCATGGGCCTCAGGATAGCACAGCCACTACGGGCGCCCGGCGAGCATGCCGGTCACGCCGATCGCGTCACGAGGAGCGCGACGGTCGGTGTCCGGCCAGCGTGATCGGGGGCAGCATCCGGTCCACCCGCATGCCCCAGATGTAGTTGTCTTCCACGAGCCGAGCGCACCAGCACTGACTGCACCCGTTCCGGGACAGGTTGGCGAAAGCGCTCGCGACCCCCAGCGTCACCACGTTGTTCGCGCGATTGCTCCGGTTGAGCTGGCCGCACGGAAAGAGCACACCTTCCGGATCCATGGTCACCGCGACCCAACCCGCGGCGCACGGTGGCGCCACGTCCTCGGGGAACTGCCGGAAGTGCTTCAGGCTCGACCATCGGTTGCCCACGGCTCTGCCGGCCTTCTTGTACTCCTCGATGCGGGCAAAGACGGCGCGCATCGATTGCGTGTCGAGCTGCCACGCCGATCCGTCGCGCGCCGTCTCCAGGAACAGGCTGTTGGTGGACGGCTGAAAGACGATCGACGTGCCCAGCCGCTCCGCGATCTCGATCGCCTTGTCGATCGTGTGCTCGTTGTGGCGCCCGACAGTGCAGGTGAACTCGACCGGCACGCCGACGCCACGGGCCGCCTCCGCGCCAGCAATCGCCTTGTCGAAGCTGCCCCGTCCCCGGAACGCATCGTGGCTCTCGCGGGGCCCGTCGAGGCTGATGGTCATGCGCGAAAGCTTCCTGACCGTCTGGAGCTTTCGGGGCACCAGGATACCGTTGGTGTTCATGCTGACGCTGATGCCGCGCGAGGTCAGCCACTCCACGAGTTCGTCCACGTGCCGATGCGTCAGGGGATCGCCACCGTCCAGGTGGGTCTGGCGCATCCCCATTTCGTGAAATTCCGTCAGGGCCGCCAGGATCTGCTCGCGCGACAGCTCCCGAGCCATCGGGGTGTGTCGGTCGCAGTAGATACACTCGAGATTGCACCGCCAGGTCAGCTCATAGTCCACCGTCATCGGATACGGTCGAATGCCGAACCGCGCGATCGCTCCTCGAACGACCGTCGACGCACGCATGGCCATGTGCTCCAGCTAGGGGGTAGACGCGACCTACTGCCCGCAATGCTAGCACCCCGCCACCGAGCCCACAACTTCCTCGTGGGCCGTGAGCGAGCCGTCAGATCGAAACTCCGCCAGGATACGCCGCGGCTGACGGACATGACGCGCTGACGGTCCGATGCTCGGGGGGCCACCGCGGCCAGATGCGACCCTCAGGGCCGGCGTCTGGTGGGCGCAGGCTCGGCAACACGAGACAGCGGTCGCTCCATCTGGGCGAGAAATCGCGATGAGCGCGGAATCTGGCCTGCCAGCCGCGCCATCACGCCTTCGATGATGCGGGAGACGTCGCCTTCCTGAGCCGGAGCCAGCGCGAGCCGGAGCGACTCTTCCCACCGAAGCTCACGGAGCCGCCGGAAAGCCGCGAGGGTCGCAGCGGACAGCGGCATCGCATCGGGGCCCGGCCGGCAGCGCCCGCAGACGAGTCCGCCGGCCGCCACATCGAGCGCGACCTGCGGGAATGGCCAGAGCTGCCCGCACACCACACATCGGTCGGTCCGCGGACGGTACCCGAGGAGATCCACAGCGCGCACGGCGAAGCACGCGGCGACCCACGCTGGGCGGGGCGAGGACTCGAGCGCCTTCAGGGCGCGGACCAGGAACCGGAAGAGGGCTGGATGAGGATCGCGATCGGCGCTCAAGCGGGCGACGCACTCGACCGTCCACGCCGCTCGCCCGAGCCGGTCCAGCGCTTCGTGCAGGGCCCGGAAGGGGTGCAGGATGTCGAAGTGGTCCACACGGACGAGTTCGCTCCGGCCGGTGTCGAAGAAGATCAGCTCGCCCAGCGTGAAGGGCTCGAGCGCGCTGCCGAAGCGTGACCGCGGTCGCCGAGCCGATCGGGCCACGCCGCGCAGCTTGCCGAAGTCGCGCGTGTAGAACTCGACGAGTCGGTCGCTCTCGCCGAGCCCGCGCCGTCCGATGACGAGCGCCTGCGTCTTGTAGAGCGCCATGGCCCCGATCGCCTACGAGGTGAGCCGGAACCCGAATTCCCTCAACGCGTTCTCATCGCTGCGCCAGTTGCGCCGGACCTCGACCCGCAGGTCCAGGTACACCTTGATGCCGAAGAATCGCTCCAGATCCTCCCGGGCCATCGCGCCGATCCGCTTGAGCATGCCCCCGCTCTTGCCGATGAGGATCCCCTTCTGCGACTCGTGCTCGACGAAGATCCGCGCCCGGACATAGAGGCACTCGGGCTGTCTCCGCTCGGTCAGCTCCTCGACACGGACCGCGCACGCATAGGGAACTTCCTGACGGGTAAGATGGAAGATCTTCTCGCGGATCGCCTCCGCGACGAAGAAGGTCTCTGGCTGATCCGTGAGGTAGTCGGCGGGAAAGTAGGGAGGCCGTTCGGGCAATGCCGCCACGATCGCCGCCAGGAGACGGTCCGAGTTCGTGCCCGTCGTTGCCGAGACGGGCACGATCTCGGCAAACGTGTGGTGGACACGATAGGCCTCGATAAGCCCAAGCAACCGGGACTTGGGCGTCACCAGATCCACCTTGTTCAGGCAGCAATAGACGGGTGTGCGCATGGGCCGAAGCCACTCCAGCATCTCGTCGTCGATCCGGTCGGGCCGACCGGTCGCCTCGACGACCAGGCAGATCACGTCGACGTCTTCGAGCGCCCGCTCCGCGGTCTTTGCCATGACCCGGTCCAGCGCGCCGGACGCGTCGTGTCGCCCCGGGGTGTCCACGAACACGATCTGGGCTGACGGCAGGTGCTTGATCCCGGTGATCCGCGTCCGCGTGGTCTGGGGGCGCGGCGACACGATGGCCATCTTCTCGCCCACCAGCCGATTCAGGAGCGTGGACTTGCCGACGTTCGGCCGCCCGACGAGCGCGACGAACCCCGCCTTGAACTGCCCGGCCATCAGCGACGCTGCCTGCCGGCGCCCGCTCTGATCACGCGCCGACCCGGTCGCTGAGCGAGCGTGCCGCGAGGCGCTCGCGTCCTGGAGTGGGAGCCCGGCGGACCGAGGAGCCCGGCGAAGAGCCGCGCGGGCGGCGGCCGGCGACGAACCAGCGAGAGGATCCGACGTTCCCGCTCGTGCATGCGGCTGGCCTCGACGGGACTGTGATCGTCGTACCCGACCAGATGCAGGAGGCCGTGCACCAGGAGCATATCCAGCTCGAGCGCCAGGGTCACCCCCACCCGCGCTGCCTGGCGCCGGGCCGTGTCGGCCGAGATGATCACCTCGCCGAGCAAGCGCGACGGCCCGGGGCCGTCAAGATCGAAGGCCAGCACATCGGTCGGGAGCCGGATGCCCAGGTAGCGCTCGTGGAGCCGTCGGATCTCCCGGTCACCGACCACCGCGACGTGCAGGTCCTGACGCGTCCGCCCCAGGCTCGCGAGCGCCGATTGCGCGACCCTGCTGAGGCGCGCTTCGGACACTCTCAAGCGTCGCTGACGATTGGTGACGCTGACGCTCACGCGGGCGGCGGGCCAGCCGCGTGATCGCCGTCCCGGACCGACCCGCGTGTGGCGCTGCCCGGATTGACGCGATCGTAGGCACGGACGATCGCGGACACGAGATCGTGCCGAACCACATCGCGATCGTCGAAGTAGACGAAGCGGATGCCGTCGATCCCGCGGAGCACGGTCTGGACCTCGATGAGGCCGGAGGGGCGATTCTGGGGGAGGTCGACCTGGGTGATATCGCCGGTGACGACCATCTTGGCGTTGAAGCCCAGGCGAGTGAGGAACATCTTCATCTGCTCCGACGTCGTGTTCTGCGCCTCGTCGAGGATGATGAAGGCGTCGTTCAGGGTCCGGCCGCGCATGTACGCCAGCGGCGCGATCTCGATGGCGCCTTTTTCGCTGAACGTGGCCACCTTGTCGGGCTCCAGCATGTCGTAGAGCGCATCGTAGAGCGGCCGCAGGTAGGGATGCACCTTCTCGAACAGGTCGCCGGGCAGGAACCCCAGACGCTCGCCGGCCTCGACCGCGGGCCGCGTGAGGATGATGCGCGCGACCTCGCGCTTGATCAGGGCCGAGACCGCCATCGCCACGGCCAGATAGGACTTGCCAGTCCCCGCAGGTCCGATGGCGATCACGAGGTCGTGCCCCCGGATCGCATCGAGATATCGCTTCTGGTTGATCGTCTTCGGCGTGATGAGCTTGCGTCGGGAAGGGACCGTGATGCCGTCCGCGAGCAGCGACTTGACGTCGGCGGCGGGCTCGTACCCCACCACGCGCAGCGCCGAGCGGATCTCGGTGGCGCTGAGGGACGGCTTCTCCCGGAGCATCTGCACCAGGTCTCGGATCACCCGCTCGGCGCTCTCGACCTGGCGCTCGTCCCCTCTCAACGTGATGTCGTGGCCGCGCGCGGTGACGCGCACGTCGTACTGGGATTCGATGGCCCGCATATGCTCATCGTTCCTGCCGAGGAGAGCGAGATAGTTCAGGTCGGGAGGCAGGATGACACGACGGGTGGCGTGGGCCGTTTCAGTCAACGAGTCCAGGTCCCTCCACGCTCCGAAGATATCACGCCGGGTCCAGTCCCTCGACGAGCCGGATCCCCAGATCCCGGAGCTGTCTCAAGTCCACGGGCGCGGGTGCGTCCGTCAACGGACAGGTGCCTTTCTGTGTCTTGGGGAACGCGATGACCTCTCGAATAGATTCGTGACCGGTCAGGACCGCCGTCAGCCGATCGAGGCCAAACGCGATTCCGCCCATCGGAGGCGCGCCGAGCTCGAGGGCGTCGAGGAGGAACCCGAAGCGGGTCCTGGCCTCGTCCTTGCCGATGCCAATCAGCGCGAAGATCCGTTCCTGCACGGACGGCTGATGGATACGGATGGAGCCTCCGGCTGCCTCCTGCCCGTTCAGGACCAGGTCGTAGGCCTTGGCTCGCGCGCGCCCCGGATCGCTCTCGAGCGCCGGAAGGTCCTCATCCTGCGGAGCCGTGAAGGGATGGTGCACGGCATCCCAGCGATTCTCCTCGGCGTTCCACTCCACCAGCGGGAAGTCGATGACCCACGCGAACACATCGCGATCGGTGGGGATCAAACCAAATCGCCGTGCCAGGTCCACTCTCAGGCGCCCGAGGACCGTGGCCGCCACCATCGGAGCATCCCCCACGAGCAGCAGGAGATCGCCGGGCATCGCGCCGAGAGCCGTCAGCAACGGCCGCTGGATTGCCTGGATGAACCTCGCGACCGGGGACTGGACGTTGTCGTCCGGATTCACCTTGATCCACACGAGTCCCTTGGCGCCAGCCTGCTTGGCCTCGGAAGTCAGGTCGTCAAGCTCCTTGCGACTCATCCCTCCCGCACCCGGAACCCGCAAGGCCTTGACGACTCCGCCACCGGCCACGAGCTGCGCGAAGGCCTGAAACTCGCCGCCGGCGAACAGATCCGAGACGTCGACGAGCTCCATCGCAAAACGCAGATCGGGCTTGTCGGAGCCGTAACGGCTCATGGCTTGGTCGTGGGGCAGGCGCGGGAAGGGCCGAGCCAGCTCCACGCCCTTCACCCGGCGCCACACCTCCGCCACCATTCCCTCGATGATGGGCAGGAAATCATCCCGGTCGAGGAAGGAGGTCTCGATGTCGATCTGCGTGAACTCGGGCTGGCGGTCGCGCCGGAGATCCTCGTCACGGAAGCAGCGGACGATCTGGAAGTAACGCTCGAATCCTCCGACCATCAACAGTTGCTTGAAGAGCTGGGGCGACTGCGGCAAGGCGTAAAAGCTTCCCGGCTGGAGCCGGCTCGGGACCAGGAAGTCGCGGGCCCCTTCCGGGGTCGAGCGGGTCAGAAACGGGGTCTCGACTTCGAGGAACCCGTGCGCATGCAGATAGTCCCGTACGGCCTGGCAGACGAGATCACGAGTCTGGAAGGCATGAAACACTTGCGGTCGACGCATGTCGAGGTAGCGATACTTGAGCCGCAGCGTCTCGTCCACTTCCCCTTCGCCCTCGGTGTCAATGGAGAAGGGCAGAGGACGGCACTCGTTCAGGATCTTCATCTCCGAGACGCGGACCTCGACGGCACCGGTGGCGAGCTTCGGGTTCTCGGTTCCGGGAGGCCTCGCCCCCACGACGCCCCGCACGGCCAGGACGAACTCGGCGCGCACCGACTCGGCCTTCGCATGCGCCCCGCCGCCGCCCGCGGGATCGAAGATGCACTGGGTGATACCTTCCCGATCGCGGAGGTCGATGAAGATGAGACCGCCGTGGTCTCGGCGCCGGAAGGCCCAACCCATGAGCGTCACGGTCTGCCCGACGTCGGTGATTCGCAGCGCGCCGCAGCTATGCGTGCGCCTCCAGGCGCCGAGGGGTTCAGGACTCATCGTGCACGGTCCCGGCGTGGCCGGGCGCCAGCTCGCGGGGCAGGTTCTCCAGCGCCACGGGCCGTTGCTCCCCCGTGTTCATGTCTCGAAGGAGGCCCTGGTCGCGCGCCAGCTCGGTATCGCCGACGATCACGGCGTACCTGGCGCCCAGACGATTGGCATGTTCCAGCTCTCGCGGCAGCTTCCGATCACCATACGCCAGCTCCACCGGGACCCCGGTCCGACGCAGCGCACGAGCCACGGGCAGGAGGCGATGCAGCGAGGCCTCCCCGATCGGGATCAGCAAGGCCAGCGGCGCGCCCGCTCGATCGTCCTCACCGAGAAGAAGCACCACGCGCTCCATCCCGATCGCGAAGCCGATGCCCGGGTCGGCGGGCCCCCCGAGCTGCTGGATGAGCCCGTCGTAGCGCCCGCCGCCCGCCACGGCGTTCTGGGCACCCAGCTCGCCGGTCAGCAACTCGAACGTCGTACGGACGTAGTAGTCGAGCCCGCGGACGAGCCGGGGGTTGACGGCATAGCGGATCTTCATGGCGTCGAGGCAATGACGGACGCTCTCGAAATGCCGCCCAGCCTCCGGAGACAGCGAATCCAGGATCGAGGGCGCGCGCTCGATGATCGGCTGACAGCCTGGCGTCTTGCAGTCGAGCACGCGGAGCGGATTGCGAGCCAGCCGCACCCGGCACTCGTCGCACAGCTGATCCTGGAGGGGCGTCAGATACTCGCGGAGCCGCGCGATGTACACGGGCCGCGTTCCGGCGTCGCCGATGGAGTTGACGTGCAACTCGAGTCGGTCGGCCAATCCGAGCGCGCCGAAGAAATCGATCAGCATGGCGATGACCTCCGCGTCCAGCGCGGGGTGAGTCTCGCCGAGGGCCTCGACATTCGCCTGGTGGAACTGACGGTAGCGCCCGGCCTGCGGCCGTTCGTACCGGAACATGGGACCGAGCGTGTAGAGCCGGACGGGCTTGGGCTGCACGTGGAAACCGTGCTCGATGTACGCCCGCAAGACCGAGGCCGTGGCTTCCGGACGCAAGGTCACCGACTCGCCGCTCCGATCGACGAACGTGTACATCTCCTTCTTCACGATGTCGGTCTCGTCGCCAATACCGCGCGCGAACAGCTCGGTGCGCTCGAACAAGGGGAGGCGAATGTCTCGGTAACCGTAGGCCTCGAAGGTCCAGCGCGCTGCTGCCTCGACGCGCTGCCAGCGGGTCGCCTCCACGGGCAGAATGTCACGCACACCGCGCACGGCCTTGATAGGCGGCATCAGAACATTCAGAGGGGAGGGGCTCCGCGCCGATTCCGGGCTTCCCCAGAACCGGAGCGTTGCGGCGGTGCTCCAGTGGTCAGAGCGCTACTCCTGGGGCACCGTCATGATGATCTGCGTATCGCCGGATGACTTGAGCATGTTGTTGAAGCGCACGACGGCCGCGATGAGCGTGGGCTGGGTGTCGTCCTCCGCTTTGAAGGCTCCAAGGGCGGTGATGCCTCCCTCGAAGCCGGTGTTAACCGACTGCAGGCGAAAGCCTGCGGGGCCCTTGAAGACCACGGCGATGAGGCCTTCGCGCACCTGGTTCTGAGGCACCACGATTTCCTCGATCCCATCGCCGTCCAGGTCGACAGCCAGCGGCGTGGGCTCGATCTTGAAGAAGCTACTGCGCAGGGACGGTCCTGCGCCGTACTGCTGCTCCACTTCCATGTACCCCCCGCCCACAGAAGTCGAGGAGCGCCACAGATCCTCACCCTCCGTCGCGATCTGCAGGCGGTTGTACTGATCGATGAAGGCCAGCGAACGCGTGTCCTTTCCCATGATGTTGCAGAACGCGGCACCCATCGGGCGGAACCCGCCAGGAACTCGCACCGGCTTCTCCACGACCAGTTTGTCTCCCTTCAAGATGACCTGGTCAGCCTGGCCCGGAGTGAAGAAGCTGGTGGTGCTGTAGCGCTGGGTCCACAATGTCCGCTTGACGCCCTCCCCCTTCAGGTCGACGGCGAAGAGAAAGTCCGGAACGTCGTCCACCGCATACACGGGCTTGCCGTCCTTCAGCTTCAAGATGAACGACGTGAGTCCCACCTTCGGGGAAAACCGGTTACCGATCACCTCGAGCACGCCGTCCCCATCCACATCGGCGAGCTGGACCGAAAAGACGCGCCCGAAGCTCCGGACGGACTTGTTCCACTCGGGCTCGAACTTCTGCTCGACGATCCGGTACATGTACACCTGGTCGCCATCGCTCACCACCAGCCGGGGGATCTTGTCCTTCGGAGCGATCGACACGTCCAGCGCCAGCACCGGGAAGGCGAAGCGCGCGACCTGCCGCAATGGGAACGTTCCTTCCGCGCTCGAGTAGCTCCCCGCATCGAGCTCGAGGCCGAGGAGGCGCGCCAGCAACGAGCGCTGCTTGGCCTGCGGCGGGTTGGCCGAACCGCCGGCCGAGAATCGGCCGCTCGGGGTCTGCGGCTTGATCGTCGCCGGCACGAAGAACGCGGTGTTGATGACAGGGTCAGCAACCGGCTGTGAGAAGAAGCGGATGTCCATGTACGGCTTGCCCTGGACCCGCTTGAAATGCACGGCCAGGAGATTGTCCACCTGAAACCGCTGGGCCGCCTGCTTGACTCCCTTGCCTTGCAGGAAGTCCTCCGGCTTGATTCCTTCCTGAGCCAGGAACACGTTGATCGGATCGCCCATCGTCACGCGAAAACGCCCCGACTGGGTGAGCCGCTCCACGAGTTCCTGGAGTGCGACCTCGACCAGGTTCTCGCGCACGCTACTCAGCATGGGGAGCAGAACCAGGTTGATCTTTGCTGACGAGACACGAAAACGGTCCCCGGGCTTGACGTCGCTTCCGTTGGGAACCGGGGCGAGCGAGAACGCTTCCTGCGCATCGGCGATCCGCGTACGGCCGAGCGCCTCCTCCGTCTTCCCCAGCACGGCGCCCGTTTTCGGGTGCCGGATCTCTCGGCCCTCCCGGAACAACTCCACCTCCAGTCCCTGCCGGGCCCCGTCCTTCTTGCCCACCGCGAGCGTGAGTGTCGCGTCGCGCACCTCGACGACTTCTCCCTGGACCGTCGGAAACAGCCCGACGAGGTCGTCGACGAGGACCGTGAGCGGTGCTGCCACTGGCGGCGGTGCTTGCGCAGGAGGCCGCTCCTGACGCTGCGCCCAGGCGGCCCCTCCGACCGCAACCAGGGCTAGCACTATGGGCAGGAAGATACGCGCGATCCGGATCGACCTCATCGCGGGCATCCGTCACTCGTAGCGAGGCCGGCCATGCCGCTCACTATACCCCGAGGGGCAGGGTCCGGCAAGAATGACCGGACGGATCAGCCTGCAGCACCAGAACGGCAACGAGCCCGGGGATGAGCCCCGGGCTCGCCGCACTGCAACTGCCGCGAGAAGCTAGAAGCTGAAGCGAATCCGAGACGTGAGGATGTAGACGTTCTTGGCCTCCCGCGCGCCCTGCGTCGGATTCGTCACGGCGTCGAGCGCAGGTCCCGTCCACATGTAGCCGCCCGCCGAATCCAGGGCGAGCCCAGGCGCGAACCGCCAGGTGAGGCCCGCGAACAACTCGGTGCCGATGTAATTGCTGTTGTTCTTTGCCGATTGGCCGGTGAAGAGCGGGATGAGCCCGGCATTCGCGAGCGGGATCGCGTTCTTCTGAACCGATTCCACGGTCCAGTGCTCGTTCACGCCGAGGTACGTGCTGAAGGCCGGGGTCCAGGCGTAGGTGCCCCGCGCACCGAGCTGGATGCGACCGTACTTGTCCCAGCCAATGTCAACGCCGGGATAGTTGATGCCTCCGCTGCCTCCGGCGCCCTCCAACATGGCGTCCAGGTAGTCAACACCCAGCTGGGTGAGCTGGCCGCCCCAGTCAGCCAGGTAGCTGGTGTCCGTGTCGAGGGGTTGGTAGTACTTGACGGTCCGGAGCGTGGTGTCGCGGGCGTTGTTTCCCGTGGTGAACATGCCCATCGCCTCGAGCAGTAGCGGCCCGAGCTGATAACCGGCGCGGATATCCGCGAACCACGCACTCAGGTTCGACGTGTACTTCTTCCCGGGAACGACGCCGGCGTCGAGGAATTGCAGAGGGAACGCTCCGGACGCCAGGGTCGGTGCGACCAGGCTTCGGTTACCGAACTGGTAATAGACGGTCGGATCGAGCGAGAACCCGCCTGCCCGGAACCGAGCATCCATTCCCATCGTGAACCGGTTCTCCTCGATGCCCTTCCGCCATGTGCCGCTCGCGTTGTTGCCGGAGCAGTCGGGGCCATTGAGGTACGCCGGCGTGCCCGGTCCGCCGCAGGTGTTCTGGAACCAGCTGGTGGCGTTGATACCGCCACGGCCCTGCCGCGCATTGCCATCGGTCGTGCCGCTGGCAATGAAATACGAGGCCATGGGCTTGAGATCGAGCCCCCTGATCGGGGTGATTTCAGGCGCGAAGATGAACGCGTAGTCATCGCCCCGTTCCTGGAACGGGTTGACGCCGAGGAAGTTCTGGCCGAAGACCGGCGTAGTACCGTTCTGCGTGAAATTGGTGCCGGTCCCTTGCTGCCTGCCGACCAGCATTTCCTGCACGGCGACGTACGTCCCGATCAGCTTCACGTTCGGCGTGATGGTCGAGACGATGTTGACGCCGGAGAAGTCGCCGTTGGCGTACGCGGCGAGCTTGTAGCTGGCCGCGGCGCCGAAAGGCTGCGCGCCCAGTCGCACGACGGTCGGCACCGGCACGTACGGCAACTCGAACTCGGTGTAGAGCCACTTGATCTCGAGGATACCTCTGACGTCGGTGTTGAGCCCGAAACTACCGTCGGTCCCGGGCATGACAGCCACGGCATTTCCGACAGCGGGGTTCGGGGTCGCTCCACCCTGGACCGTTGCGATGTTCGAGTTGCCGGTCCCGGTCTGACCGTACGCGAAGTCCAGCTCGAGTCCGAGCACGGCCTTAGCCTTGCCGTACTCGCCAACGATGTCGAACCGACCGCGGGTACGACCATAGAACAGATAGTCCTTGCGGTGCAGGTCGAAGTCGAAGTTACTGGTGTTGTTCGAATACGTGACCAACTCGTCGATGAAACCGGTGATCTTGAAGGTCGGTGTCGGCGCCGCCGGCGCCGCCGGCGCCTGTGCGTACGCGCCTGGGACCACCACCCCCATGAGGGCGACTACGGTGAGAGCAAGAACCAACGTCCTTCTCATTCAACCGCCTCCTCTCATGCTGTGGGTTTACGACTTGAACACTCGGTCAATCGCTCAACGTGCTCGCGTACGCGCGACTACGGTCCTGCTCATCAGACCCGACCCCTGCGTCTCCTTCAGCGATTTCGAGACGCACGAACCGACCCCGATGACGATGCAAGGACCTTCTACCGCGAAACGGCCCCGTGGGTCAAGAAAAACTTTGCAAAATCGGTGACCGCTTTTGGGCTGCAATCCCCACCCTTGTATGCCCCCTCTCAGCCACCCTCGTCCAGGATCTTCAGCGCTTGGCTCGCCGCCTGACCGGAGGGGGACGCCGGGTCCAGATCCCGTGCCTTCTGGAAATTTTCCTTCGCTTCCTGGCGGCGGCCGGTGCTCGCTAGAACGACGCCGAGCTGGTAGTAGGCGGCCCCGAGCTTGGGTTCGAGCCGAATGGCCATTTTCAGGGCCTCTTCGGCCTCCCGGGGTTTTCCGATCTGCGCGTACGCCCGGCCCATGTTGTAGTAGCCGACTTCGGGCGTGGGATAGATGGGCATGGAGATGGCTTCCCGGTACTGCACGATGGCGTCTTCGTACCGTCCCTGCTCGGCGAAGGACAGCCCGAGATTGTGCACCGCCTCACCGTAACCCGGGTCGAGCTCCACGGCCTTCCGGAACTCTGCTTCGGCGTCGACCGGCTGACGGATCTCGAGGTAGATGATGCCGAGCACGTTGTGAAAGTTCGCGTTGTTGGGATCGAGCTGGACGGCCTCTTTCAGTGACGTGAGCGCCGGCGAGACCTGATGGTCGGCCAGAGCCTTCACGCCTTGCTCGTACATCGCTTGCGCGCGGAGCCGCCGCACCTGCTCCTCCTTGACCGCGGAAGAGCTCGTGCACCCCGCCAATGAGACCACGCCGAGCACGACGGTACCGAAGAGTGCGCTTGCTCTTGACAGGATCATTTCGGCCATGGTACTGCTGTCATGCGTGCCAACCTACGAATATGAATGCCGTCGCTGCTTACGCCGGTTCGAGGTGCGTCAGCGCATCTCGGAGCCGGCCTTGACGACATGCGAGCAGTGCGGCGGTCCCGTGCAGCGGCTGTTGGCGGCGACTCCCTTCATCCTCAAGGGGGGCGGCTGGTACGTGACCGACTACCCGTCCGAGGATCGAAAGAAAGCGCTGACCAGCGAATCCGGTAACAAAGCCTCAACTTCCGAGACGAAGTCTAGCGAGGCCTCGGAGACCAGTTCCTCGTCGGCTTCGTCTCCCCCTTCCACGAGCGGAGGCGAGTCCTCGAAGGCGAGCCCGTCCAAGGAATCCTCCCAGTCGAGCCCGTCCAAGGAATCTTCTAAGTCGACCGGGAACGGATAGGAAGCCCGGTCGGCTCTAGATCTTCCTGACTTTCACCGGCGCTCCAGGTCCGACGCCGAGCATCGCACGGGCGCTCGAGTTCTTGACGAAGACTTCCAGTCGGCCGCCGGAACCCATGATCGCTCTCGGGATTCCCGGCGGCCCTGCCTCGTAGCTCCTCATCGGAGCGCCGAGGTCTCGACCAGCGAGCTCGACGGCCACGACACCCCGCGCGGCCAGCGGCGCGACATCGCCAGCCGTGACCGAGGTGACGAGATTCCCGAAGCGGTCGCTGCCGATCACCTCGCCCACGATCTCGTCCCCGGTTCTTCGCGCGCAGGGCAGGACGAGTCGGATCGGATCGCTGATCGAAGGGCCCAGGCGTCCCAGCGGCACGCCGGACGCCAGGTGACCGGCAGCCGGCGCGAAGATGTCGCGCCCGTGAAACGTGTGGCTCACCGCGGGCAAACGATAGCTCGGCGCTTCGACCGAGATGGCGGACCAGCCTTGAGGCAAGAGCGCGAAGGTGAAGAGCCCGTTGTCCGGGCCGACGAAGTAGTGGCCCTCGGACATGAGGGCCAGCGCCCGACGTCCGGTGCCCACACCGGGATCGACCACCGCCAGGTGGATCGAGCCGGGCGGGAAGAAGCGCCAGGCCGACTCGAGCGCGAGTGCCGCCTCCAGGACGTCGTGAGGCGCGATCTCGTGGGTCAGATCGACCAGGTGTGCCTCGCGGCAGATGCCGAGGATCACGCCTTTCATGATTCCGACGAAGGGATCGCGCAGCCCGAAATCCGTGGTGAGCGTGATGACAGGCGCCGTGGCCATTGGCTCTCAGTCCTCGGAGGGGGCGCCGCCGGCCCCCCGCCAATCAACAATCGCGGTCCACGACGAAATCGGCGATGAGCGCCAGGGTCTCCTTGTCTTCGCAATCCGTGAACGGACGCAGCGCCTGCTTGGCGGACTGCGCGTACTGGTGCGCGCGCTCGAGCGCGTACTCGATGCCTTCGTACTTCACCACGAGCTGCCGAATCTCCTCGATCTCGTGGGGATCGAGGGCAGACCCCTTGAGCAAGGTCTGGATGCGCTCCCGGTCGTGCGGCGCTGCCCGGCCGAGCGTGGAGATCAATGGGAGCGTCCGCTTGCCTTCCTTGAGGTCCGCGCCGATGGCCTTGCCGAGGCGCTCCTGGTCGGCGATGAAATCCAGGGAATCGTCGCTGATCTGGAACGCGATCCCGATATCGAGCCCGTAGCGAGTCAGACCCTCGACCTGTCCGGGGTCGGAGTGGCCGAGCAGTGCCCCGATGCGGCAGCACGCCGACATGAACGAGGCGGTCTTCTGGGTGATGATCCTGAGGTAGTCGGCCTCGCCCATCACGCCGCTGCGCTTCTTTTCGAGCTGGAAGACCTCGGCCTCCGTCATGGACACCGTGGCGCGCGCCAGAGTCTCGAGGACCTCGGCATCACCGTCCTGGACCATGAGGGCGAAGGACTTCGAGTACAGGTGATCGCCCACCAGGACCGACGCATCGTCTCCCCAGCGCGCGTTGGCCGAGGGGCGGCCTCGGCGGAGCGGCGCGCGGTCGACGACGTCATCGTGGATCAGGGTAGCGGTGTGGAGCAGCTCGACGACGCAGCCCATCCGGACCGCGCGCGGCCCAACGTAACCGGCCAGGCGTGCCGCCATGAGCAGCAGGATGGGTCGCAGCCGTTTGCCGCCCGCCCCCGCGATGAATTCTCCCATCTCGTGGATCAAGGCAACTGGGGACTCGATCTGAGCCGCAATCGCCTCCTCGACGGCTTTCAGCTCAGCCCCGACAGCGAGGGCTACCCGGTCCTTCAGCAGGGTCTCGAGCGGTGTCGGAGCCTTCACGGCCGGAGCGAGCACCTTCGGCTCAACGGACCACGACACGGTCCTTCACCTTGACCTGCGCTCCCGAGGGGAGATTCTCGATGTCGACGACCGAGAACTTGTCGCGAACCTCGGAGACTTTCCCGGTCGCCACTTCCTCGTCCAGCTCGCCCAGCAACTCGCCGGTGATGGGGTGTACAATCGCGATCTTGTCGCGCCGCACGCTCACGATGCTGCCCGGCCGGACCCCGTCGCTCCCGGTCAGATCGATCACGAACCGGGTCGTGTCCACGTAGACGACATAACCGCGGGTCGGCGAAGGCGCCTGACCCACGCCGCCATCGGTCCGCGTCGTGGAAGGCAGCGCCGCGACGGAACCGCTCGGGGTCGGGACCGTGGGCGTCACGTTCTCGATCTGGTACGGCCCGCCCTGGCGCGGGCTGATGCGGCCGCCGCCCGGCGGTGGGCCGTATTTGGCGACGACCGACGGAGGCGCGATGATGCTGTTCTTCCCCAGGATCAGCGTCTTCATCGTGGTCGGGATCTTGTCCTCCTCCACCCAGATGTACTCTGGCTCGCTCGCCACATCGCCGAATCGAGGATTCTTGATGAGCACCCATCTGGTCTCGGTGGCGCGCAGCGTGACGCTGGGGTCGGCCTGTGCCGGAAAGCCCGCCAGCTCGCGCATGCTCACGCAACCCGACGAGAGGAAACCCAGCGCGCACACCACCGCGGACAATTTTAGAACCGCTCGCTGCCACGTGGGCACACTTCTGCGCATGACCCGCCAAGCATATCAGATTCTCCTGGGCTCGGAACCTTCGCCGTGACCGTCGCGAGACTCGAGAAGCGGGAAGGACCGGCGCCCTGGAGCACCCTGGAAGCCGGAATGGCGAGCGGCGTCAATCTTGAGGGACGGGCTCCCACGGAAACCGCTGCTCCGAGACCGTCTCCGCTCGGATCAGAGCCGCCCGTCGGGAAAAGAGCGCCCGCCCGGTGATGCCGGAGACCCATGTCACGTCGAGATACGTCACGCCGCGCCGCTCGATCAGCACTGGCACCAGCCATCCGGTAACTTCGAGCGTCCGGGCGGTGCCTACCGCCTTGTCCGGCAGCACGAGCAATTCTTCGCTCCGAGTCTTCTGGGCTGCCAGCTGGTCCTGCACCGCGCTGGGGTCCGGCCCCTGGAAGCGCTTCGTCTCGGCGAGCGCGTGAGCCATCATGTACGAGACTCGCCGGAGATCCGCATTGGTCTTGGTGAGGTCGATGGGTGGCGCCACGGCGACGCGGATCCGGCCGCGCGTGATCCGTACGCCATCCTCGGGCCGGGCTCGGGGCTTCTCGGGGATGGGAACATACACGGCTTCCGAGAACTGGGGCAGCACGCGCTTGACCTGCGCATACCCGATGACTTCCTCATAGCGCCCCATGACACGGCCGGTCGTCGGATGGCGAAACACATCGCCCTTGCGGAAGATCGTGTACTCCTGGCCGGACTGGACTCCGTCCTTCTCGGTGAGGTCCATGTACAGCTGCTCGCCGTCGACAGCAACCACGAGTCCTTCCACGGCTGGGAATGCGCTGACCACGTCTTGAAGGATGAGCCCGAAGGTGGCGCCCACCTCGTCGGCCACTCCAGCCCATGCCGTCCCCGTCCAGAACGCCAACCACCCGAGCGCCGTGATCAGCAGGGGACGGCGCCACTGTCGCCAGCCACGCGGCGTTCGCACTCCCACCAGGGGGTCTGCACTCCGCCGCCGCCTCGGCTCGTTGCGCATGCCGTGGTCCGGACGGCTCGGCCCGCCCCGGTCGAGATCAGAAGACGATGGACGGTTGATGGACACCGAATACCCGACGTAGGGCGTCACAGACTTCGCCCAGCGTGACGTGTGCCCGCACTGCGTCCAGGATGGGCGGGACCAGATTGTCTCGCCCTCGCGCGGCGCGATCCACGGCCTCTAGGGCTCGCTCCCCCGCATCCTGATCCCGCGTCCGTCGGAGCCGGGCCAGGCGATCGCTCAATGCATCGGCCTGATGCGGATCGAGCTGGAAGAGGTCGTGCGGTGGCGGCTCGTTGGCGATGTACTCGTTGACGCCCACCACGATGCGCGCCTTGGATTCCATCTCGAGCTGGTGACGGTAGGCGGCCTCCTGGATCTCACGCTGCATGAAGGCGATGGCGTGCACGGATCCGCCGAGGCCGTCGATCTTGGTGATGTAGGTCTCGGCCTCTTCCTCGATCTGCCGGGTCAGCCGCTCGACCGCATAGGAACCGGCCAGGGCGTCGATCGTGTCGGCGACGCCCGACTCATGGGCCAGGATCTGCTGGGTCCGGAGCGCAATGCGCACCGCCGTCTCGGTCGGGAGGGCGAGCGCCTCATCCATGGAGTTGGTGTGCAGCGACTGACAGCCTCCCAGCACGGCCGCCAGGGCCTGCACGGTCACCCTGACCACATTGTTCCCCGGCTGCTGAGCCGTGAGCGTGCTTCCCGCGGTCTGGGCGTGGAACCGCAGCATCAGGGACCGGGGATCCTTCGCCCCGAAGCGATCACGCATGATGCGCGCCCAGAGCCGGCGCGCCGCGCGAAACTTCGCCACCTCCTCGAGGAGATTGTTGTGCGCGTTGAAGAAGAAGGAGAGCTGCCGCGCGAAGTCGTCGACCCGGAGCCCGGCCTCGAGGGCGGCGTTCACGTAGGCGATGCCGTTGCTGAGGGTGAACGCCACCTCCTGCACGGCCGTGCAGCCCGCCTCGCGGACGTGGTAGCCGGAGATGGAAATGGTGTTCCAGCGCGGCACCCGATCCCGGCAGAAAGCGAACGTATCGGTGACGAGGCGCATGGACGGGCCAGGGGGGAACACGTACGTTCCCCGCGCGATGTACTCCTTCAGGATGTCGTTCTGCACCGTGCCGGAGAGCTGCGACGCGGCCACGCCCTCTTGCTCGGCCACCGCGATGTAGAGACAGAGGAGGATCGACGCGGTCGCGTTGATGGTCATGGAGGTCGACACGCGGTCGAGCGGGATGCCTTCGAACAGCTCCTGCGCGTCCAGCAGGCTCGAGATCGAGACGCCAACCTTGCCGGCCTCGCTTCGCGCCACCGCGTGATCGGCGTCGTAGCCCATCTGGGTCGGCAGGTCAAACGCGACGCTGAGCCCGCCCTGGCCCTGCGCCAGGAGATAGCGGAAACGCCGGTTGGTCTCGACCGCCGAGCCGAAGCCGGCATACTGGCGCATAGTCCACAAGCGCCCGCGGTGGCCCGTGGGGTGGACACCCCGTGTGTACGGAAATTCCCCGGGGAATCCCAGGTCGCGCAGATAGTCGAGCTCGCTGACGTCCTCCGGCGTGTACACACGTTCAACGGGAGCCCCCGTGGACGTGGCGAACGGCGCCGGGCGCTCGGGCGACTGCTCGAGCGCGGGCCGGAGCGTCTCTGCCTCCCACCGGCGGCGCGCCTCGACCAGGCGCTGGCTTTCCTCGGGACTCATGCCGGATGACGTCATAGGGGAATGTTCCCGTGCTTCTTCGGGGGGTTCTGGTCCCGCTTGGTGTGGAGTACCTCCAGCGCCTGGATGAGCTTCCGTCGCGTGTCCTTGGGTTCGATGACCTCGTCGATGTACCCACGCTCCGCGGCCGCGTAGGGATTGGCGAACTTCTCGCGGTACTCGCGCGTCAACGTGTCCCGGAGCGCTTCACGGTCGGCGGCCGCCTCCATGTCCCGCCGGTACAGGATGTTCACGGCGCCCTCCGGACCCATGACGGCGATCTCCGCCGTGGGGTAGGCAAAGTTGACGTCGCCCCGGATGTGCTTGGACGACATGACGCAGTAGGCGCCGCCGTACGCCTTTCGCGTGATCACCGTGAGCTTCGGCACCGTGGCCTCGCAGTACGCGAAGAGCAGCTTGGCCCCGTGCTTGATGATGCCGCCGAATTCCTGGGCCGTGCCCGGTAGAAAGCCCGGCACGTCCTCGAAGGTGACGATGGGGATGTTGAAGCAATCGCAAAAGCGCACGAATCGCGCGCCTTTGAGGGAGGCGCTGATGTCCAGACATCCAGCGAGATGTGCGGGCTGATTGGCCACGACGCCGACCGGCCTCCCGTTGAGCCGCCCGAAGCCGATCAGAATATTTGGGGCGTGATCGGCCTGGACCTCGAACAGATACCGGTCGTCCAGGACGGCGCGTGCAATGTCCCGGATGTCGTACGGCTTGTTCGGTTGGTCGGGGACCACGGTCTGAAGATCCTCGTCGACGCGATCGGGAGGATCGAGCGAGACCCGAACGGGAGGATCCTCCGCGTTGTTCTGCGGAAGGAAGGTCATCAGTTCGCGGATGAGCGCCAGGCATTCGTCCTCGCTCTCCGCGGCGAAGTGCGCGACGCCCGACTTGCCCGCATGGGTCAGCGCTCCGCCCAGCTCTTCGAAGGACACTTCTTCGTGCGTGACCGCCTTGATCACGTCGGGCCCGGTGACGAACATGTACGATGATTGCTTCACCATGAAGACGAAATCAGTGATGGCAGGCGAGTAGACGGCGCCGCCCGCGCACGGTCCCATGACCGCCGAGATCTGCGGGATCACCCCCGACGCAAGCGTGTTGCGCAAGAAGATGTCGGCGTAGGCCGCCAGCGAGACCACGCCTTCCTGGATCCGCGCGCCTCCCGAGTCGTTGAGCCCGATGATCGGGACGCCGGTCTTCATGGCCAGGTCCATGATCTTGCAGATCTTGCGCGCGTACGCCTCGGACAACGACCCGCCGAACACGGTGAAGTCCTGAGCGAACACGAACACCGGCCGGCCATGAATCCGCCCCGATCCGGTCACGACGCCATCGCCCGGGATCCTCTGCTCCTCCATGCCGAAGTCGTGGCTCTGATGGACGACGAACCGGTCCATCTCGGCGAAGCTTCCCTTGTCGAGCAGCAGATCCAGACGCTCGCGGGCCGTCTTCTTTCCAGCGGCGTGCTGGCGGGCGATCCGCTCCGGTCCTCCCGCCATCTCCGCTGATCGGTTTCGGCGGTTGAGTTCCTCGAAGCGGTTCTCGAGGCTCATGCTGTCGGGTCTCCGTGGTGATCTGCTCGAACCGGTTCTTCGCCGGTGCAGTATAACGACGCCGAGTTTGGAAAGTCAATGAATGCAACCGGTTTTTCATGTCTTCCGTTGACTTGCCGTGGAGCGCTCTGCCATACTTCGAGGCAATGATACCGCTGACGCAAGCCGTGATCGTGGTCTGCATTGTCGCACTGACCGGAGTGCTGATCTCCACGCTGATCTCGCTCAGAAAGATTGCGATTCGCGCGGAGAGCGTGCTCTCGCTGCTCGAGCGTGAGATCCAACCCCTGGCGCACCAGGTCGAGTCGCTGACGGCGGATCTCCGCACGCTCTCGCAGCACGCCACCCGGGAGATGGAGCGGATCGGCGGAGCGGTGACGCGACTAGAGGACGTGACCGGAAAGGTGGCGCGGCTCGTCGGCGCCCTCGCCGGACTCACCCAGGTCGGTCAGCTGGCAGGCGCTGCCGTGGGAGTCAAGAAGGGGGTCTCGGTCTTCCTCAGTCGGCTTCGTGACAAACCCTGAAGCGACGAGTCGCGCGTCCGATGAGACCGGCGCGTGCAATCCGGGCCTCGAGGATCGGGAGGGACTCCTTCCGGGAGTCCCGTGGGAGGAGAGACGATGACGGACGAACGTGGTAGCGACCCCGCAGGGTATCTGGGCTGGTTCCTTCTCGGCAGCATTGCCGGCGCCGCCGTCGCGCTGTTGCTGGCGCCCAAGACGGGGCGAGAGGCACGGGAGTTCCTGGCAGAGCGCAGCAGCGAGCTATTGAAGAAGGCACAGGAGACGGCGGGCGAAACCCAGGGGCGGGCCGGCGATCTGTTGGACAAGGGGCGCGAGTACCTGGAGGAACAGAGCCAGCGTCTGGCCTCGGCCTTCGAGGCAGGGCGGGCCGCCATGAAGGAGGAGATGAACCGGGTGCGGTCTGCCGAGTGAGGCTCACCCGGGCCCCGCTTCACGTCCCCAACTCCCCTCGACAAAGATGACGCGAACTCAGCCGGCCCTTCCTCGCGGCTCACGAAGCCATGGGTCGGAGGAGCGTACGACGTGTGGCGACTCGGCCACGTTCCGGGTGGGGACGAGCCTGACAGCGTTCCCGGCGCGGACGGCGCCCGCGGAGGCTTGCCGACCGCGCAACCCGCGGGACGCAGCCATGGATTGGGCGGGGCACTGACTCATGGCCGAGGTCGAGCTTCCCAATCCCGAGGAGATCCGCGAGCACGGCCGAGACCGGTTCGGCCGGGGGGTAGCGCTCGTTACGGCCCTGTTCGCCGTGATGCTGGCCCTGGCCGCGCTGGGGGGCAACCACGCGATGAAGGAGATGCTCCTCGCCCAGCAAAAGGCGTCGGACCAGTGGGCGTTCTACCAGGCCAAAGTCATCCGCGAGCACCAGTACCGCGGCCAGAAGCTCCGGCTCGAGGCCGATCTGGTCGAGCGCGGTGACGCCATGAAGCCGGCGGCGCGCGAGCGGATCGAGGGGCTGATGAAGCAGTTCGAGGAGGAAGAGAAGCGCTACAACGTCGAGAAGAAGGACATCGAGCAGGAAGCCAAGAGACTCGAGCACGAGCGTGACGTCTGGCAGACCAAGGACCCCTACTTTCTCTTCGCCGAAGCGGTGCTCCAGATTTCCATCGTGATGGCCTCGGTGTCGATCCTCTCCCGCTCCGGGATCATCTTCAGCTTCAGCCTGGTGCTGGCCGCGGCCGGCGCGCTTCTGACGGTCAACGGGTTCTTGCTGATCGTCCAGCTCCCGTACATGCTCGGGGGCCACTGAACCTCGGCTGGCGCGTCGGCGCCGCACCATCCGCCACGCATCCGAGCGGAGTCCCTTTATCGAGATCGCCCGTCCGGCTCGCACCGAGCGGGGCCAGGCTCGTTCGGGCCGTCAGCGTGACCACCCCGCATAGAGAAAGGCGAGACGCGTGGCCTGGGTCAAGAGCCAGAGCCACCCGGTCAGCGCCACTACCGACAGCATCAAGGCCAGAGTCAGGCCCAGGTGTCCACTCAACCACTCGGCGAAGGAGTCCCGCCCGGCGAGTCGCGCCCAGATCCACGATGCGCCACGCACTCCGTGTTCGCTGCTGGCGAAGACCGTGCTGATCGTCGCGCCCATCACGAGCACGACGGCCCCGAGGATCGCCAGGCCGACCAGACTCCACGAGATGTCGACGGTAGAACGCCCCGCGGCGTGCTCGGGAACCAGCGTGCTCAAGATCAACAACCAGGCTATGGCCCACGTGGTCATCGAAGCGACCAGCGCCACCCCTGCGCTCGACGCGCGATCGGGTGTTTCCACTCGCGACGTCACCTGAACGATCCCCACGGTGACACCGGCGATGACGAAGCTGATCAGGCCGAGCACGAGCCACCACAGTACACTCTCGAGCCAGGTCAGCCGGCTCAGAATGACGCCGGGAACGCCGAACAGGAGCCAAACGAGGACGGATCGCCGCACCCCCGGCTCGTCGTACAACTCTCCATACCACGTCTTCCTGATCACCCCGCCCGCCCTTCGCTCGCCGGCGGCGGCAACCTCACCGGTGCGCCGAGGATCTCCACCAGCCGACAGCGCGCAAGGCACCGGATGACCACCCATGAAGGGTCGAACTCGAACCGGCGCATGCTGAACTTCGGCGCGCGCGGGTACGCGTGATGATTGTTGTGCAGGCTCTCTCCCCCCGTCACGCAGGCCAACAGGCGCGAGTTGTAGGCGGTGTTCGCGAAGTTCTGCGCTCCCCGCCAGTGCCCGAGACCGTTGATCAGCGGCGCGAGAACGACGACGTAGAGGACCGCATGCAGCAAGGCTGCCGTCAGGCCCGCCCAGATTCCGAGGGTAAGGCACAGCAACGCGATCCCCAGCGCGAGCCCGCTCAGGCCCCAGGAGAAGAACAGGCGATCCCACCAGTCCACGGAGATGTCGGGCGCGAATTTCTGGATCGTCTCGTCCTTGCGCGCTTCCCGCACGTAGTAGTAGACGTTCAGCAACTGAACACGCCATACGCCGAGCAGGCGTGGGCTGTGCGGGTCGCCGTCTCGGTCCGTGAACGCGTGATGTTTCCGGTGAACGGCGACCCACTGCCGGCGGCTCTGTCCCGTCGTGAGCCACAGCACGGCGCGAAAGCACACGTCGGTAATGGGATGAAGTCGCAGGGCTCGATGCGCGAGCCCGCGGTGCAGGTAGATGGATGTCGCGACGCTGGCAACCTGGGCAAGCGCGACGGCGACGAACGGGACGACCAAGAAATGATATGCCACCGGTTCCTCCATTCGGATGGGTAGGGACGCGCTCGCTCCTCGCTACGGAGGGTTGACCTCGCGAGCGCCAGTTCAGACCGTCTTCGCTCCGTTTCGCCCCGACGTGCTCAAGATCTCCCCCGTGGCGCGCCCCCCCCGCCGGCCGGCAGTCGTGAGTTCCGCGGGCGCCGCGGCTTGCCCTGATTGTCCCCGGCCTGAGCCGCAAGGCTTCGAATCCGACGCACCGCCTGGGCTTGGCTCTCGACGTTGGCGAGCAGGGCACGGTCACTACCCCGCTTCAGTCCCTCCTCGAGAAGGGCCCGGAGCACGATCTGGACGCTCACCGGGAGCTTCAGCGTGGTCGTCGCCTTCCCCGCCATGACGCGCGCCCGGTCGAGGACGTCCTGGGGTAGAACCAGGAGAACTCTGGCCTTATTCGGGAACATTCGCTTCCTCCTTTACATGCCGGGCCGGCATCGGGAAACCCCAACCCACTTGGCTGGGACACGACGCGACCACCCTTTTCTGTTTCGTATATCAGATATATTATTGTGGTAAGCTTAAGTACCGAGTCTCAATGCACAGCCACCGGCCGAAGGGCAGGCGATCGCTGCCGGTGGACACGCCACGATAACCGAGCCATGACGCTCGGCTCACTCCGGGTCGGCGACGATCGACGACGGGCGTCGCTCCGGATAGCGGTTCCCGCGCTTCGGTGATCAGAGCCACCGATTGGCACCGGACAAGGAAATGATGACACCATGAAAGCCAAACGCTCACGGGCTACGGTTCCGCCACCGCTCACTGAAATCCCGGGACCCGATCGCGACCTTCTGACACACGCCTACAGGACCGGCCTCATCCTCGCCTGGAAGCACGATGGTGAGCGCGGCTACCGGGTCACGGTGGACAATCGGTCGGACGAATACGTCGAGATCACGAAGCTCTCGAGCTATCTCGACAAGTTGCGCGCCGCCAACTCTCGCTGAATCCACCTTCGCAGCCGGGCCCGCGCCGCAAGGCTTTTGCCCGTCGGCCTGCCTCGACCGCGAGGGATGGAGGCGCCTTTGGCGCTCGGCCACGAGGCACGGCACCGGTGATCGCTGACCGCGTCCCCGTCGACCGGCCACTGCTCCGAAGGCGTTCCCCCTGATCCGCTTCAGGCCTACTTGTTGCTCAGCATCAAGAGTTTGACGCACTCGTCGGCGACGCGGCCGTCGGGGTCCTGCTCACCAGGCATCGTCGCCCAGCCCTGCTTCTTCACGTAGTCGCCCCTCTGCCACGTATCGATGTCCTTCACTTCCTTGAGCTTCTGATCCTTCTTCGGATCCTTCTTCGGATCCTGCTGAAACCGGACGACGCAGATCGGGGCCAGGCGCTTCGCCACGGCATCTCCGGTCACCGCGGCCAGGCTCCGAGCGGTGCTTCCCAGGACCCATCCGCCCCACGTGAAGCCGATGATCATCGTCAGCACCGCCGACGCCACACAGGCCCAGAAGACGACTGTCTTCGTCGGCCGCGCTGCGTTCCATCGCTCGCCCAGGCTCAGATTCCGTTCGCCTCCTCTGTTCCTGGGCACTCAGATCATCCCAGGGCCGTCGTGAATCCCGCCCCCGGGCCACTTCGCATCGTCAACCCGTCTTCCCCCGTTCGCGATCGGGCCCGCCCCCGGATCGCTAACAATATAACTTCTATTTTTAATATACCTTATATCGTAACTGGGGCTCCCCCGTCAAGAGCGACCCTCGACTTTCGCTCTGGTCCGTGGGGGATGGGATGCCGCGGGATCTCGCGGCTCAGGCGGAAGCATTTCCGGAAGATGCGGGGTCGACTTCGGAGCCGCTGCGACTTCCGGCCGGTGGCCTCCGTCGCGAATTCAGGCCAAGGAGGTGAGGTGCCCGGCTTCGTCAGCGCGGCACACGCCGCGCGTCCGACACGTTACGACCCGCCACTCGCCGCATCATCGGCGCCGGCTCGTCGGTCAAGACGAAGTCCAGCTTTGTCCCGAGGACCCAGCCGATCGCCAGGTACTTGACCGGCTGCAGGTACCCCTCCCACTGCACGACGTTCATGAACACCTTCACGCCCAGCGCGTGCAGGTCCGCCACGGCTGCCGCCCTCACGCGCTCCGTGTGAAAGATCTCGGGGAGGCGTCCGCCGAAGACGGCGCGCGTGCTGTCCACGGTAACCCGCGTGTCGAGCAGGCGCACCATCACCAGCATCCGAGGGTACTGTCGCTTCGCTCGCGCCGCGGCCTGCATCTGCTCCCCGGTGTTCACGAAGAAGATCATGTCGTCGAAGGATCCGTGTCGGGCGATCCAGTCCGCGATCTGCTCGACGACGTCGACCTTGAATCCGACGGTCAGCACGGTTCGCCCCCGGGCGATCTCGTACAGGTCCTGGAATCGCGGCAAGGGCTCCCCGTTCGCGAGGCGGGCCTGGGCGAGCTGGACGGACGTGAAGCCTTCGATACGCCCCCGGAGGTTGGTGGTGCGATCGAGCCAGCCGTCGTGGAGCACGTACAGATCGCCGTCCTTCGACGCGCGAACGTCGATCTTGATCAGCGGCACGCCGGCCTGGATCGCGTGAAAGACTGCCGCGCGGCTGTTCTCGGGTGCCCCGAATCCGTTCGCACGATGCGCGACCACGAAAATCCGGTGGCAGCGGGAATCCCGGATGCAGGTGGCGACGGTCTCGGTGGTGGGCCCGGCCGGCGCTCCGGCCACGGCTGGACGGAGGAGGCTCCCCGCAACGACGGCCGCGGCCACGACCGCGCCGGTGATCGTCCTCCTCAACGAGAGACGCTCTCCCAGAACATCGCCCTCGTCACCCGCGAGCCGGGCGCAATCGCTGTAGCCCCGCGAGGCGGCGATAGAGCCCATTCTCGCGCGCCATCAACTCCCCGTGGCGGCCGGTTTCCACGATGCGGCCGCCGTCCACGACCACGACGCGGTCGGCATTGCGGACGGTCGCCAGCCGGTGGGCGATCACCAGCACGGTGCGGCCGGCCATGAGCGCGGCGAGCGCCCGCTGCACCAGGAACTCGTTCTCGGCGTCCAGATCGGAGGTCGCCTCGTCGAGGATCAAGATGGGCGGGTTCTTCAGGAACGCGCGCGCGATGGCAATGCGCTGGCGCTGCCCGCCAGAGAGCCTCACGCCGCCCTCCCCGACGTGCGCGCCATAGCCGTCGGCCAGAGCCGCGATGAAATCGTGGGCCTGGGCCAGTCGCGCCGCGCGTTCCACCTCCTGTTGACTCGCGCCCGGCTTGCCGTAGGCAATGTTGTACCCGACCGTCTCGTGAAACAGGAACGTCTCCTGAGTGACCAGACCGATCTGGGCTCGGAGCGAATCGACCGTGACCTGCCGAAGGTCGTGGCCGTCGATGGTGATGCGCCCGGACGTCGCATCGTGGAATCGGGGCAGGAGGTCCATGAGCGTCGTCTTCCCGGCCCCGGACAGCCCCACGACCGCGACCGTCTCGCCGCGACGAATCGTCAAGACGATCTCGCGGAGCGCGTCGCTCTCCGCACCTGGATACCGAAACGACACGTTCTCGAACGCGATCCGGTCGTGAAAGCCCTCGAGGGCCATGGCCCCGGGGGCATCCACGATGGCCGGCGGCGCATCCAGAATATCGAACACGCGCTCCACGGAGGGCAGCGACTGCTGCACGGTGTTGAAGGCGCGGAAGATCTCCCGGATGGGCCGATAGAGCAAGACCACGGCGGTCGTGAACGAGAAGAACTCCCCCGGGGTGAGGTGGCCCGCGATCACCCGGAAGCCTCCGTACCACAGCGCGCCGATGATGCCGAAGGCCGCCAGGATCTCCATGAGCGGCGCGGAGAGCTGATCCATGCGGATGTCCTGGAGGCTGAGCCGGAGCAGCTGTCCGTTGAGCCGGTCGAAGCGAGCTTGCTCGAGCGCCTCCCGGCCGAAGGCTTTCACGATCTTGGTGCTCGTGAAGGACTCCTGGAGCAGCACGAAGAGCTCGCCGGTCCGTTGCTGCGCCCGCCGGTTGATTCGGTAGAGCCGCCGGCCCAGCGCC
>Ga0335077_10001314_pt1 | contig 29428 bp, 21 predicted proteins | sample Lox_Sample_31_FD_207151 | JGI IMG/M metagenome (GOLD analysis project Ga0335077, IMG submission 207151) | Soil microbial communities from Loxahatchee National Wildlife Refuge, Florida, United States - Lox_Sample_3.1 | ecosystem: Environmental > Terrestrial > Soil > Wetlands | place: USA... | reverse complement strand
AGGTTCACGCGCAACTGCAAGCCCGGCTCAACGAACGGCTGGAAGAGCGGACGCGCATCGCCCGCGACCTGCACGACACGCTCTTGCAGAGCTTCCACGGACTGCTGATGCGCTTCCAAGCGGCCGTGAACCTGCTCCCCGGGCGCGCCGCGGACGCGCGGCAAGTACTGGAAGCCGCGGTCGACGATGCCGCTAAGGCAATCACCGAGGCCCGCGATGCGGTTCAGGATCTGCGCTCATCCACCGAGATTACGAACGACCTATCCAAGGCCGTTGAAGTATTGGGTAACTCACTGGCCGAACAGCAGAGAGCTGCCAATGGGGATGCCCCTGCATTTTCAGTGGAAGTGGAGAGCGCGTCACGAGACCTGCATCCGATCCTCCGCGATGAAGTCTACCGGATGACGGGGGAAGCGATGCGCAATGCCTTCCGCCACGCGCGGGCGCGGCGGATCGAAGTCGAAATCCGGTATGATGCCCGGGAGCTTCGCGTGCGGGTGCGGGATGACGGCATCGGCATCGATGCGAGCGTGCTCCAGGAAGGGCGCGCCGGCCACTACGGTCTGCCCGGCATGTGCGAGCGCGCGAAGAGTATCGGCGGACAACTGGAAGTCTGGAGCGAGCAGGGGGCCGGGACGGAGCTCGAGTTGACTGTTCCCGCGAAGGTGGCTTACGGGGGGCGCGGCGGGCGGCGTTTTCGCCTGTTTGCCGGGAAAGAAGGGACAACTTCATGAGCGGCGATCCGTCTCCGATTCGCGTGCCTGACGCGCACGCGCGCGAATCCGCTACGGGCTCATCATCCGTCCGGTTTCGCCCGGCGGATCTCAAGTGGTATGGACTTACCGCGCTTTCCGTTGGCGTCGCGCTCGCCTGGGCGCTACTCCTCCAGTATTTCCATTTCCGGGAAGCCGCGGTCCCGCTGCTGCTTTTGGCGTGCGCGATCAGTTCCTGGTACGGCGGCGTCGGACCTGCGGTGCTGGCGGTGGTCCTCTCCTCCATGGGCTTCGACTACTTCTTCACGGAACCGTTCCATGCCTTCGAAGTCAGAGTATCCGATATCCCGTATTTCATTATCTTTGCCTCGTCCGCCGCGCTCCTGTCGTGGTTTGCCGCGGCTCGGCGCCGCATCGAAGAGGCTGCCGGCCGGACCGCCCGAGAGCTTCGCGATGTAATCGAAACGATTCCGGTCATGGCATGGAGCGCCCTGCCCGACGGCGCAAACACATTCATGAACAGCCGCTGGGCCGAGTATACCGGCCTGTCGTCCGACCAGACTGCGGGTGCGGGCTGGGTGGCCGCTGTTCATCCCGAAGATCTTCACCGGCACGTTGCCCGATGGAGCGCATCCCTCGACAGCGGCGAGCCGTTTGAGGACGAGGTGCGTTTTCGCCGTGCGGACGGCCAGTATCGCTGGCATCTGGTTCGCGGACTGCCGCTGCGGGACGAACAGGGCATGATTCTCAAGTGGTACGGAAAGATGACGGATATCGAGGACCGCCGCCGGGCGGAATCCCTGCTGGCCGGAGAAAAGCGGATCCTCGAGATGGTGGCAAAAGGGGATTCGCTGGCCGAAATCCTGGACAGCCTGTGCCAGCTCGTGGAGGAACAAGCCAGTGGCGTCTTGGCCTCGGTCCTGTTGGTAGAAGGCGATCATTTGAGGCATGGCGCCGCGCCCAGCATCGCCAAGGCCTTCGCCGATGCCATGGATGGAGCCCCGATCGGGCCCTCCGCCGGTTCGTGCGGTACCGCCGCGTATCGCCGCGAGCAGGTAATCGTAGAGGACATCGCGACCGACCCGTTGTGGGCGGATGGCCGCGACGCGGCGTTGGCGCATTCTCTGCGCGCGTGTTGGTCCACGCCGATCTTCTCTACGCAAGGGGAAGTGATCGCGACCTTCGCCATGTACTATCGCGAGCCGCGGACCCCGAGCGGTCATGATCGGGAAGTGATCGAGCAGATCACGCATTTGGCGGGAGTGGCGATCGAACGGAAGCTGACGCAGGAAAAGCTGCAGCGAAGCGAATCTTATCTTGCGGAAGCGGAGAGGCTGACGCACACGGGAAGCTGGGGCTATAACCCAGCGACGGGCAGAACTACTTACTGGTCGGATGAGCTATTTCGAATTTTCGGATTGGACCCCGGGCCCGATATACCCCAGGACGGTTACCGGTTCGTCCATCCAGAGGATCGAGCCGGACTTTCCGAAAGCGCTCAAAAAGGATTCCGTGTGAAAGCTGCGTTTGCTACGGATTTCCGGCTGCTCCTGGAGGGCGGCGTCGTCAAACATCTGCACGTAAACTGGCATCCGCTGTTCCATGAAAGCGGAGAACTCATCGAATATATTGGGACGGCCGCGGATGTGACCCACCGCAAGCAAGCGGAAGAGAAATTCCGTGGTCTGCTGGAATCGGCGCCCGATGCCGTCGCGGTGGTGAATCGCGAGGGCAAAATCGTGTTGGTCAATGCCCAACTGGAGAAGCTGTTCGGCTATCTACGGGAACAGGTATTGGGGAAGGAAATCGAGATGTTGGTGCCGGAGCGGTTCCGGAGCCGGCATCCCGGACACCGCACGGCGTTTGTGGCCGATCCTCGCACGCGGGCAATGGGCTCCGGGCTGGAACTGTACGGTCTCCACAAGGATGGACGTGAATTCCCCGTGGAGATCAGCCTCAGCCCGATGCAAACCGAGGATGGCCTGCTGATTTCCAGCTCGATTCGCGATATCACGGAGCGCAAGCGGGTGGAAGAAAAGATCGCGCAGAGCGAAAGGGAGCTTCGACAACTGATCGACGTGATCCCACAGCAAGTCTACGTCTTCGACGAGGATTGGAGTCCGCTCTTTGCCAACGAGCAAGAGCGGGCATACACCGGACTGACTCTCGAAGAGATGCGGTCTAAGGACGCCGTCGCCCGGCTGGTTCATCCCCAGGATCTTAAGAGGCTGGAGGCCATCCGGGATCGGGCGCTTTCGGAGGCCGCTCCTTTTGAGCTGGAGGCGCGAATACGGGGAAAAGACGGCCAGTATCGCTGGTTTCTGGTCCGGGACAATCCGTTGCGGGATGAGCGCGGACGCGTCATGCGATGGTACGGGACGCGTACCGACATCGAGGACCGGAAACGGGCCGAGGTAGCGCTGCGCCGCAGCGAAGCTTACCTGGCGGATGCACAGAGGCTGACCCGCACGGGCAGTTGGGCTTACAAAGCGGGAGAGGCTATGTACTTCTCTGACGAGAATTTCCGGATCTGGGGATTGGATCCGCAGCAGTGCCCTGTGGACCCCGAAATGCTGCTGCAACGGGTTCATCCGGAGGATCGCGGCCGGGTGGCCGAACACAGCCGGAAGTCGTTACGCGAGGGAAGAGAGTACGTCGACGAGTTCAGAATCGTGCTGGCCGATGGAACGGTGAAACACATCCACGCGGTCGGCCATCAGGTGTTCGACGCAAGCGGGGAACCCGTCGAATTTGCCGGTACACATGTGGATGTGACCGAACGCAAACGCGCCGAGGAAGAGCGCGAGAGGCTGCGCCAACTGGAGGCGGATCTCGCGCACATGAACCGGGTCAGCATGCTGGGAGAGTTGGCCGCGTCTCTGTCTCACGAGCTCAAACAGCCCATCGCCGCGGCGATTACCAACGCCAACACGAGTCTCCGATGGCTGAAACGCGTTCCGCCCGATGCGGAAAAGGCGCGCGAGGCGACGCTGCGAATCGTGAACGATGGGACCCGGGCCGCGGACATCATCGATCGTCTGAGGGCCCTCTACAGGAAAGGCGCTCCACCCGAACGTGAGTTGGTCGACGTGAACGAAGTCTTGCGCGAAATGCTGGTGCTATTGCGCAGTGAAGCCAGCCGGTACTCGATTTCCATGCGCACGGAGCTGGCCGGCGAACTTGCCAGAGCTACCGCGGATCGCGTACAACTCCAACAGGTATTGCTGAATCTCATGCTCAACGGCATCGAGGCGATGAAAGATTCGGGCGGAGAGCTTACGGTGACGTCCGAACTGGGCCAGGACTATCAACTGGTGATCTCGATCAGCGACAGTGGCGTGGGCCTGCCCACTGAAAACTCGGACCGGATCTTCACTGCGTTCTTCACCACCAAGCCTCAGGGCAGCGGCATGGGGTTGACCATCAGCCGTTCCATTGTGGAGGCGCATGGCGGCCGTTTGTGGGCGACGCCCAACCCCGTACGCGGCGCGACTTTTCATTTCACGCTGCCCATTACGGCCGAGGCGCATGCGTGACGATGGCGGATGATTCCACCGTATTCATCATCGACGATGACGCCGGCATGCGCGCCGCCATCGAGGGGCTGCTGGAATCCGTTGGGCTGTCGTCCGAGTCCTTCGGGAGCGCGAAGGAATTCCTCGACCGGCGGATCATCGGCGGTCCCTGTTGTCTCCTGCTCGACGTGCGCCTCCCCGGGGAGAGCGGTCTGGACGTGCAACGGAAGCTGATCGAAGCGGGCGTGGAAATTCCCATAATCTTCATCACGGCCCATGGCGACATTCCCATGTCGGTGAAGGCCATGAAATCCGGGGCGGTCGAGTTTCTGACCAAGCCGTTCCGCGATCAGGACCTGCTGGATGCGATCCAGCAGGCCCTCGAAGGCGATCGGGCGCGCCGTCAACAGCAGAGCGATCTGATCGACCTGCGGCAGCGGTATGGAACGCTCAGCGCGCGCGAGCGCGAGGTGATGCAATACGTGGTTGCGGGCACACTCAACAAGCAGATTGCTTTCGAACTCGGCACCAGTGAAATTACCGTGAAGATGCACCGCGGCCACATCATGCGGAAAATGCAGGCCGGCTCCCTTGCCGATCTGGTACGGATGTCCGAGAGGTTAAAACTCCCCTTCCGGAGGTGACACCTATACAAAGGTATAGCTGGCACAGACAGCCCCCTCTCTTTACATTGTTGATATGGTTAACGGGCAACTCGTCGCCATTGTTGACGACGATGAATCGGTTCGGGGCGCCTTACAGGGCCTCATGGAGGAGGCTGGCCTCGATGCGAGGGCGTTCGCATCCGCCGAGGAGTTCCTCAATTCCGAATTGCTGCGCAACACCGGATGTCTGATTGCGGACATCCGCATGCCCGGTATGTCCGGGCTGGAACTACAGCACACATTAAATGCTCGGGCTTGCCGCATCCCCACGATCTTCATTACCGCGCATGGCGACGCCGAAATGCGTTTGCAGGCAATGAGAGCGGGTGCGGTGGAGTTCCTGGCGAAGCCATTCAACGATGAAGTGCTGCTCGACACCGTTCGGGCGGCTCTGGAGACTTGAGTCGACAGACCAACGGAAGTCGGAGGTGCATGTGGCAGTGGTAACGCAATCCCATTACGGAGGACGGGAGAGCGAGAATCGCCGGTTCGAGCAGATCATCGGGAACAGCGCGGCCCTGCAGTCGGTACTCGAAGACGTTGCGCTCGTGGGTCCCACGGACTCCACAGTCTTGATCGTGGGAGAAACCGGTACGGGCAAGGAACTAATCGCTCATGCGGTTCACAATGTGAGCGCGCGCTATGGACGCCCATTCATCAAGCTGAATTGCACCGCGATTCCTTTGGACCTGTTGGAAAGCGAGCTGTTCGGGCATGAGAAAGGCGCTTTCACGGGAGCGATTGCTCAACGGATCGGCCGTTTCGAGGCGGCGCACGGCGGCACGCTATTCCTCGATGAGATCGGCGATATTCCCTTGAAGTTGCAGGCGAAGCTGCTGCGGGTGCTGCAGGAACAGGAGTTCGAGCGCCTGGGCAGTACTCATACCTGTCGCGTGGATGTCCGCGTGGTGGCGGCCACGAATCAGGATCTTGTCGCCCTGGTCGCGGAGAAGCAGTTCCGCATGGATCTCTATTACCGCCTCAACGTTTATCCGATCACTGTCCCCCCGCTACGTCTGCGCCAGGACGACATTCCGCCGCTGGCCGCGCATTTTGTCGAAAAGTATAGCGCCCGAATGTCGAAACAGATCTCGACGATTCCGGAGGAAGGGATGGATGCGCTGGTGCGCTACCCATGGCCTGGAAATATTCGGGAGTTGCAGAATTTCATCGAACGCGCGGTGATCCTGACGACTGGCGACGTGCTGCACATGCCGCCGCTGCCATCGCGCCGGCTCGATAGGACAGAGCCCCTGAGCTTGGGAGACGCGGAGCGGGACCATATCCTGAAAGCACTGGAGGAGAGTAATTGGGTGGTCGGCGGCAAGCATGGCGCCGCGGCGCGTCTGGGCGTCGCCCGGACAACGCTGATCGACAAAATGCGGAAACGCGGGCTTCTGCGTGGAGTGGCCGAGGGTCGATAGAGCATGAGTCGAGAGAAAGGGCGAAGGCGGGACGTGGTTGCGCCGGGCGTGGCGATAGCCTGGATGATGCTGGCTTGCGCCCCAGCCGCCCTCGCGCTCAATCCGGCATTTGACGTCAGTCAGTACGCGCACACGTCATGGAAGGTCCGCGAAGGCTTTTTCAAAGATTCCGTCGGCCCGATTGCTCAGACTCCCGATGGCTACCTCTGGCTAGGCACGCAATTCGGCCTGGTGCGATTCGATGGCGTCAGACCTGTCGTATGGGAACCGCCCAAGGGTCAGCAGCTTCCCAGCAGCTATATTCGTGGCCTGCTCGCCGCGCGCGATGGGCGGCTTTGGATCAGCACGTGGTTGGGGCTGGCAAGTTGGAAAGACGGCAAGCTGACTCAGCACCCGGAGCTTCACGGACAGTCCGCTGGCAAGCTCCTTGAGGATCGTGAAGGTACGGTCTGGGCCGGAACCAGGTATCCTCCTCCGGGGAGACTCTGTGCCTTTCGAAGTGACGGCGCCCACTGTTACGGAGAGGCCGGAGAATTCGGCGACCGGGCCAGCTCGTTGTACGAAGACGGTGCAGGCAATCTCTGGGTGGGAGCGCATGCCGGGCTGTGGCGGTGGAAACCTGGCCCTCCGAAACTGTATCCGTTCCCGGACATAGAGAGCTCCGAGGGTCTGGCCGCAGGCGACAACGGCGCGCTCCTGGTCGTGATGCGCAGCGGACTCAAACAGCTCGTCGACGAGAAAGCCGTTCCTTATCGTCTTCCGCTTGACGGGCTTCACTTCCAGCCCTCGCGCCTGCTCCGCGACCGCGACGGCGGTCTCTGGATCGGGACCTTTGACCGTGGACTGGTGCATGTCCATCAGGGAAGGGTGGACCTGTTTTCGCAATCCGACGGACTCTCCGGCAATTACATTCGAAATCTGTTTGAGGATCGGGAGGGCAACATCTGGGTGGCAACCGACAACGGCCTGGACCGTTTTCGTCACGTTGCCGTAGCTACGGTTTCGGTGAACCAGGGCCTGTCGCAAGCCACGCCCTGGTCGGTTTTAGCGGCCCGCGACGGGAGCGTGTGGGTAGCGACTCTCGATGGTTTGAACCGATTCAGGAACGGCGAGTTCACGATCTATCGCAAGGGAACCGCCTCGGGCTTACCGGACAATCTCATTCAGTCGCTCTTCGAGGATGATGCGGGGCGAATCTGGGTGTCCACGCATGCCGGCGTCGCCTGCTTCGAGAACGGCCGGTTTACCGCGGTCACTGGCATTCCCGAAGGAGTGCACGCCATTGCCGGGGACACGGTGGGCAACATGTGGTTCAGCGAGGATCGGAGTTTGTACCGGGTGCGAGGCGGCCGCGTCGTCGAGCAGATTCCCTGGGCAAGCCTGGCAAGGAAAGTCCCGGCGGTTCCTATGCTCTCCGATCCTGAGCGGGGCGGCCTGTGGCTCGGATTCCGCGACGGAACGGGACTGGCCTATTTTCAGGACGGCCAGATTCGCGCCTCGTATCGCGCCGCCGAGGGATTGGGCCACGGCATGGTCGGCGGGCTTCATCTGGATGCAAGCGGTACGCTTTGGGCCGCCACCGAGGGCGGGCTCAGCCGGTTGAAAGACGGCCGGGTTCATACCCTGACGGCGAAGAACGGACTGCCCTGCGATGCGGTGAACTGGGTGATCCAAGATGACGACCACGCCTTCTGGCTGTACACTTCCTGCGGCCTGGTACGCGTCGCACAGTCGGAAGTGGACGCGTGGGCCGCCGCGGTGGAGAAACGCGCGGATACACGGCAGGCAGTCCATGCCACCGTCTTCGACAATGCGGACGGCGTCAGGATCCATGCGGCTCCCGGCGGCTACACGCCGCAAGTGGGCAAGTCGCCGGATGGGAGAATCTGGTTCCTGCCTTGGGACGGCGTCAGCGTCATCGATCCGCGCCGCCTTCCGTTTAACAACCTGCCGCCGCCCGTGCACATCGAGCAGGTCACCGCCGACGGCAAGACGCATGACGCCTCACAAGGACTGCGCCTGCCTCCGCTGGTCCGCGACCTTACCATCGATTACGCAGCCCTGAGCCTGGTTGCGCCGGAGAAGACCCGCTTCCGTTACCGGCTCGAGGGACAGGACCCGGACTGGAAGGAAGTCGTCAACGATCGCCGGGTGCAGTATTCGAACCTCCGGCCCGGCCTCTACCGTTTCCGCGTCATCGCGTGCAACAATAGCGGAGTCTGGAACGAGGCAGGCGACTCCCTCAACTTTTCCATCGAACCGGCATACTATCAGACGAACCTGTTCCTGGCGGCTTGCGTGGCGGCTGCCTTCCTGGTTCTCTGGGCGATCTACCGCTACCGCCTGCATCAGATCGCCCAGCGATACAACGCGCGGATCGAGGTGCGCATCGCGGAGCGCACGCGCATCGCCCGCGATCTGCACGACACCCTCTTACAGAGCTTCCAAGGAGTGCTGCTGCGCTTTCAGCGGGCGCACAATCTTCTCCCGGGGCGTCCCGGAGATGCGCGACAAGCCTTGGGCACAGCCATCGATGAGGGCGCTCAAGCGATCACCGAGGCGCGGGACGCAATTCAGGGCCTGCGCTCGTCCCCCGTCGTCACCGACGACCTGCTCAGCGCACTTAAGGCGCTGGGTAAAGAGATGGCTGTGCATCAAAACGCCGGGCCCGGCGGAGCGACTGCTTTTTCGCTACAAATGGAGGGCACGCCACAGGACCTGGATCCGATCCTGCGCGACGAGATCTACCGGATCGCCGGGGAGGCGATGCGCAATGCCTTCCGCCACGCGCGGGCACGGGAAATCGAAGTCGAACTCCGGTACGATTCGCGGCAGCTTCGCGTCCGCGTACGCGATAATGGGGTCGGCATCGATGCGAGCGCGCTGAGCAAGCATGGCCGCCCCGGCCACTTCGGCGTGAGTGGCATGCGCGAGCGCGCGAAGAGTATCGGTGGACAACTGGAAATCTTCAGCGAGAACGGAATTGGTACGGAAGTGGAGTTCATTATCCCGGCAGCGCTCGCTTACGGGAGGCAGACGGGCCGGCGTTTTCGCCTGCTTGCCGGCAAGGTAGGAACAAATTCATGAACGGCGATCCGTCTCCCATTCGCGTCCTGACAGTGGACGACCATCAGTTGATTCGTGTCGGCATCGCGACGCTCCTTCTTGCCGAATCGGACATGAAATTAGTGGGTGAAGCGTCCAATGGCCGTGAAGCCATCGCCAAGTTCCGGGAATGCCGTCCGGATGTCACCCTGATGGACCTGCAGATGCCCCAAATGAATGGCTTCGACGCAATTGTCGCAATCCGAGATGAATTCCCCGACGCACGGATCGTCGTCCTCACGACTTACGCCGGCGATGTCCAGGCGGTGCGCGCAATGAAGGCGGGCGCTCAAGGGTACTTACTCAAGAACCAATTGCACAAGGAGCTTTTGTCGACCATCCGTTCGGTTCATTCCGGGCACAAGGCTATGGCTCCCGATGTCGCCGCGCAACTCGCCGAACACGCTGGCGAAGACGGCTTGACGCCGAAGGAAACCGAGGTGCTGCGGCTGATCGCCGTCGGCAATGCGAACAAGGAAATCGCCGCCCAGCTTGGGATTACAGAAGAAACGGTAAAGAGCCGGGTCAAGAACATCCTGGAGAAACTGGACGCAAACGACCGGACGCATGCCGTCAGCATCGGATTGAAGCGCGGAATCATCGAAATGTAATCCCTCGAAAGAGTGAAGGTACCGCCTGCCATTGGGGTTCCCCTATCTGGCCGGGTTTCGTACGCTAGTTACAGGAACTCGGTTTTGCAGCGTCTGTATTCAACTTTCGCCCGGGGCTGGCCGGGCACGGGCCTCTTGTGCCTCCGGCTGATTGCCGCCCTCGCCACATCTCACTGTGTGGTAACCGGATTGGCTACAGGACAACCGTTATCCCGGACGGTGATCGAGGGAACTGCCGGTGTGCTCCTGTGCGCTGGACTGTGGACACCCATCGCGGGCGGGGTTTTGGCAGCTCTGACATTCTGGTCGATATACTCGGCGGATGGGGATCCCTGGTCCCGAATCCTATTGGCCACAATTGGCGCCGCACTGGCGATGCTGGGGCCTGGAGCCTGGTCGATTGATGCCCACCTGTTCGGAAGAAAACGGCTGATCCGCGAGCCGTACCGCTGAATTCGCTCTCAGGTCTCGCGATCGCGAATGACGATGCGCTTCCACCCAAAGAGACGTGCGTCGGCAGACCAGACGCCAGGTCCGAGCATCGCCAAGGCCGCGCCTATGGTTCCCAACAAGACATGAGGCCAAGGCTCACCAGGTTGGGAGAGGCAGTACCAACACTCGCAGAGCGCCACCAGAGCCCCAACGATGGGCGTCCACAACCCGGCGCACAGAAGCAGTCCGGCGACGGCCACAAGTACGTCGAGGACGGTTTGCCCGAGCGGAGGTCTTCCCCATAAGCCCCTGATTCCACGATCCACTAGTCCGGCGCCCCCCACCAACCGCATCAGAAGAAGCCCGGCGCCAGGCCAGCCGCTGGCGAATGTTGAGAATAGCCGTCGCAAAAGGGTCCCACATCATGCTATGAGATTCAGGATGGGATCCAGAAGCCCGAGAAGAGTGAAATCTTTTCACTCTTTCGGGTGACGCTACAGTTCGATGATTCCGCGCTTTACTCCGATGGTAACGGCGTGGGTGCGGTCCTTAGCGTCCAGTTTGGCAAGGATGTTCCTGACCCGGCTCTTAACGCATTCCTCGCTGACGGCCATCCGGGCGCCGATTTCTTTGTTGGCGCAGCCGGCGGCCAGCAACTCCAGGACGGCAATTTCGTCCGGGGTGAGGGCCTCATCGATGGCGTGTTCGGCGAGTTGGCTGGTGATCTCGGGCGAGAGAATTCTTTTTCCGGCGTGGACGGCGCGGATTGTGTCCAGAAGATCCTTGTACAGGAGATTCTTGAGCAGGTAGCCCTGAGCGCCGGCCTTGAGTGCCCGGACCACCTGGATGTCGCCGGTGTAGGTGGTCAAGACGACGATCCGTGCGTCGGGAAACTCTCCCCGGATGGCGATCAGTGCATCCAGCCCGCTCATCTCCGGCATCTGCAGGTCCATCAAGGTGACATCGGGACGGTGCAATCGGAACCGTTCGATCGCCTCGCGTCCGTTGGATGCTTCGGCGGCCAGAACCAGGTCCGGTTGGTCTGCGACCAATCCGGCGATGCCTTCGCGCAGGATCGGATGGTCGTCCACCGCCAGAATCCGAATGGGGCCGGGGGCGCTGCTCATGATTTCACTTCCGTGCTGTCCAACCCGCTCCAAACCGCCAGTTGCCCACGCATCAGCTTCGCGCGTTCGCGCATGCCCGTCAAGCCCGTGTCCGGCGCGCCCGTGTTCGCGCAGAGCCTTGGGATCAAGGCCTTTGCCATCATCGCGCATCCGCAATCGAAAGTGCGCTCGGCGCCACGCTGGCTGGTTCGCCGCAACACGGGAACTAAAGTACCCGTTTTCGCTTGTAAGTTCATGATTCCTGGTGCAACAGCGGGTACTCCAGTACCCGCTTGGAACAGAGAATCGTTTCCCTCGAAAGAGTGAACCCTTCTCATCTATTCAGTCGATGGGCTGACCCGATTCGGGGTTGTCGCCGGGCCGCGTCCGGCGCAGAATCAGGGAAAGAGTAAGAGAGAGGGGCGATCCAAAATAAGGAGCAACTCCTCAAGAAAAGGAAGGCACCGTGGCATCAGTTGCTTACACTCTTGAAAACGTATTCTCCCTGGTTCCGAAGGTGGATCGGGAAATACCGGGAAGCAATCGAAGCGGGTACATCGATCTTCGTGAACAACACGAAGCACCGCGACGCAACGGAAAAACCCCGAACGAATTTGAAGGCATCGTCGGGTCGAGTCAGGCCCTCCGTGCAGTATTGGATCAGGTTCGGACGGTGGCCCCTACCGGCTCCACCGTTCTGATCGAAGGCGAAACCGGCACCGGCAAGGAACTCATCGCGCGCTCCATCCACATGCAGAGCGAGCGCCGGAGCCGTCCTTTTGTGAAGCTGAATTGCGCGGCAATCCCGCTGGACCTGCTGGAGAGCGAGCTCTTCGGTCACGAGAGGGGCGCGTTCACCGGGGCCGTAACGCAGAGAATCGGCCGCTTCGAGGCGGCCAATGGCGGCACGCTGTTCCTGGACGAGATCGGCGACATTCCCCTGGCGTTGCAGGCGAAACTGCTGCGAGTCTTGCAAGAGCAGGAGTTTGAACGGCTGGGCAGTACTCACACCCATCACGTGGATGTCCGGGTGGTGGCTGCCACCAATCAGGACCTTGCCGGCATGGTCGCCGAGAAGCAGTTCCGAGTGGATCTGTACTACCGGCTGAACGTCTTTCCGATTGCCGTCCCGCCGCTGCGCCAGCGCTTCGATGACGTCCCGATGCTGGTGGCGCATTTCGTTCAGAAGTTCAGCGAACGCATGTCGAAGCAGATCTCGAAGATTTCGCAGGACGCGATGGACACTCTGATGCGCTACCCGTGGCCGGGAAATATTCGGGAGTTGCAGAACATCATAGAACGCGCAGTGATCCAGACGAAGGGCGACGTGTTGCAGATCCCTGTGTTGCCAACCCGAGTGATGAATGGAGTGAAGCCCCTGACATTAAGAGACGCGGAGCGGGACCACATCCTGAAGGCGCTGGAGGAGAGCAATTGGGTCGTTGGGGGAAAGTCCGGCGCCGCGGCACGTCTGGGTGTGGCACGGACGACATTAATCGACAAGATCCGTAAACGCGGCCTCACGCGTGACATGTTGACCGGGGCAGCTTAGTGTACCGTCGATCCACGCCTGCGGATCACTCGCTGCTGAAACAGGGTGAGGAATCGCCTTACCCCACCCATTGCTGATATTGACGCGTTCGAGAGGGGACCACTTCTTCCCGGCCCCTGGAGGAAAGTGGTTGAACATTTTGGTCACGCTCTTGTCGAGGTCTTTGATGTCCTTCTCGGAGTTGTTGGAGAGTTTCGGCCGTCGTCGTTGTCTCACCAAAACCTCCGAAGCCCCGCCAACGCCAGCCGCCGCCAAAGCCGTCGTAAAACGTGTCCAGCGCCTGCGGGTCGTGGGTTGCTGCCACCGCTACGTTGCTGGTTTGGTCAGAGTGGCGCCCCGGTGGCCAACAAACGGAGAAGCTCATGAATCCTGTCAGCGATCCAAGCTGATAGTCGCCGGCGCCTTCCCACGGGCTATCCTCACGAACCATTCCATTGCCACGGGCGGCAACTCCCTTGGCTTCTAAACAGCAAGTTGTTCACGTTCATCGCGGGTACCAGCTTGGAAACCCTTCGGCCAGTATAAGGCGTCGCGATTGGCTGTCAGTCGTCGGAGAGCCGCTATGAGGCTTTACGCCGTCCGCCCCACTTCTGGTTGCCGCCTGCGCCATTTGCCTGAGCCATCGCAGGAAACGGAACAACCTCTTGGACCACCTCGGCCATCACGTATGGCGGGATGTCCTCGCCGTCCTTCAAGAAGACCATGCGTTCGGACGGCAAGTCGTAATCCACCCGGAGCGAATCCCCGGCGCAGATTTGATCGGTGGCCATCAGGTTGGACAATGCCTGCACGAGATGGCGTTCGATGGCGCGCTTCAGGTGCCTGGCGCCATACCTCATATCCGTCCCTTCCGAAATGAGGAAATCTCTGGCCGCGGAACTGCACGCGAAGAGGAACGATTTCCCGCCGGCAGCCAGGATACGCTCTTGCACCGTCCTCAGTTCGATATCCAGGATCTTGCGCAGTTCCGCATCGCCGAGAGGCTTGAAGACTGAAATCTTGTCGAGCCGGTTGATGAACTCCGGCGTGAACTTCCTTCGTGCCGCCTCGACGCCAGCGTTGGCGATCTTCGTTTTCAGACGGCCGTCCGAGGACATACTTTGCAGGTGGCCACCGGCCGCAAACCCCAGCTTCGGAGCGATGACGCTGGTCATTTCTCTCGCGCCCAGATTGCTGGTCATGAAAATGAGGGCGCGCGAAAAGTCGACCCGGCGGTTGTCGCCGAGTGTGAGCGTTCCCTTGTCCAGAATGCCTAGCAAGAGATTCCAGAGTGAATCGTTCGCCTTCTCGATTTCATCGAAAAGCACAAAGCTCACCTTGCACTCTTCGGTATGGTGCTGGTTCAGCGCTTCCTGACTGAGCAGAGGATGGGTTTCGCGGTGGCCCAAATAGCCGGGAGGCGAGCCGACCAGCTTCGCGATCTCGTGACTGTGTTGGAATTCCGCGCAGTCGATCTTGATCACCGCGCGCGGATTTCCGACCAGCGCCTCGGCAGTCGCTTCGACCATACGCGTTTTGCCCGAACCGGTCGGTCCCAGAAAAAGCAAATTGCCGATCGGACGATCCGGGGAACTGATGCCGGACAGATGCCTTTGGTAGATGTTGACGATCTGCTCAATCGCCTCGTCCTGGCCCACGATGCACTTTCGCAAATGCGACGCGAGCGATTCAGCCTCTCGACCCCTTCTTGCGGGATCCAACCGCGTTTTAAGCCGTGTCATCGTTTCAGCCCCCTTTCGCGCTGATGCTCCCTGAGAAGCACATGAGTTGCCATCCGCGGTGCGCACCGCCGGACACTGGCGGGCGTAGCCGTTGGAGATCGGCTCCGGAGCTGGCCAAGCCGGCTCGAGTCGCCAGACCAACAGTAGTGTCGGCACTACGTGATCGAGGGGCGGTCAGGGAGCACCGGTACTGATCAATCCGGTAGCAGACGCTGCCGATTCCTGCGACAGGGTGGCGGTCATCCGACAGAGAGCAGGATCGGACGGCAAAGAAAGCATGGAGTTGAGAGTGGTGTGCCAGGTGCAGAACAGCGCGCGTGGCCTATTCGACCGCAGACGTCAAATGGCTGACGCGAACCGTCCTGTCGATCGCAGTCTCGATCGCAGGCACCTCGATCTTCGCTCAATCTCCGCCGCCCTCGCCCGATCGTCCCTGGCACTCCAGCGAGGAACGACAAATCACCATGGAGGGGCGGCGCGAGCATCTGCCGCCGCTGCGCATCGAGTCCGACAAAGTCTATTCGTTGGCGGAGATGATCGACCTGGCGGAAGCACACAACCCGGAAACTCGTGTGGCGTGGGAAGGCGCCCGCGCCCAGGCAGCTTCCCTTGGGATCGCTCGCAGCCAGTTGTTTCCCACGCTGGCTGCCGTTGCCCTGGCGGTTGTGGAGCGCCATGAGGCACCTTTGGGTCCGCAGTTCTACCGGCAGACCGTCCCAGATCTCGAGCTCGCGCTGAATCTGAACTATACGATTTTCGACTTCGGCGCCCGGCGAGGCCGGATCAATGCTGAAGGGGCGCGGCTACTCGGTTCGAATTTCGGGTTCAACGATGTTCACCGGCAACTCATTTATGAGGTGTCGCAGAGCTATTACCGCCTGCTGAATGCGGCGGGTCAGGAAGAGGCCGCGGGAGCGAGCCTGGTGAATGCGCAGGCCGTGCAACAGGCAGCCGAAGAGCGTCTCCGGAACGGGCTGGCGACATTGCCCGATGTTCTGGAAGCACGCAGCGCGACGGCCCAGGCCCAATACAATTTACAGGCGGTTTTGGGAGCGGAGGAGATCGCGCGAGGCGATCTGGCAACTGCACTGGGAACGTCCGCCACCACGCGAATTCGCGTGCAACCGCTGAGCGAGGTGCCAACGCCTGAATCCGTGGCGGACACAGTCGAGGGTGCGATTCATCGCGCGCTGGAGCAGCGTCCCGATCTTCAAGCGCAGGCCGCGGAGGTCCGCCTGGGGCAGGCAGAGCGGCAACAGGCGAAGGCCGCCTTCTATCCCAGCCTGACAGCTAGCGTTAGCCCGAGTGCACAATCGCTCTACACCCTCCAGCAGACTTTCCCATGGGGACACACTGCCGATTTGACCGGGAGTGCTGGTTTCAGCCTGACATGGACGGTTTTTGACGGAGGCGCGCGGCGAGGCCGGCTGGCGGAGGCAGAGGCGCGGATCCGGGAGGCTAAGGCGCGAGTCGCCGCCGCGCGCGATCGGATTGAGGACCAGGTCTGGACCGCGTATTCGAACTTAAACACGGCTTTCCGCCAACGGGAGGCGGCAACCGCACTGTTCACCGCCGCGACGCAGTCTTATAGCGCCGCACTGGAATCCTATAACTTCGGTGTACGCAACCTGCTGGACGTCACCAACGCTCAGAAGGTACTGGCACAGGCCCGCTCGACGGACATCCTGGCGCGTACGCAAGTGCTGGCTGCGCTCGCGGATCTGGCGTTCCGCACGGGCGATGCGATTCAACCGAACGCCAGGAGGACTCACCCATGATCGTCACGAATGAGCTCCGACGGCTGTCAACCTTCGGATTGTTGGTCGCAATAATGTCGTGCACCGGTTGCAGTCGCGCCCCGTCGTTCGACATTCTCGGTTCCTTCTTTCCGGCGTGGCTTGTCTGCCTGGCGTTGGGGTTGCTGCTCACGGTGGCGGCCCGGTGGATGTTTTTGCGGGTTAGCGTTGTGCTCGCGCTTCCAGTATTGACCTATCCGAGCCTGACCGCTCTGTTTACGTTCGCGCTCTGGCTGTCCTTTTTTCGATAAGGAGGAAATCATGGAGTCCAGCAGCAATGGCACGAAGGGAACATTAGTTGGCCGCATCCTCAGCGCTCTCATTGTTACAGGAGCAATCGCCTTGGGGATTGTGGTGGTCTATCACGCGAATTATTACCCGCGAACCGACGATTCCGCGATCCTCGCCAACTTTATCGGGATCGCCCCGCAGGTGGAGGGGCCGCTGGTTCGCCTGAATGTGCACGACAACCAGTTCGTGAAGAAGGGAGAGCTTCTTTTCGAGATCGAGGAGAGGCCGTATCGGTATGCCCTGGAGAAAGCAATTTCCGACCAGGCAACCCTCGAAGGACAGATCTCGGACGAGCGCAGAAGAATCGCCGCCAAGGTAAGCGCGGTCTCCGTCGCGGCGGCAAATATCCAAGGCACGGAAGCCGATGTCAATCGATGGACCGCGGCAGTCGAGCAGGCCAGGGCAGAAGTATCCAGCGCGGAGCAGGGTGTCCGCCGCGTCAACGCCGAGTGGCTCTATGCGAGCAACAATCTGCATCGCATTGAGCCGCTATTGGTGAAGCAGTTTGTCACCTTCGACCAGGTGGATCGGGCGCGGACTTCAGAGGTCGCACAGGCGCAATCGTTGAAACAGGCGGAATCTCAACTGCAACAGGCGCAGGCATCGCTGCAATCCACAATCGCGCAGGCGGAGCGCTCCAAGGCGATGCTGACCCAGAGCAAGGCGCAGCATGAAGAAACGCAGAATGCCGTGACCACGCTGGAGCCGCTCATCAACCAACGAGGCGCGAAGGCATCGACCATTGAAACCGCGCGCTACAACCTCAACAATTGCCGCGTCTACGCTCCCTTCGATGCCCGTGTAACAAATCTGACGATTTCGGAAGGAGCCTACGCGCACACCGGACAGCAGATGTTCACACTCATCGACGCGCGCACGTGGTGGGCGGTGGCGAATTTCCGTGAAGGGCAACTGGAACGTATCGTCCCCGGAATGCGGGCCGATGTTTATGTTCTGTCCAAACCAAACGTGCGCTTTTCGGGCGTGGTAGACAGCATCGGATTTGGCGTAACTCCTGACGAGGACGTGATTGGCCACTTCCAACAGGGTCTGCCGGATGTCCAGAGGACGCTGAATTGGGTGCATCTGGCATCCCGTTATCCGGTTCGCGTACGCGTTGAAAATCCTACGCCGGATCTGTTTCGGGTGAGCGAGTCGGCAGTGGTGGTGATTCGCGGGCATTGAGATGGCGACAATCGCACAGTCCTTCCCAAATTCGAACGCCCTCATCACGTGGCTCTGGCAATTTCTGAAGGACGAGCTCGCCCCATATCGCGGAAGGGGCGCCTTGGTCACGCGGATGGTTGTCGCATCGACACTCGTGATGATCATCTGCATGACCTTTCAGATCCCCTATGCCTGGCAAGCCGCGATTTATGCGCTCCTGGTCGCTCGCGATAGCCCTCAAGCAACGCTGCAATCGGCGGCGACAGTTTTCGGGGTTACCGGTCTCAGCGCGGTCTATCTGCTTGTCTCGATGAAGTTGATGATCAACATTCCCCCGCTTCATTTCCTCTGGATCATTGCCACATTGCTCCTGGCGTTCTATGCGGTCAGCACGCTGGCAAATTACCTGGCGGCGGTTGCGTTTGTGAATACAGTCTCGATTGGAATACCGCTGTGGGACCGGCACGTCTCAGCCGAAACCAACGTAGAGGATACGCTTTGGCTGTGCCTGGCAACTTTGATCGCAGTCGTGGTTACCGGGGCGGTGGAACTTGCGTTTGTACGACAACGGCGCGGCGACGAAGTGCTCTTACCAATGGTGGAGCGATTGTCGGCAGTAGAAGATGTGTTGAGCAGTTACTCCGAGGGCCGCGCTCCGGATGCCGCAACCGAACGGAATATACAACGGCTCGCGATGCTGGGAACATCCCTGTTGCGCCAGATCTTAAGCCACGCAAACGTTCCGCCCCAGTACTCGGCTGCCGCGGGCGGCGTTGCGGTTCTCGTTGGCAGGCTCGTCGATCTTGCAGCTTCCCTGACACCACTCATCTTCGAGTTTTCCGCCAATAATCGGGAGCGATTCCGCAACCTGTCACGGACTCTGGCAAGTATTCGCCATGATCTGATGAACCGGGAAATTCCAGCGCCGCTCCGGTTCGATATAGACACGCAATCTGCCGATATGGCTCCACTACTGGCCGAGATGGAGCGTACGGTTATCCTGATGACAGAGGTTTTTGCGGGTAACCCGCCGGCCCGGGAATACCTGCCCCTACCAGACCAGGCGGATCGACCGATACTTCTTTCAAGAGATGCATTCGTTAACCCGGAGCACCTTCGTTTCGCGCTAAAAGGCGGCTTAGCCGCGAGCCTTTGTTACGTGATTTACAATGCGGTCGCGTGGCAAGGCATCAGCACGGCTGTGACTACTTGTCTGCTGACGGCGCTCTCCACGATCGGCGCATCCCGACAGAAGCAGGTCCTTCGTATCGCGGGCGCGATTGTAGGGGGCTTTGTGATCGGAATGGGCTCGCAAATGTTCATTTTGCCCTACGTCGATTCCATCGCCGGGTTCGTAGTTCTCTTCGGTCTCGTCACTGCAGTGTCTTCCTGGTTCATGACATCCAGTCCCCGGTTGTCATACTTCGGCGTCCAAGTCGCTCTGGCCTTCTACCTCGTCCACCTGCAGGAATTCACGATACAGACCTCTCTCAAAGTTGCCCGTGATCGCGTAGTTGGCATTCTGCTGGGTCTCTTCATGATGTGGTTCGTCTTCGACCGGTTATGGAGTTCGCCAGCCTCGGTTGATATGAGGAGGGCATTTATTTCCAGCCTGCGACTAGTCGCGCAGTTTGCGACGCTACCGATCTCAAAGGACCTGAAAAACCCGCTCGGCCGGAGCCTGGCCCTTCGCGAGACGATCAACGCAAATCTGGACAAGGTAAGGGCCCTTGGAGATGGTGTACTTTTTGAGTTCGGCCCCTCGCGCCAGAGAGATCTCGAGTTGCGGAGCGAAATTCGCCAGTGGCAACCGCAGTTGCGCACCCTATTCGTGATGCGGATCGCATTCCTGAAATACCGTCTCCAGTTGCCCGGCTTCGAATTGCCGGAGACTGTGCGCCTTCGACAGCAAGCGTACGATGAACACTCCGCTCAGATGCTAGAGGCGATGGCCGACCGGGTGGAGCGCAATACACCATACGCAAGCAATACCCTCGAAGACTCTCACGAGCTCTTGGAGAGGACGTTGGAAGCAGTTCAGGGCGAAACATCACAGTTGCCCACGGGGCGCGCGCAATCGTTCATTACCCTCTTGCGCGGCATAGACGGCCTGACTGCGTGTCTCTCATCCGAGATCGCCGGCGGAAGGTGGCAGACCCCATGAAGGTGGAATGGTTCGGGGGGCGCTGAGATGGCGTCGATTGCTCAATCCTTGCCTGTTTCAAACCGCTGGCTGGCGTGGCTGTGGCAGTGGCTCAGAAACGAGCTGACTCCATATCCCGGCAGAGCGCTTCTGGTTGCGCGGATGGTAACTGCGGCGACCCTGGTGATGATCATGAGCATGACGTTTCGACTTCCCTATGGCGCATTCGGCGCGATCTACGCGTTGATCCTGTCGCGGGAAAGTCTGGAAGCAACGGCGAACGCCGTTCGGCATGTCGTAATCGGCTTTGTGATCGCGGGTGCGTACATCATTCTTGGACTGATGCTGGTCCTGGCCGATCCGACGCTGCGGTTTCTATGGATCGTAGGCGGGTTTTTTGCCGGTTTCTGGGCGATGAGCGCGCTGCGAGATTATTCGGCGGCGGGCCGGTTCGGGTATCTGATGTCGATCACCATCTCACTGTGGGACAGGCATGTTTCGGAAGCGGTGAAAGTGGAGAATACGCTTTGGGCAGTGGGGGTGGTTGCGCTCGCCAGCATCATCGCGCTGCTGGTGGAGATCGTGTTTGCGGCTTTCAGACAATCCAATGGTTTAATCGATGCGGTCGCGGAACGATTGGCCTGTGTGGAAGAGTTGCTGACGCACTTCCTGAGCGGCGATCCGCTGAACGCTCCCATCCACGCAGGCCTTGCGCGGCTGGCGATGACCGGCACCTCCCGGATGCGCCAAGTACTCCATCGCTCCGGCTTTGATCCGCAATACGCCGAGCGGATGGGCGCGGTGGTGGCGCTAGCCGGCCGGCTAGTCGACTTGGCCGCCAATCTGCCGCATTTCACCAGCAGCGTCCCTGAGATCGACCGGGAGCGGATTGGCAGACTCGCGACACGGATCAGACAAACCCGCGAAGACCTCGTTGGTGGCTTCGCGCCCGAGCTTGCCGGATCGGCAGTCGAAAGCGCTCTGCCCAATCTCCCGCTGCTTGGCGAAATAGAACAGACCGTTTCGCTGATTGCCGAGGCGTATGCGGGGTCTCCATCCCTGCGTGTATTAGCGCCGTCGCCGGCCGGCGCCGCCGCGCCGCCTCCGCCCATCGTCGCCGGCGCACTGCTGGATTCGGAGCATCTGAGATTCGCGATGCGAGGCAGTCTGGCGGCGACTGCTTCTTATATCACTTTCAATGCCTTGTACTGGCCGGAGATCTCCACCGCCGTCACTACTTGCTTTCTGACGGCTCTAACCACGATTGGAGCATCCCGCCAGAAGCAGGTTCTCCGCTTCGCCGGCGCGCTCATCGGGGGCTTCGGCGTCGGAATGGGTGCGCAGATATTCATTCTCCCCTACCTCGACTCGATCGCCGGGTTCACCGCGCTGTTCATCGCCATCATGGGCGCGGCGGGATGGATCGCAACCTCGACCCCGCGTCTCTCATATCTTGGCGTGCAGGTTGCCGTCGCCTTCTGCCTGATCAACTTGCAGGAATTCACGTTTCAGACCTCGCTCACCGTGGCAAGGGATCGTGCCATCGGTGTACTGCTTGGGTTGTTCATGATGTGGCTATTCTTCGATCAACTCTGGGGCACGCCGGCCGGCGTGGAGATGAAGAGGGCATTCAGTTCCACCTTGCGGCTGCTCGGCCAACTCGCCCGCGCGCCGGTTTCAAAGGATGTCCGGGAAGCCATTGAAGCCAGCTACATGCTTCGGGAGACAATCAGCGCTCATTTCGACCGCGTGCGCTCGCTCGCCGACGGCGTACTTTTCGAGTTCGGACCTTCACGGCGCAGGGATCTCGAATTGCGAGCTCATATTCGGCGGTGTCAACCAGAACTCCGAACCCTGTTCGTCATGCGGGTCTCATCCCTTAAATATCGTCTCCAGGTGCCCGGGTTCGAATTGCCGGAGACGGTTCGCCTTCGTCAGGAGGCGTACGATGAAGTCTCGGCTCGGATGCTGGAAGAGATGGCGGATCGAATGGAGGGCCGGGCGCCGGCGATCACGAGTGGCGCACAGCTTCTGAAACAGACGCTGCACGATGTGGAGGCCGAAGCGTCCCGGGAATTGCCCGCCGGCCAGGCGCAGTCATTCGTCACGTTGCTCCGCGAGATAGACGTACTCACGTGTTCTCTCGCAGCGCAAGTCGCAAAAGAATTTGTCGGATCGAATTGACATGATCTCGAACGCTAGCAAGATCATTTGCGGTATCGCGCTCATTGCCGTGCCGGCGATCGAATATGGAGGGGTTTACCTGGCCCGAGGGTTGTTGATGCGCGAAGACCCTATTCGGGACAATTCCGCGCGTCAGACGCTTACTCGCGCGGCACATGCACATGCTGGTGAACTGTTACTGCTCTCGCTGATCTGCCAGATCCTTCTAGACTCCCTCGACCTACCGCAGGCACTCTCGTGGTTCATCCGGATTGGCGTGCTAACAGGCACTATTCTGGTACCGATGGGATTCCTCCTGTCGAGCGGGGCCCCTCCAACCGAGCAGCCCGAAGGCGCAATGCAACTGGTCTTCTCGGGTGACTTCATACTCGCCATCGCATTATTGACCCTGGGCATCGCGCTTCTTTTCGCAGCGATGTAAGTTGGTCGGAAAACCGACACCATGCACCAAAACGCGACAGCCAGGCTTTGCAATCGCTTCATGCCGTTCGACAACAACCGGCGCTTTCGACTGTGATTTCCGTCTGTTGCAGGCGGTGATCTCTTTGGAATCGTGGTTGCCTCATATGGGACAAGCCGAGACGGAAATGCGGAGGGACCGGCAATGCCTAAAACGGTAGCAGATCTGTTGGTGGAAGTTCTTGTTGACGCAGGCGTTCGAAGAATTTACGGCGTCTCGGGCGACTCGCTGAACGGCATCACAGACTCCATGCGCGCGAGGGGGGATATCCATTGGGTTGGCATGAGGCACGAAGAGACGGCGGCCTTTGCCGCGGGAGCGGAAGCGCATCTTACGGGTACATTGGCGGTGTGCGCCGGGAGCTGTGGTCCGGGGAACCTGCATTTGATCAACGGGCTCTATGATTGCCATCGTAGCCGAGTACCCGTCCTGGCCATCGCCGCGCAAATACCCAGTGGCGAAATCGGGAGCGGATATTTTCAGGAGACGCATCCCGAGCATTTGTTCGGGCAGTGCAGCCATTACTGTGAACTGGTCTCGCATCCCGAGCAGATGCCACGCGTCTTGGAGATTGCCATGCAGACTGCGATCTCCAGGCGTGGCGTGGCGGTGATCGCACTGCCAGGCGACATCGCGCTGCGAGAGGCCGTTCAGCAGGCGCCGCGGCTGCGTTTCGCCGAACCGAGACCGACGGTGTGCCCCTCCGGCGACGAAATCAACCTGCTTGCGGAAGTGCTGTGCCGGTCGGAGAGGATCACGATCCTTGCGGGTGCGGGCTGCGCCGGTGCGCATGACGAGTTAATCGACCTCGCGGGCAAGCTGCAGGCCCCTATCGTCCACGCGATGCGTGGGAAAGAGTTCATCGAGTACGACAACCCGTTCGACGTGGGCATGACGGGTCTGCTCGGCTTCTCGTCCGGCTATCACGCCATGATGAACTGTGATCTGTTGCTGATGATCGGAACCGACTTCCCGTACCAGCAGTTCTTCCCCAAAGACGCCACGATCGTCCAGATCGATCTCCGTGGGGAACAGCTCGGACGTCGCACCAAAGTCGACTTCGGCTTTGTGGGGGATACGAAAGCCACGCTCCGAGCGCTTTTGCCAAAGCTGGCGCGGAACCAGTACGAAGGCCATTTGAAGGAGTCACTCGAGCACTACCGGAAGGCGCGCAAGGGCCTGGACGATCTGGCAACAGCAGATTCCAGCCAGACGCCGATTCATCCCCAATATGTTGCGCGAGTGCTCGATCGACTCGCGAGCGAGGATGCGATCTTTACCTGTGATGTGGGAACTCCAACCATCTGGGCCGCGCGGTATCTCACGATGAACGGCAAACGGCGGATACTCGGCTCCTTCACGCATGGGTCCATGGCCAATGCGTTGCCCCAGGCCATCGGCGCGCAGGTGAGTCATCCGGGCCGTCAGGTGATTTCGATGTCGGGCGACGGCGGGTTCGCCATGCTTATGGGCGACCTGCTCACGCTGCGACAGCACGATTTGCCGGTGAAGCTGATTGTGTTCAAGAACGATTCGCTGGCCTTTGTCGAGCTGGAAATGAAGGCAGCCGGCATCCTGGACTATGGGACCCACTTGCACAATCCGGATTTCACAAAAATCGCGGAAGGTGCAGGACTACTGGGACTCAGGGCGGAGACGGCGGACCAGGCGGAACCGGCGATTGCGGAAGCGCTTGCCTATGACGGTCCTGCACTGGTCGAGATCCCGGTGCCTCGCCAGGAACTCTCAATGCCGCCGACGATTACATTGGAGCAGGCCAGAGGTTTCAGCCTGTTCATGATGAAGGCAGTCCTCAGCGGACGCGGCGACGAGGTCATCGATCTGGCGCGCGTCAATCTTCTCCGCTGAATCAATCAAAACATCAACTGCAGGTAAGAAAGGAAAACCAGATGGCCACAATAGAGGCAACCCCTCACTCAAAGCTCGCGGATACCCCGCGCGGGATGGATCTCCTGGATCGCCCGCTATCGAACAAAGGCACGGCCTTCACCAGCGACGAGCGCACCGACTTTGGTCTCCATGGTCTGCTGCCTCCGCAGGTAGAAACGCTTGACGAGCAGGTTGTGCGCGCGTATGAGGCTTACCAGCACAAAGGAGACGACCTGGAGCGCCACATCTATTTGCGAGCTTTGCAGGACACAAACGAGGTCCTCTTTTACCGGCTCCTTCTGGATCACATTGCCGAAATGACGCCGATGGTTTACACGCCGGTAGTCGCGCAGGCGTGTGAACAGTTCAGCCACATTTACCGGCGGCCGCGTGGACTGTTCATCTCTTACCCGCTGCGTGACTCCATCCCCGCACTCTTGCGAAGCCGCCCGAACAAGGACGTGGATGTCATCGTGGTGACCGACGGTGAGCGAATCCTGGGCATCGGCGATCAGGGCGCAGGCGGCCTCGGCATCCCTATCGGGAAGCTCTCGCTGTACACGCTCATCGGCGGTATCCACCCCGGGCGAACGCTGCCGATCGTATTGGATGTCGGAACCAACAACCCGGAACGGCTCAAGGATCCCGAGTATCTCGGCTGGCGTCATGAACGGATCACAGGTCAGGAGTACTTCGACTTCGTCGATCAGTTCGTGCAGGCAGTGAAGCAGGAGCTTCCCGGAGTATGCCTGCAATGGGAAGACTTCGCGACGCCGCATGCCCGGCCGATCCTGCAGCGCTATCGGGACCAGTTGTTGACGTTCAACGACGACATCCAGGGAACGTCGGCTGTCGCCCTCGGGGCGGTCCTGGGAGCGGTCAAGGTGACTGGAAAGAGTCTGAAAGAGCAACAGATCGTCATGCTCGGCGCCGGTTCGGCTGGCATCGGGGTTGCCGACGGCTTGCGTGAGGCGATGAAAGGAGAAGGGCTGTCCGAGCAGGAGGCGCGCAGCCACTTCTGGGTCATCGACAAAGACGGTCTTCTCCGTTCCGGACGAACAGACCTGACCCCGGAGCAGAGGGTTTATGCGCAGCCGGACAGCAGTGTTTCCGGATGGCGAGGGACTTTCAACGGACACATTGGTCTCGCCGACGTGATTGGAAAGATCGATGCGACCGTTCTCATCGGTCTCTCGACTGTTGGTGGCGCGTTTTCGGAGCCAATCGTTCGTGAAATGGCCCGCAAGGTCGAGCGGCCCATCATTTTCCCGCTCTCGAACCCCACTACGAAATCGGAAGCGAAGGCCGAGGACTTGATTCAATGGACGAACGGACGAGCCCTCGTGGCGACAGGGTCTCCATTTGCGCCGGTGAGTTACGGCGGGCGTAAGATTCCGATCGCACAATGCAACAACGTCTATATTTTCCCGGCGATGGGGCTGGGCGTAGTCGCCTCCGGCGCTCGGCGTGTCACGGAAGCAATGATGCTGGCGGCGGCGCGAGCGCTCGGCGCGAGCTCTCCGGCGCTGAAAGACTCTTCCGCCTCCCTGCTTCCTCCCCTCACAGAGATCAGGCGGGTTGCCGCGGAAATCGCATTTGCGGTTGGCATAGAGGCACAAAAGGACGGCGTTGCTCCGACGCTGGGTGAGGACGAACTGCGACAGCGCGTGCTGGAAGCGCAATGGACACCCGCGTATCCATCGTTATCTGAATCACAGGAGAACCGTATATGAATCACCGTCTGGAGATGGCGTTCTTTCTTAAGCTGGGCTTGGTCATTACCGCGGCATCGTTGGCCGCGGCATCCACCCCAAATTTCGGCGTTCCGCAGGATACCGCATTACGCATTCGTCTGGATGACACGCTGAGCAGCGTCGATTCTGAAGTGTGCGATCCGTTCAGTGCAACGGTCGTTGACGCCGGCGAATATCGGAATGCACGTGTGTACGGGCATATCGCGGAGATTGATATGTCCGGCAAGGTGAAAGGCCGGACCAGCATGGTGCTTCGCTTCGACCGCGTGGTGATGTCCGACGGGCGCCGCGCTCCGATTCACGCCGAAATCATCGAGCTCTACCATGCACCGTCGGGCGAGAAGGTGGACGTAGAGGGCGCGATCGAGTCGGGTAGCAGGGGCCGGAAGAGTATCGAGCATACGGCGATTGGGGCGGGCGCAGGCGCTTTGCTCGGCGGAATCTTCGGCGCAGGTAAGGGAGCGGGGATCGGGTCCATCATCGGCGGCGTCGGAGGACTGGGGACTACCGCATTCCACGGCCACCAGAAGATCACCCTCGGCAGCGGGCAGGAGATGCTGATCCGCATTACCGGCCGGTGATCTCGATGTGGAGGGAACCAGGAATGTCTGTAGTCTCACGCGCTTCCATTTTCTGCGCTCTCGCACTCAGCGGCTTCGCCTGGGCGCAAACTGCGCCGGACACTGCACCTGCTTGTGCCGGCGCGTCGCCAGCACCCCTAATGACGTACGACGAGAAGGTTGAATATCTGGCGAATCCCACGTGCCGGACCAACTTCCTCGATTCGATCCGCTTCATTCCGCTCAAGGACGACAATGACAACTATTACCTCTCCTTTGGGTTCTGGATTCGGGAACGCGGCGAATACGTGAGCAACCCGAACTGGTCCCACACTCCTCCCGGCAATATCTACCACATGCAGCGCTATTTATTTCACACCGATCTGCATCTCGGTGATCGTTTCCGCTTCTTCGGTGAACTGGCCAGCAGTCTGGTAGACGGCAGGAATGGGGGGCCGCGTCCGGCGATCGACGAGGAGAAGATGTATGTGCATCAAGGGTTCTTCGATGTCGGTCTTTGGAAGTCCGGACAAAACAGCCTGACGCTACGAGCCGGCCGCCAGGAGGTCGCGCTCGGGTCGCAGAATCTGGTCTCGACACGCGATGGCCGCAATATTCGGCGCAGCCTCGACGGTGCTCGGCTTACGTGGTTGAAGGGGGATTGGACAGTAGATTTGCTCGCCCTCAAACCAACCTTGGAGAATTCAGACTACTTCTACGACCCGCCCAATCATGCCAGCAGTTTCTGGGCCGCATATGCGGTACACCCCATCAGGTTTCTGCCGAAGGGGCACGTGGATCTCTACTATATGGGCCTGGACAACCAAAGTGCGCCGTTCGACGGCAAGGGCACTGGCCGTGAGCAGAGGGAGACCATTGGCACGCGCCTCTGGGGAACCACCGAGCACTGGGATTACGACTATGAGCCTGACTTCCAGTGGGGCAGCTTTCGAAGCTATGCGATTCGCGCATGGGCCGTTTCCACGGAGACAGGCTACCGGATGGAATCGGCGCCTTTGGCCCCGAGGTTCGGCCTTCGAGCCGTCGCCTTCAGCGGCGATCAGAAGCCATCCGGGCATACGCTGGGCACCTTCAACTCGATCTACGAGAAGGGTCCTTATTTCAGTTATGCCGAGTTATTCGCCCGGCGCAATCTGGTCGCCCTGCAGCCATCGGCTGAGTTCAAGCTGAGGAAGTCCGTCTCCCTCACCATCAACCCCGCGTTCTTTTGGCGGGAGAGCACGAGCGACGGCCTGTACAGCATCAGCAACGCCGTAGTCGTCTCGGGGTTGAAGAGCGACGCGCGATATATCGCGACCCAGGCCTCTGCTCAAGCTCAGTGGAAAATGACCCGCAATCTCACCTGGTTTACAGAATTCGGCCATTTCTTTCCTGGCGAGTTCTTGAAGCAGGCAACGCCCGGTCGCAATCTCAATTATTGGACTGCGTGGCTGGACATCAGATATTAAGGCTGGCATTTATGGCAACACAAGCGAACACCGCGGTCGTCACGACGGCCACGCCCACCACCGCCCAGTCGTCCACCCATAGCTGGGGTATGATTGCGCCGATTGCGGTAACAATGATTCTGGCTCTGCTACCGGCGCCGGCAGGATTGGCACACTTTGCCTGGATCTACTTTTCGATCTTCGCCGGCGTGATTGTAGGCCTGATACTGGAACCACTGCCAGGGGCCGCGATAGCCTTGATTGGCCTGACGCTAGTCACGGTGCTCGCGCCGTTCGCCCTTTTTAGTCCTCAGCAGTTGGCGGCTCCGGGATTCCGTCCCGCGAGCGCCGCACTCTCGTGGGCGCTATCGGGATATAGCAATCCGACTGTATGGCTCATTCTCGGAGCGTTCGTCATCGCGCTTGGTTACGACCGCACCGGACTGGGCCATCGCATCGCTCTGCTGATTGTCAAGAAAATGGGAAAGAGCACTCTCCTGCTCGGATACGGCATCGCGCTCGCCGATACGATTTTGGCGCCCTTCATCCCGTCGCCGACCGCTCGCAGTGGAGGGATAATCTACCCGATAGCGAGCGATCTGGCGCTGGATTACGAGTCGCGGCCGCACGACGCCTCTTCGCGTCGGGTCGGGTCGTACCTCATGTGGGTGGCCATCGCCACGACGTGCGTGACCAGCTCGCTGTTTCTCACCGGGGCGTCGTTCAATTTGCTGGCCGCCGGCTTCGTGGAAAAGCTCACCCACGTGGAACTGCGCTGGACGGACTGGTTCATGACTGCCGCGCCCGTAATCATTCCGCTGTTGATTCTGGTTCCTCTTCTGACTTACTGGCTCTATCCCCCGGAAGTAAAACAGTCCGCTACCGTGTCCA
>Ga0335077_10001313_pt1 | contig 29434 bp, 30 predicted proteins | sample Lox_Sample_31_FD_207151 | JGI IMG/M metagenome (GOLD analysis project Ga0335077, IMG submission 207151) | Soil microbial communities from Loxahatchee National Wildlife Refuge, Florida, United States - Lox_Sample_3.1 | ecosystem: Environmental > Terrestrial > Soil > Wetlands | place: USA... | reverse complement strand
GTAATCGATTCCCCGCTGCGCCAGAATTCCCTTCGTGTAGGGGTGCTTCACTTCCCGCATCTCGGTAACCAGGTCCGCCGCTTCAACCAAGGCGGGATGCGCGTTGCGTCCCGTGCAGATCACGTGTACTCCTTCGGGCCGCGACCTGAACGCCGCGACTACTTTTTCGGCGTCCAGCATGCCATAGCTAATCACGTAATTGATTTCGTCGAAGATCATGAGATTGTAACGCTCGCTCTGCATTTGCGCGCGCCCAAACTCCCATGCCTCTTCACAAAGGCGCAAGTCCTCGGGGTCGGTTTCCGCTCCGCCAATCTTTACAAATCCGCGTCCCATGGGACGGATCTCTATATGCTCTTTACCCAGCATCTCCGCGGCGTCCAGCTCGCCATAGTGCCAGGAACCCTTGATGAACTGAATCATCAGCACGCGCAATCCCTGTCCCACCGCGCGAAACGCCGTCCCCAGCGCGCAAGTGGTCTTGCCTTTTCCCGGACCGGTATAGACGATGAGCAAGCCTTTTTGTTCTGCCATAAACCGGCGCGGCGTCCTCCGCGAACGTCAAGGGCAAGCAGCCTGCCTAAATCGGGGACGATGCTCGTCAGGCGGCTAGATTAGCCAAAAGATCTGCCGTTGAGAATGTCCGTGAACTCTTCACCGACACTCCGAAAGGTTTGCGCGGGTCGCCGGCGGACGTCAGCAGATATTCGCTGCCGCGAAACAGCTTCTGGAAAAATTCGTCGAACTCCGGCCGCAGCGCTTTCGCGGTGGAATCGGAATGAGGAGCGAGCAGGCGGTCGTTCACGAAGAACTCCATCTCCTGGCCATCAAAGCGAATCTTTCCATTCAAGCGAGGTTCGGCTTCCAGGTGCCCGCAAAGCGTTACCGCTGCGCGCATCGCCTGCCGCAGTCGCTCCTGATTGCTGCAGTTCAGTTCCGCCTTGCGATTGTAGCGAACTCCCCAGCGCTCGTCGGTGTGATCGACGCTATAGTTTGCCTGGTGTCCGATCAGAACCACTCCGGGACCTGCGTGAACATGCCGGTAATCCGCGACGTCCAGCAATAGCCCTTCGAGCGCCTGGCTTTCAATCCAGCTTTGAAATACCGGAATCAGGGGCTCCAGATCCGCTTCAGACGGCTCTTTAACGAGAAGTTTGACGTTCAGGTGCTGAAGATCCATGGCCCCTCAAGCGGCTTAATGGCTTCCCATGCGCTGATAGCAACTGTGCGCCGCCTCGACAAAAAGATGGGCCTCGTCGATCAGGTAGCGCGCCGAGTCGGCGGTATATTCCCGCTGCTTGTTTTCCATCGCCGCAAACAGGTAATGCGCGAACTTTCCCCCGGCGAATGGGTCGAAGAATTTTTGGGTGTCGTAAAACCTGGTCCTGAATTCGCCGACGACCTGCTCGCTATCTTCAGACACGCCGGGGTGCTCGAGTTTTACCAGGCCCCGTGCCGCACGCAGCATGGCGTTGTACGCCAGTTCTCCAGCCTGCTCCGGATGGCCGTTTTCCAATGCCACCTGCGCCTCGAAGACCTCCCTCTCGGCGCCCGCCAGATCGAAATCGGCGGCGGAGATGACTTCGCCCGCGCACTCGCCAACACCCATATCGTCCAGCGTGTATTCCCGGGGATCGCCCCAATCGGTGAAAATCGACCGGTCCGACGGGTCTGCGGGCGGCCGCGCCAGGTCATCCAAAAGCCCTCTCAACTGCACTTTTCCGATCCGCTGGATGAACTCCTTGAACGTCTCCCCGTCGGTCCGTCTGTCTGCGTACTCACCGACCAGCCGCTTTACGACCTCCGGAATGCGCTTCGAAGGGATGGCCATTACAGGCAGACCGTATGAGGCGGCGTTGTGCGTCCAATCTCCTCCGAGAACCACCTGGAAATGCGGCACCGCGTATCCGCCCATTTTGCGGCTTACGCCGTAGAATCCAAGGTCCGCCACATGATGCTGCCCGCAGCTATTGAAGCAGCCACTGATCTTGATGTGCAGGTTCTGCACCGCTTCGTCCAGCTGAAAATTCTGCTCCGCCAGGCTTTTGCGCAGTTCGGCGGCGAGACCTCGAGACGAGGAGATTCCCAGCTTGCACGTATCCGTGCCGGGGCAGGCGACGACATCCAGAATCGTTTCCGCGCTGGTGTCGGCGAGCCCTGCTTTGTGCAACAGTTTGTAGAGTTCGGCCAGGTCGCTGTCGCTGATCCAGCGCAAAACGAAGTTCTGTTCCACGGTTGTGCGGATCGTTTCTTTCGTAAACTGCCGCGCGATATCGGCGAGAGCCCGAAGTTGGCTGGCGGTGATATCGCCCAGCGGCAGCGCGACAGTCACCACGGAATAACCCGCCTGCTTTTGGCGGCGGGTGTTCGTCTCTATCCAGCGCTCGAACTCGGAGGGTCCCAAAAGCGGCCGTTCGCCTGCGGCCTTGAGCGGGGCCTCCTTGAATTCGGCCGCACCCTGAACGAAATCGGTCCAGCGCGGATCGGGGGTAAGTCTTTCACGCTCCTCCCGCACAAGCTCCCGGAACTTTTCGATTCCCAAATCCTGAACCAGGAATTTGATCCGCGCCCGGCTGCGGTTTTTCTTCTCGCCGTACTTGGCGAAAACAATGGCGATGGCCTGTGCCGTGGGCAACAGCTCCTCGGGAGCGATAAACGAGTCGAACAGTTTTGCCTGGTAGGGAACTGCGCCCAGTCCGCCGCCGACATAGGTCTCGAATCCGACTTTGCGGGTGCCGTTTTCGTTGCGCTCCACGGCGATCATGCCCATGTCGTGCATGCTTGCGAGCCCGCAAGCGTGCTGACCGCAACCGCTGAAAGAGTGCTTGAACTTCCTGCCGAAGTTCTGGGTATCGGGATGCCCGAGCAGAAATTTGGAAAGGGCACGCGCGTAAGGCGTGACATCAAAGACTTCGTCGGGGCAAACTCCCGCGTAGGGACATGCGGTGACATTCCGTACCGAGTTTCCGCAGGCTTCGCGCGTGGTGATTCCTGCCGCGGCCAGCCGCCGCATGATGGTGGGCGTGTCCTCGATATGCACGTAGTGCAGCTGGAAATCCTGCCTGGTGGTTACGTGCACGATGCCGTCGGAATATTCTTCCGCGAGTTCCGCGAGCGTTTCCAGTTGTCCGGCATTGACCCCGCCGGCGGGAATCTTGATGCGTTGCATCCCCGGAGCATCCCACATGGTGTTGGGGCCTTTGGTCAGTTCCCCGGAGGGATAGCGCATCTGCTGAACGGCCTTGCCGTTGTGCCTCTGACCGTTGTCGTACCGCTGGCCATAGGCTCCGCGGCGCAGGCGCGTCTCCGCGAACACGCGTTCCTCGATCTTGCCCTGTTTGCGAAGCGCGATCTCCGCGTCGAAAATATCGATTTCGCGCGCCAGCGCTTCCGGCATCTTGCCGGCCAGCTCTTTAGACCACTGCGGGTTCGAAACCTTCATCCTTGTTCCCTAACAAAAAAGTTTCCTAACAAAAAACCCACCGTCAAATCTTCCGTCCGACGGTGGGCCCGAATTATAACTAAATTGTTGAGAAGGGCGTTAACCGGCAGACCCTGGCGCTATTTTGCCGCAACAACATGCGCAGATCGCCCGTGCAGAGCCCATGTTTCAAAGGCTACTCACTCGCTCTTCGGCTGTCAAGTTTTGTTCCCCGGGCTCGGCGGCCGGCAATGCTCGGCTCATTTGGGATAAGGATGGCCGGCGAGCAGCGCAAACGCGCGATAGATCTGTTCCGCCAGCATGACGCGCGCCAGTTCGTGCGAGTACGTCAGAGGCGAAAGCGAAATCCGCGCCGTCGCTTGCCGCTCCAGAGCCTCGGGAAATCCTTCCGCCGCGCCGCACAAGAAGACAATCTCTCGCTCGCCCCGGTCGCGGCGCGATCCCATCCAGGCGGCGAACTGCTGTGAGGTGAGCGGTTTCGCGGCGGCGTCGAGCAGCACCACCGTTGCGCCGGAGAAGTCCAGTTTCTTGAGGCTTGCCGCGGAATCGGCCCTCACCTCGTGAACCTCGACCTCCGCATAGCGGCCGATTCGTCCGACGTAGTCCTCCAGGAGAGTCTGAATCGCCGGGCGCCGCGTCTTGCCTACGAAAACGAGTCGGATGCGGATGGGATAGACCTTAGAGCGCGTTGTTCTGGCTAATTACTGCAGCCCGTATTTCTTCCTCTTGTCCAAAAGTGTTTTGCGGCTAATGCCTAGAATCTCCGCCGCCCGCGTAATTTTGTAGTGCGTCTCATTCAGCGTCTTCTGGATGGCTTCGCGCTCGATCTCCTCGAGGGAGCGCAAACCTCCCAGCGCCCGCGAATCCAGAGCTCGAATGCTCTCCGGCAGGTCTGCGGTCGATAGCGTTGTCCCTTTCCCCAAAATCAGCGCGCGTTCCACGGCGTTCTTCAGTTCACGAATATTGCCGGGCCAGTCGTATCGTTCCAGCGCCGCCCGGCCCTCATCGCTGAGCGCCACGCCATCGCGCCCGTGAACCGCCGCCAGCCTCGCCAGCATGTGTTCGGCCAGCGGGACGATATCCGCGCGTCGCTCGCGCAGCGCAGGCACGTGAATGGTCAGCACGCTCAGGCGGAAATACAAATCTTCGCGAAAACGCCGCCCGGCTACCGCCGCCTGGAGGTCCGCATTGGTGAGGGCAATCAATCGAGCCTCGATCGTAAGCGTTTCGGTGCCCCCCAAGCGCTCGAAACGGCGTTCTTCCAGCACCCGCAACAGCTTGGCTTGAATCGCGGTCGAGAGCGCCGCCACTTCGTCGAGCACGATCGTTCCCGAGTCGGCCATCTCGAGGCGGCCCATTTTCCGTTCCACGGCTCCAGTGAACGCGCCGCGCTCGTGGCCGAATAGCTCCGACTCCACCAGTTCTTGCGGCAAGCTGGCGCAGTCGATCTTCAGGTAGGGCGCATCGCGCCGAGGTCCCAGTTCGTGGATGAGACGGGCCAGTTGATCCTTGCCCGTGCCGCTTTCACCCGTGATCAGAATGGTCGTCGAGGTTTCGGCGACCTTGCGAGCCAATTCCAGCACGTGTTCAGAAGCCGGATCGCGTGCGATCCACAGGGGCGTTTCGCTCACGCTAGTCCGCCGCCCCCGCCTCCGGCCGCCGAAGCGCCGGGCGCGCTCTCGCCGATATCGATGCGGCGGGCCATGCGCCAAAGGCGTTCCAGGTCGTAGAAGTGCCGCAACCTTTCGGTGAAGACGTGCACGATGAAACTGCCGTAGTCGAGCAATACCCATTCCGCGCCGGAGCGGCCTTCGCGGTGCTGCGGGCGCAGCCCTCGTTCTTTCAGGGCTTCTTCGATGGCATCGATAATTGCTTCCACCTGCGGTGTGCTGTAGCCGGTACACAGCAGGAAGCAGTCGGTGAAAGCGCCCAGGCCGGTGAGGTCCAACAAGGTTATCGCGCCGGCCTTCTTATCTTGCGCGGCTTCGATGGCGGTTTGGACTTCGGGGCGAACGGTTTCCGTGCTCAAGTGTAAAGGGCCTGGCGGTAGAGCGCCTGCTTAGTAATGTATTCCTCGACGCGAGGAGGCACAAGTCCGTGCACTGATTCTCCCCGCTCCATGCGCTGCCGCACGTCGGTCGCCGAAACGTCGCTGGCGACGGTATCGAGCAGGTAGACGGACGTATCCCGCAGGCGAATGATGCGCGGGTCGGATCGTGTCTTCGCGGTGGCGGGGAGCAGAAGTTCCGGCGGCACAATCTCCCGGAAACGGCGGCTCGGGAATCCCGGACGGTTGGCGACGACGAAATCGCACAACTTCAACAGTTCCGCATAATCCTTCCAGGCGTGCAGGTCCAAGAACGAATCGGCCCCCATGATGAAGAAGATGCGATCGCCGGGCTCGCTGAACTCCTGCCGGAAGCGCCGGACGGTGTCGATGGAATAAAAGATCCGGCCACTCGCCCCATTTTTGCTGGCTTCGGCCAGCGAGGGCACGAATCGCGCGTGAGATGAACAGGCCAGCGCCACCATCGCGAAGCGGTGCTCGTACGCGCAAAGCTCCTCGGCTGGTTTGTGCGGCGGCCGGCTGGAAGGAATAAAGAAGACGCAGTCCAGACGAAAGCGCTTCTCCGCGGCGGATGCCACGGCGATATGTCCGGAGTGTATCGGATCGAAGGTACCGCCAAAAAGGGCGATATGCCGGCCTCGAACCGGTTTTGGGCTGCGCGCCGCGGCCGTCTTCGACTTCAAATTAGACCCACCGCGATCATGACTTCTCCGCTCCAGAAGTCCTGGCCGTTTCTGTGCTGGGTGGATGCGGCGGATTGGAATTCGCGTCGCCCGGCAGTTGGGCGTCGGACTCGCTCGCGGCCTCCGGAGGCGCCAGCCGCTCCAGCGTATCGGCCATCCCGCGTACCAGTTCGCCGATGCCCTCGCCTGTCGCTGAAGAGATGGCATAAAAATCGAAGTTGCGTTGGGCGCAATACGTGCGCAAGCGCTCTAGGCGCGTCCGGTCCGTGGTCGCATCGAGTTTGGTGGCCACTACAATCATCGGCTTTGCCGCCAGAGACTCGCTGAAGGCGGCCAATTCGCCGCGGATAATTTCGAAGTCCCTCACAGGGTCGCGATCCGAAGCGTCGCTGGTGTCCACCAGATGGGCCAGCAATCGCGTCCGTTCGATATGGCGCAAAAATCGCGTTCCCAGCCCGACGCCTTGATTGGCGCCTTCGATGAGCCCAGGAAGGTCGGCTACAACAAATGTCCGCCCCAAATCCGCGGGCGCTCCGCTTCGTTCTCCGGCCCCTGCGGAGAGCTCCGCGGAGACTACGCCCAAGTGCGGCTCCAATGTGGTAAAGGGATAGTCCGCGATTTTGGGCCTCGCCGCCGAGATGCGCGAAATGAGCGTCGATTTACCCGCATTGGGGAATCCCACGAGGCCGACGTCTGCCAGCAGCCGCAACTCCAGCCGCAGATGGCGCTCTTCGCCCTGCTGGCCCTCTTCCGATTCGCGCGGCGCCCGGTGCCATGGCTTGGCGAAGTGCTGATTGCCGCGACCGCCCCGGCCGCCGCGTGCCACCGTCAAGCGCTGCCCGGGCTTGGTCAAATCGGCCAGCCGCTCGCCGGTGTCTTCGTCGATGACCACGGTTCCCGGAGGAACCGCCAGAACGGTATCGGCGCCGGAGTACCCCGTTCGATTCGAACCCTCGCCGTGCCGCCCGCGCTCGGCGCGGAACTCGCGGTTGAATCGGTAGCGCAGCAGCGTATTGTCGTGCTGGTTCGCTTCCAGAATGATGCTTCCCCCCGCTCCGCCGTCGCCGCCCGAAGGCCCGCCTCGCGGCACGTATTTTTCGCGCCGAAAGGCCACGCAGCCGTTCCCGCCGTTGCCGCCCTTGACGTAGATTTTCGCCTCATCGACGAACATGTTTCCGCCATGCTTGCGTCAACTCAAATTTGAGCGCATTCAAAAGCATACGACACCGGAGGGAGGAATTGAACTGCGGTAACGATATAGAGGCGAGGCGAGTGGGGCTCTCAGAGAGTGTGAAAATGGCGAGCAACCGCACTCGCGCCACGAAAGGGTTCAATCGGCCGCGGGCTCTTCCGCCGCTGCTGCTGCAGGCCGCTGCATCGCCGCTGACGCGCCCTGCTCCGGAACCACGCTAATGAAACGGCCCGACTGGCCCTTATCTTCAAACTGCACGATTCCCGTGACGCAGGCAAAGAGCGTATCGTCTTTGCCGCGGCGCACATTGAGTCCGGGCTTGTGCCGCGTACCCCGTTGCCGAATCAAGATCGTCCCGGCATTCACCAATTGACCGGAAAACCGTTTCACGCCAAGCCGCTGCCCGGGAGAGTTGCGGCCGTTTACCGATGATCCGCCGCCTTTCTTGTGTGCCATGAGAACTAACTCCTGGAGTTCATCAAGCGCCGGGAGCACGTGCCAAATGAGGCTCCTACGGTCGCTTTGAGTTTTCGTCCTACAGCGAGATATCGTTCACTTGCACGGCAGTGTAGTTCTGGCGATGCCCGCGCTGAATCTTGTACTGCCCACCCCGCTTATACTTTAGAACCGTGAGTTTGCGGTGACGGCCCTGGGAGACGATCTTACCGGTGACCTTCGCCCCCGCAACATCCTTGCCTGTCACCACCTTACTTTCATCCGTGCCCACGGCCACTACTTCACCGAAGGTAATATCGCCGCCCACTTTGCCCGGCAGCGTCTCCACCTTTACCGTCTCGCCCGGCGCGACGCGGTACTGCTTACCTCCACTCCGAATTACAGCGTACATCTCGCCTCCATTGCTAATGGGAAACCAGCATTATATGGGCTGTTTTTCCATTCGTCAACGCAGACACTCGTGCGCACGTTCGTCGTCTAGATTATCTGAATGCAAACTTTCGGGAGGGCCAATTACCGGATTATTGGGTAATGTGAGGCTCGAAGCCGATCAAGGAGTCGAAAATCGCCAGGACATGGCGCCGATATTCCACCATTCGTTCCAGGACCTCGCGCAAACTTGGTTCGCGCTCGACTTCGCGGTGCCAGCGAGCCAAAACGTGAGCCGGCACTTCGATGTCGCGGCGGAGCTCTTCGGCGGAATGGCCGCGTAAAAAAAGGCCGTAAAAGAAGGCCGCTTCTCTTTGCGGATACTCGAATTCCCGCTGAGTTTCGTCGCCTGTGACGCCGATGATTTGAGTGGCCATACCGAGAAGGCGCAGTTTACCCGAAGTTTTATGCTCGTCAAGAGGGACGGAAGTAACCTCTCGTTGATCTGAACGGTCCAATGCGTATCTCCGTTCTCCGTTACAAAACGGCATTCCAGACGCCTCCCAGAGCGAGCCTCGAGACGTCGATCAGGATCCGCGCTGCCTCTATCTGGTTATCCAGGCTGGCGAGCCGAGCGCACGAAGTCCCGTAACGCCGAAACATTGGGTCCATAGACGCCCACACGAGCGGCATCGACAGGCAAGCCAAGGCGTTCGGCCAATTCCAAATTGATCCCCGCATCATCCAGTTCAGATAGACTGAACCCAACTACGGGCAGGACACGATTTACTCCAGAAGGGGCCACGGGCCGCGGCGGGCGGCGGCGCTGCCAGGGGCGCTGCGCAAGCTGGAAGAACTGATGCCAATCACGCTTATCCCACATTGCTGGGCCATCCTCCGCGAAGCTTACGTGCTGACTATATGGATGCTCGAAGAGCGTCCAAGGTCGCCTGTTTTCCCGGGCGACTGCTCTCCGTATACGCTAGAACGAGGCTCGCGTCTACCTCCGTGTCCAACTTCTACATATAAACTTCGCTCGAAACGGCAACACGGCGGATTCCGGATCGCAGGATTGCCGCTCCTGGGCCGCGCGGTATACTAGTCCTGGCTTGCCGCTTGGATTCAAAAACATGCTCAAACCGGTAGTGGTCATCCATTATCACGAGCTCTGGCTGAAGGGGCGCAACCGCAATTTCTTTTTAGGCAAATTCCTGCTTGCCCTCCGCAGGGCGTTGGCCGACTTGCCGGTTACGCGCATGCGGCAACCCGGTGACCGCGTTGTCATCGAGTTCGCCGAGGATGTATCCGTAAATGTGGTAATAGAACGCCTAGAGCACGTGCTTGGCGTGGCCTACTTTGCGCTAGCCCGCTCCCTTCAGCGCGCAGCAACCGGAAACCTGGAGACTTTGTGTCAAGCCGCCTGGCAGGAAGTCGCGCCACTTGCGTTCACAACCTTTGCTGTACGGGCCAAGCGCAGCGACAAGACTTTTCCCCACCCCGTCGATGAAATCGAAAAGACCGTGGGCCGCTACCTTCTTGAAAAATTGCGCGCCGAAGGCCGGCCGGTTCGCGTGCAGCTCGATAATCCCGAAATGACCTGCAGGATCGAGATCACCCCCGGGCCGATGCTGGTCTACGCCAGGCGAATTCCCGGCACCGGGGGCCTTCCTGCGAACACGACGGGAAGGATGGCCTGTCTGTTATCGGGCGGATTCGACTCCGCGGTTGCCGCCTACAAGATGATGCGGCGTGGCGCGCACGTCAATTTCGTGCACTTCTGGGGCGGCGGCGCCCGGCCGGGAGAGTCCTCGGTGCACGTGGCCAGAGCTTTGGTCGAACGGCTAGTACCTTATCAGCTTTCTGCAAAGCTCTTGCTTGTCCCTTTTGAATCGATCCAACGCGAAATTGTTGCCAGCGCGCCCGAGCCTTATCGCTTGCTGCTGTACCGGCGCATGATGCTCCGGATCGCGGAACGCTTTGCGCGCAGAAACCATGCGCAGGCGATCATCGCCGGGGACAGTCTGGGACAGGTGGCTTCGCAAACGTTGCAGAACATGGTAGCGGTCGGCGCGGCTTCGCCGATGCCGGTGTTCCGGCCGCTGGCTGGCGATGACAAACAAGAGATCATCGCGCTGGCCCGCCGCATCGGCACGTTTGAGATTTCAGCGGAGCCGTTTCACGATTGCTGCCCCCTTTTCATGCCGCGCAGTCCGGCGCTCTATGCGTCCGCCGCCGAACTCGATGAGGCCGAGGCAGCGCTCGATATAAGTGAATTGATCGACCGGGCTATGCAGACCGCCGCGCTCGAAAAGTACAGCTATATGGGGGGTAAAGTAGAACGCACAGAAGCTGTAACTGGGCGAGATTCAACCCCGTCAAGAATCGGATCGCCGAGCCACCCGGATGGCTCGGATCGACCGATCTGCCAAGCACAGCTGTTTGCAAAAAGTGAAGCGGAGCAGAAGAGCTAGTATCGCCCCCTGCCTCCGCCACCTCCGGAACCGCCGCGGCCTCCGCGTCCGCCGCCGTAGCCGCCGCGGCCCCCTCCACCACCCGCGCCACGGCCACCCCCGCCTCCACCACCGCCCTCGCGGGGAGGACGAGCCTCGTTTACGACAACGCTACGGCCCATGAAATCGTGGCCGTTGAGCGCCTGGATCGCTCGCCCAGCATCGTCGTCGCTATTGACTTCGACAAAGCCAAACCCGCGCGGCTGACCCGAGAAGCGGTCGCGTACCAAGGTGATATTCGCAGGGGAAACGCCGACTTCCGAAAACCAATTGCCTACATCCTCTTCGGTAGCCTGAAAAGGTAAGTTGCCCACGTACAGTTTTTTCACAGTCACTCCTTGGCCCGTGGCTGAGGGGCTCCACCGGGCGCGGCTGAAGAGGCAAGGCCAAGTCCGCAGGCAGTCCTTGAGAAAAAGGCTACTCGGGCGCAAAGGTCGCGCTTCAGCTCTCGCGCGCATCATCCGTCAAGCCATTCGTAAGGTCAACGGATAGTCGCAAAAATACGGCACTTACCTTATGGATAAAAGGCGGCGCTTCAGATTGGGAATCAAAGCTGCCCGAGAACGTAAGTGCTTTCTTTCTAAGTAGTTACTATCTGTGGACTTAGGTCTTTTGGCGATTGCGGGCCCTTTTATCGCCAGCGGTCCGATAGGAAGGGAGATTGGGAAGGACACGTACGTCAAAAGCCCAGCAAGCTTTTTAAGTCCGATAGCTCGCGTTGATGTGCACGTAATCGGACGTGAAGTCGCAGGTCCACACGCGAGCGGTCCCGCGGCCTCGGCCAATTTCGACGCGCACGGGAACAAAATCGCGCTGCATGCGGCGATGCACGTGGGGCTCGCTAAAGGCGTGCTCGACTCCTGCGCGGCAGGTCAAAACCCCTGCGAGATATATGTTCGTGCGCCGAGGATCGAACTTCACCCCGGAACGCCCGGCGGCGGCCAAAATGCGCCCCCAATTCGGGTCGGCGCCGGCAAACATCGTTTTTACCAGCGAGGATCCTGCGATGGTGTGCGCCACTTGGCGCGCCGCCTCGTCGGTCGCGGCCCCGCGAACTTCGATTTCGATGACGCGCGTTGCGCCTTCGCCGTCCGCCACAATCTGCAGCGCAAGCGACCGGCACACGCTCTCGAGCGCGGTAGAGAAGCGGCGAAAATCCGCATTGCGACCAGTGATTACGCGATTGCCGGCTGCGCCGCTCGCGAGTGCCAGCAAGGTATCGTTGGTGGATGTGTCTCCGTCCACGGTAATGGAATTGAACGTGTCGCGCACGATGCTGCTGAGTGCGCGTTGAAGCAGCGGCGCGCTGATCGCAGCGTCGCTAACGATGTACGCGAGCATCGTGGCCATATTGGGGTGAATCATTCCGGCGCCTTTGCAGCAGCCCAGCAGGCGGACCGTCTGGCCCGAAAGCGTGCACCGCGCCGCCGCCCATTTCGGCCGCGTATCGGTGGTCATGATGGCTCGCGTGAATCCGCCAAAGCCGTCCGCGCTGCGGTCCGCCGCTTTCAGCAGAGCTGGAACAGCGTTGAGAATACGTTCGACCCGCAACGGCACTCCAATGACTCCCGTCGAGCACACAAACACTTCTTCGGGATCGCAGCCAATCTCCCGCGCGACGGCCTGTGCAGTCGCTTCGCTTGCGGCCATGCCGGCGTGGCCCGTGGCACAATTGGCATTGCGTGAATTGACGATCACCGCGCGCATGCGGGAAGCCGCTTTGCTCAAGTGACGGCGGCACAGAACAACGGGAGCTGCCTGCACCAGATTTTGCGTAAAAACGCCGGCCGCCGCGGCTTCCTCGTCGGCGACGATTAGCCCGAGATCGAGATTGGGAGCTTTCCGCAAGCCGCAGTTCGTGGCCGCGAAGCGAAATCCCCGGGGCAGGGCATTGAGAGGCGCCGTATTCACTGAGGCCGCACCGTCCGTTGCAAGTACTTGCTGAGCGTTCCGAAAAAAGCCATCAGCTCATCGACCGTTTCTTCAAGCGCGCCCGGCATTCGGCGACCGCTTCTCGAACCCGCTCCGGCGCAGTTCCTCCGGGGACATTACAGCTTGCCAACGCGCCCTCGAGACTCAGCGCCTTGCGCAGATCGGATTCGAACAGAGGAGAGAAGCTCTTGAGCTTCGCCAGTGGCATGGCCGTCCAGGATTCGCCGCCACGTTCCGCTTCACGCACAATGCGGCCGACGATTTCGTGCGCCTGGCGGAAAGGCAGGCCGCGGCGCACCAGATAATGCGCAGCCTCGGTGGCTAGCAGGGCTGAATCCTGGGCTGCGGCGGCAAGCTTGGCCTCGTTGATGCGAGTCGCGCCTACAGCCCCCGCCGCGATTTGGACAACAGCCGAAGCCTGGTCGTGCGCAGCGAAGAGCGGTTCCTTGTCTTCTTGCAAATCGCGCTGGTAGCTCGACGGCAATCCCTTTAGCGTCACGAACAACGACAGAAATGCGCCTGCAATGCGCCCCGTCTTGCCTCGCAGAAGCTCCCAAACGTCCGGGTTCTTCTTCTGCGGCATGAGACTGCTTCCCGTCGAATATTCGTCGGGCAACAAGATGTATCCGAACTCCTGAGACGCGAAGAGGACGAAATCTTCGGCCAGGCGCGAAATATGTGCGGCGAGGCCAGCCAATGCGTAGAGATAGTCGAGCGCGAAATCCCGATCGCCGACGGCATCAAGGCTGTTGGCAGTAATGCGGGAAAAGCCAAGCTCTTTCGCCATGGCCATGCGGTCAACGGGGAAGGCGCAACCGCCCAGAGCGCCCGAGCCAAGCGGGCATGAATCTGCCGAGCGCCGGGCAACGCTCAGTCTCTCCAGATCGCGAAAGAATGCTTCCGCATGCGCCAGAATAAGATGGGAAAACAGAAGCGGCTGGGCGTGCTGAAGGTGGGTCATTCCGGCGAGAGGAACGCCGAGAGCGCCTTCCGCCAGAGCGCTAAGGGCGGCGATCAGCCCGGCAACGCCCTGAGAAACGCCTTGCGTCGCATCTTTGACATACATGCGGAAATCCGTGGCCACCAGCTCATTTCGGCTTCGGCCGGTGTGCAGCTTGTAGCCGACGGGCCCGATCTTTTCGACCAGCGCCATTTCCACGAAATGGTGGACGTCTTCGGCGTTCGAACGGTCCAACCACGCGGGATCGGATTGCGCTCGTTCTGCAATCGCGTCGAGCGCGGTCAGTGTTTGCTGTGTTTCCGCGGATGTCAGAATGCCGGTCTTTTCTATGGCGCGAGCCCAGACCCGGTCTACGGCAAGTTCATAAGGGAGCAGGCGTCGATCGAACGGAAAAGAGCGCTGGAATTCGTAGAATAGCTCGTTGGGCGGCCGGTCAAACCGGCCACCCCAAAGTTTAGTTGCGTCCACGGTTTCTGACCGGTGGTTCACGAGCCCGAATCGTTCGCGGGCGCCGTGACCGGTAATGCGAAGAGATTGATGAAGCCTTCCGCGTCCTTCGGCCGGTAGTGGGTCATGCTGAAACTCGCCAGATCGGTTCGGTAGAGCGAGTGGGGCGACCGCCGATGAGTTACGTTGACGTTGCCCTTATAGAGCCGTAACCCGACCGTGCCCGTTACGCGCTGCTGAGTCACCGAAAAGAAGCCGTCCAATGCTTCCCGCAACGTTGTGAACCACAGCCCGTAATAGACGAGCTCCGCATAACGAAGCGCGAGTGTCTCCGCATAGTGCGCCGTCTCGCGATCGAGACAGAGGGCTTCGAGTTCGCGGTGAGCTAATACCAGAAGAGTGCCGCCGGGCGTCTCGTACGCGCCGCGCGATTTGATGCCCACCAGACGATTTTCGACCAGATCGATGCGTCCCACGCCGTTCGCGGCGGCCACGCCATTCAGGGTATCGAGCAATGCTACGGGGCTCAATCGCTGTCCATTCACGGATACGGGCGTTCCCGCCTCGAAACCAATCTCCACCTCGGCTGGCTTGTCCGGGGCTCGCTCTGGCGAAGTGATCCACTGCCACATGGACTCTTCAGGAGCATTGGCCGGATCCTCCAGCACTCCGCCTTCGTGGCTCAAGTGCCAGATATTGCGGTCCCGGCTGTAGAGGTCCGTCTTCGTTTGTGTTACGGGAATGTTGTGCGCGCGCGCATACGAAAGAGCGTCTTCCCGCGACTGAATGTTCCATTCTCGCCAGGGAGCGATGATCTGCAGCTTTGGCGCAATCGCTTTGTAGGCGAGTTCAAACCGTACCTGGTCGTTGCCCTTGCCTGTGCACCCATGGGCCAGGGCGTCCGCGCCGACGCGCAACGCAACTTCTGCCTGCCGCTTCGCCAAAACCGGCCGGGCAAAAGAGGTGCCCAGCAGATATTTGTGCTCGTACACCGCTCCGGCTCGCAAGGTCGGCCAGATATAGCCGGTGATGAACTCCTCGCGCAGATCCTCAATGGACGCCGCCGAGGCGCCCGTTGCCAGCGCCTTTCTCTGCGCCGCCTGCAGATCTTCCTGCTGGCCGACGTCGCCGATCATGGCGATCACTTCACACCCGTACGTCTCTTTCAGCCAGGGAATGATGATTGACGTATCCAGCCCGCCCGAATAGGCGAGCACTACTTTACGGGCCACGTAGTCTCCTTTTCGCTTAACTTAACAGCATTAACAGGATGGCTTTCTGCACATGCAGGCGGTTTTCCGCCTGATCGAAGACAATCGAACGCGGCGAATCCATCACCGAGTCGGTTACTTCCGCGCCACGATGCGCGGGAAGACAATGCATAAATAAAGCCTCGGGCGCGGCGTGTCGCATCAATGCATCGTTGACCTGATACGAAGCGAAAATCTTCGCCCGCGCGGCGGTTTCTTCTTCCTGGCCCATGCTGGCCCACACATCCGTGTATACGGCCTGCGCGCCGGCCACGGCTTCTTCGGGCGACCGGAAGAGTTCTAACGCTGCGCCGCTTTTGCGCGCGGCCTTGCGCGTTTCGGCGATGATCGACTCGTCTGGCTCATAGCCGGCTGGTGTGGCGACGCGTATCTCGGCGCCCGTTCGCGCCGCGGCGCTCATGAGCGAATGGCACACATTGTTGCCATCGCCCACATAGGCGACTTTCAGCCCGCGCAGGTTTCCAAAGTGCTCCCGCAGCGTGAAAAAGTCGGCATAAGCCTGGCATGGATGAAAGCGGTCGGAGAGCGCGTTAATTACCGGAACGTTGGCGAACTCGGCCAGTTCATCCAGTTCGCGCTGCTCGAACACCCGCGCCACGATGCCGTGAACCCATCGCGACAGATTTCTGGCCACATCGGGGATGGACTCGCGCTCGCCCAGGCGTGTAACAGTCTGGTCCAGAAAGATGGCCGTGCCGCCCAGGCTCCGAATGCCAACCTCGAAAGTCACGCGCGTGCGGAGCGACGGTTTTTCCAGGATGACAGCCAGGAAGCGCCCTGCCAGAGCCGAGCCGTAGCGTTCGGGGCTCGCTTTCACCGCCTGGGAAAGTTGAAAGAGCTCCTCCGTGCGGGCCGCGTTCCATTCCGAGCCCGTAAGCAGGTCGTTCGAGAGGGACAGTGGTACGGATGTGGTGGTGGTCATTGGGTTAGCGAGAAACAGCGAACGCGTTCCGCTCGGTGATTTCCGCAAGCTTCGCGGGAACGGAACTGGGCAGCTTGGTATTCAGCAGGACGTGCCGAAAACGGCGCATGAACTCGTTTACTTGACGCCCGGTCACGATAAAGGGCGGAAGCAGCCGCAAGACGCGCTCGTGCGTGCAGTTGATGATGATCCCCTCGCGAAGCGCGGCCTCGGCATATGTCTTGCCGTCAACGGTGAGCTCGATTCCGATAATCAGGCCCTCGCCCCGCACTTCACGAACAAAATCCACCTCTGCCGCTAGCCGAGTCAGTTCGGAGCGCAATTGCGCTCCACGCTCCCGAATATTTTCCAGCAGGTGCTCGTCTTCCACTGTAGACAAGAACTCAAGCGCCACGGCGCAGGCTAGCGGGCCGCCCCCGAATGTGGTTCCATGCAGACCAGGCGAGAGGCAGTCTGCGAAGCTTTCGCGGGCTATGATGGCTCCCAAGGGAAGACCGCCCGCCAGGGGCTTGGCTACCACAACGATATCTGGCGAGCTCCCCAGGCGCTGATATGCAAAAGCGCGCCCGGTCCGTCCGAGGCCCGACTGGATTTCGTCCGCAATCATTGCGGCCCCGTAATGGCTGCTCAGTTCACGAGCCCGAGTCCAAAATGCTGCGCTGAGCGGATAGATGCCGCCTTCACCTTGTATCGGCTCGATGACTAGCGCGCAGACGGAATCGTCGAACTTCGCTTCCAGGTCGGCCACATCGTTAAAACGCACAAATTCCACGCCCGGCAACAGGGGAGCGAACGGCTCACGGTATTTTGCGGGATGCGTTACCGATAACGCTCCGAAAGTCCGCCCATGAAAGGAATTCTCGAGCGCCAGTATGCGACTCTTTCCTTCTATCTGCCGTTGACGAGCGGCAAGCCGCGCGAGCTTAAGAGCTCCTTCTATCGCCTCCGTGCCGCTATTGGTGAAAAAGACCCGATCCAGCCCGGACCACTCCGCCAGCTTGCGCGCCAGCGGGCCCTGATAAGCGTGGTGAAACAGATTGGAGAAGTGTACGGCGCGGCCGGCTTCGCGGCGCATGACCCGTGTGATTCTGGGGTGCGCGTAGCCGAGCGCATTTACCGCCAAACCCCCGAGGAAATCGAGATACTTTCGGCCCCGGTGGTCGTAAAGGTAGCACCCTCGGCCGCGCACAAAAACAATCGGCGGCCGCCGATAGGTGTTCATCAGGTAGCGTCCGGCCAGACGCATCGCCTGTTCCGCGCTTGCGCCTTCTTTAGAAGGCTTCGTCTTGGCCACCTTCTTCAATGGCTCACTCCGGCGGCCGCAGGATAACTGGCTGTCACGCGCGTCCCCGGCCCTTTTTGACCGTTCGCCGCCGAGAGCAGGCCGGTTTCGTTGGCGCCCCCGACGATACGCACTTCTTTCACCCCGGCCGCCAGGGCGCGCTTGCAAGCTTCCAGCTTGAGTATCATGCCGCCGGAAACTTTGTTCTGGCGAATCAAGTCTTCTACTTCGTCACAGGAGACGGCCTTCATTACTTCGGTGCCGTCGAGCACCCCGGCCACGTCGGTCATATAGATCAGCCGGTCTGCGCGAATGTAGTCGGCGCAAGCCGCCGCCATGTGATCCGCGTTGATGTTATAGAGCTCGCCGTCGGCTCCCAGGCCAAGGCACGACGCCACGGGAACGACGCCCGCGCGCCAAAGCGATTCGACAAATTCCACGTTCACGCCGGTCAGATAGCCTACGAACCCCAGCGCGCCGACCACTTCGTCGTGCTGCATCGGTTCGGCAAGAAAGCATCCCGCGTCCGAGGCGCACAACCCAATGGCGGGCTGTCCCGCGGCCGAAACGGCGGCGGCCATGCGCTTATTGAGCAGTCCGCCGAGAACCATCACCGCCACGTCGCGCGTTTCCCGGTTGGTCACGCGCAAGCCGTTAACGAACCGGCTCTCAATGCCCATGCGCTTTAGCGTGGCCGTGAAAATCTTGCCCCCGCCATGCACTACGAGCAACTCATGGCCTTGCTGGGCGAGTTGCGCGATCTGTCTTCCCAGCGAACGCACCGCGTCCGGATCATCCAGCAAAGCTCCCGCAATCTTCACGACCATTCTCATTGGAGACCCGTTACCTCCTCGAATCCCATCATGGCGTTCATGTTTTGCACTGCCTGGCCCGCCGCGCCCTTGCCGAGATTGTCGAGGCAGCTCACCACCACGAGCCGCTCGCCCCGCGAATCGAGCGCGAAACCAATGTCACAGAAATTCGTATGCGCCACGTGCTGCAGCTCCGGCAGACGCCCTGCCGGCCATAGCCTCACCATCGGTTTGCCGGCATAGAAGCGGCGATATAGGGTCTCGACCTCGGTCGGCGTGCGGCGCTTTTCCAGCCAGACGTAAAGCGTGGACAAAATTCCCCGGGCCAAGGGCAGCAGATGCGTGGAAAAAATAAGTTCGCCCTCCGCAATTCCCAGATGCTCGGTAACTTCCGGCGTATGACGGTGGCTGAAAAGGCCGTAGGCGCGGAAATTTTCGTCTACCTCGACAAAGTGCAGTTCGCGCTTGGGTTCCTTGCCGGCGCCGGTGGCTCCGGACTTGCAATCGCAAACGATTCCGCGGCCCGGCGCCATCCAGCCCGCTTCCACTAGCGGCCGCAGCCCAAGAATCACCGAAGTCGGATAGCAGCCCGGATTGGCGATCAATTTTGCGCTCGCCACCGCATCGCTGTAGAGCTCCGGGAGGCCATAGACAGCCTGCGCGAGCAGGGTGGCATCGGGCGGAGGCAGCTTGTACCAATTCTCGAATGTTCCGGGATCGCGAAAGCGGAATGCGCCGCTCAGGTCCACAACTCGCAGTCCCGCGTTCAGCAGTTGCGGCACGATTTCGATGGAGGCTTCGTGCGGCGTCGCCAGTAATGCCAGTTCCGCGCCGCTTTCCGCAAGCGCCTCGACCGAAAAAGGCCGGCATTGCGCCTCGCCCCATCCGCGGAGCTGAGGAAAAATCTCCGTAAGGCAGTTCACCGGCTTGGCGCTCTCGCGCAGATAGAATGTCGGCTTGCTGACTTCCGGGTGCCGCAGCAAGAGCTTAGCCAGCTCGAATCCAGCGTAGCCGGTGGCTCCCACGACGCCCACACGCACCCGGCCCTTCATCGCAGCATAGCTCCCAAGCGCTGTTGCACCGCGCTTCTGGCGGCCCGAGATGGGGTAATCACCAGAACCGTGTCGTCTCCCGCGATGGTCCCGGCCACCTCGCGCAGCTTTTCTCCATCCACTGCGGCCGCCAAGGGCTGCGCTCCGCCGGGCGGCGTCTTGAGCACCAGCAGATTCTCGGCCGGGCGCACATCCAGCAGATATTCGCGCACCGCCCGTGCCAAGGGTGTCACTTGCGCTCCATCTTCGTGGGCCGGCTTGAGCGGTTTGTAGCCATCCGCCGTCTTCACCAGCTTGAGCTCCGCGATATCGCGCGACAGAGTCGCTTGGGTCACACGCAGTTTGATTTGCGCCAATCGCCGGCGCAATTCATCCTGGCTTACAACGGGTTCGCTCGCGATCAATTTGAGTATTTGCCCTTGCCGGAACCGTTTTTGGCTTGCCAATGCCTAACCTGCCGCTCTTTATGCACTTCGCTGCATAATTATGCGAGGCCCTCGGAGCGCTGTCAATGGAAAAAACGATTTTTCCCATCGGATTTTTGGCGAGCGATTCTCTTTAGTGGATTGAGCGATCCCATTGCTGGTGATATTCTCGTTTCAATGCCCGATCTCTCTGTAAAAACGGTCCCCCTGCAGGGATTGTCGTCTCGTTCCCAGGCGCTCCTTCTGGTGACCGAGTCGATCGCGCAGCACCGCGATCTGGCGGAATTGTTCCGCGACCTCGCCGCGCGGCTGCACGACGTCGCGCATTTCGATTATTTGAATCTCGTGCTGCACGACCCGGAGCGCCAGGTCATGCGGTTGCACCTGCTCGAAGCCCTGCGCGAGAAACCGACGCAGTCGCGCGTGGGCAAGGAATCGCCGGTGGGTTCCACGCCCTCTGGGCGGGTTTTCGAAACTCAGGTTCCTTTCGTGGTTTCCGATGTCGATTCGGAGAAGTCCTTTCCGGCGCTCATGGAGGCGCTTCGGCAGGAAGGAGTGCGGTCTTTTTGCGTGGTTCCCCTGACCACGGCACAACGCAGGTTGGGAACGATGGGGTTTGGAAAGCTGCAACCTCATCACTACGATCGCAGCGAGGTCGAGTTCATGCAGCAGGTCGCGCGGCAGGTGGCCGTCGCCGTCGATAACGCGCTGAACTTCGAGGCGGTGCGCGACTATCAGCAGCAGCTGGCTCGTGAGCGCGACCGCCTGCGCGTGTTGCTGGAGGTGAATAATGCGCTGGTCTCCACTCTCGATCTCCGCGAGCTGTTTCACGTAATTGCCAGCAGTCTCCGCCGCGTTCTGCATCACGAATACACAAGTCTGGCGCTGCCCGAACCGGGAACCAACCGGCTGCGCGTGCGGGCCCTCGATTTTTCGGGCGGGCAGGGGTTCATTCACGAAGAGATGGCCGTTTCGCTCGAAAAATCGCCGGCGGGGCGCGCTTTTTCCACGCGCTCGCCGCAACGCTTTGACCGCGGGGACTTGGAGAGTTTCGATTCCGATATCACGCGGCGGCTGATCGCCGAAGGCGTGCGGGCGGAGTTTTGCGTTCCTCTGATCACGCGGAATCGGGTTCTGGGCACCCTCAACGTGGCCAGCTTCCGCGAATCCGCCTTCCCTCAGGAGGACCAGGACCTGCTGACGCAGGTGGGAGCCCAAGTGGCGATCGCCGTCGAAAACGCCCTATCCTTTCGAGAGATTGCCGACCTGAAGAACAAACTTGCCGAGGAAAAGCTTTATCTCGAAGACGAAATTCGCACCGAGCACAACTTCGAGGAGATTGTCGGCGAAAGCGCCGTTCTCAAGACGCTCCTCTCCCAGGTACAGACCGTAGCGCCCACCGGTTCGACTGTCCTGATTCTGGGAGAGACGGGCACTGGCAAGGAGTTGATTGCCCGCGCGCTGCATAATCTGAGTGCCCGGCGCGACCGCACCTTCGTGAAAATCAATTGCGCCGCCATCCCCATGGGATTGCTGGAATCCGAGCTTTTCGGACACGAGAAAGGAGCGTTCACCGGCGCCATAGCGCAGAAGCTCGGCCGCTTTGAATTGGCCGATAAGGGCACTCTTTTCCTCGATGAAGTCGCCGACATTCCTCTGGAACTCCAGCCCAAGCTGTTGCGCGTCCTGCAAGAGCAGGAGTTCGAACGGCTGGGCAGCCCGCGTACCCGGCGGGTGGACGTGCGTGTTGTGGCCGCGACCAACCGTGACCTGTCCCGGATGGTTGAAAACGGCACGTTCCGCAGCGATCTTTTTTATCGCCTGAACGTGTTTCCACTGGCCGTTCCTCCTTTGCGCGAGCGCCGCGAGGACATTGCCAACCTGGTGCGCTATTTCGCGCAGCGTTACGCCCGCCGGACAAACCGGCACATTGAAACGGTCTCCGCGGAAACCGTCGCCGCACTCGAACGCTATCATTGGCCAGGAAATATTCGGGAGTTGGAAAACCTGATCGAGCGTGCGGTCATTCTTTCGCCTTCGCCCATACTGCACATACCCGTTTCTGAATTGAAATCCAATCCGGACGGCCGCGCGGCCGGGCTGCCAACACTCGCCGAAGCCGAAAAGGACCATATCCTTCGTGCTCTCGAAGAATCCAAATGGGTGCTCGGCGGGGCCAAGGGGGCCGCTGCCTTGCTGGGCATGAAGCGCACCACCCTGCAATCCCGCATGCAGAAGCTCGGCATCACCCGTCCTCGTTGAAAATCGGCGAGTTGCTGCTTGAGGCCTTGAATCCCTCCGGATCGTACGCCTAACGATCTCGCCGCGCAAAAAGTCCGTCCCGGGTATAAGCGACGAGTCTGCAAATTGTTCTGCTGGAATCGGTAAACGCAGATTACGAAGGCTTGCTTCGGCGGAACTTCGTGTTGGCTAATCTCGGCTGGAGCACTCGTTCTATCTATGTTCCCGCGGAACGTGCCTGCCCATCGTTTAGGCGCACGCGATAACTCCTCTGATGGTGCGTAGTGACAATCTTGTCCTCGCGTGCAAGCCAACCGATGGCCCACTCGAACATGGTAGACTTTGCCTCGACGTGTTCTTTCAAGCCACGCAGGGACAGTTTGCCACTTGCGTCGAGCGCCTGCCAGATAGCTCCGGCGGTCGTCCCAATTTGTTCGTGCATATTCCCGCTCCTGTAAGCTTTTCACGATGATTGTCGCCGACGCGCCTGCGGGTAGGGTTTTCTTCGGGCGCGCTGGCGGCAAGTTCTAGCAGATACGGAAATTCAAGCACGATCCCTCCGGCGACCCTGGGGAGACTTGGGCGCTCGAATGGACCAGCTTTTGGTTGTAGGAAAACGAAGTCGGGGGTAGACTTCCGTCCCATGTTCAGCAAACTGAACACCCCGGCTCGGCTAAGGCTGGATACCGAAGCGGTTGAAAAGCCCCTCCCGAAGGATAACCTGCCGGCGCCACCAGCGCAGGCTAAAGTCTCGCCGGGACAATATCTTAAGGCTGTTCGCGAGCGCCTCCAGATCGGCATGCGGGACGTCCAGGAAGCCAGCATCGTGATCGCTTCGGAAGAGAATAGCGACAACTTCTACGTATCTGCCGCCAGGCTGACCCAGATCGAGAACGAGGAGTCGGTGCCCAGCTTCCACAAGCTTTTCAGCCTTTGTTCCATCTATGGGCTTGACCTGAACGACATCCTTAGCCGCTATGGCGTCAACGCGAATCGGACGAAAGCCTATCGCACTCGCTTTTTGCCGGAGATCACCCGCACGACAGCGGCGGAGATCTACGGCTTCGAGGAAAAGGTCTTGGTGCCGGTTCGCATCGACCCGACTTTTCGGTGGGAGGCGACGCAGCTCGTGAATCGCGTGGTCGCTATGTGGGGAGAGATACCGGCGGCCTTTCTGCTGGGCTGCAATCCGCGGAAGCACACTTATGGATATATCGGCCTCGCCGATAGAACCATGTTTCCTTTGCTTCGTCCGGGTTCGTTAGTGATGATCGATCCCGAAAGGCGGCGTGTGAGTCAGGAGCCGTGGAGAAACGAATTCGAACGCCCGATCTATTTCATCGAACTTCGCAATGGGTACCGTTGCGCGTGGTGCCAGGTGGACGGTTCGCGGCTGAGCTTAATACCCCATCCGGTGTCGAATGCCCCGGTTCAGAGCCTTAATTTAGCCACTGAGGCTGAGATCCTCGGTCAGGTGGTGGGAGTGGCGATGAGGCTGGTTCCTCCAAATACGTCCAGCCAGGAGCTTGGATCAAAACTTCCAGCGCCGAGCGAAATTGCGAAATAAAAAACTTCCGCGCCAGCAAGGAACATCCTTCAGGAATCATTTCGTAGTAAGGCTCGGTCTCCAGCCACAGGTTGGCCACTCGAACTTCGACCTGTCCCAGCGAATTGAAGTGCTTCCGCAGTTCCCTGGATAAATCCGTGAGCGGAAGGTTCACCACCGCTTCAAATACAGACCGGTGTGTTTCGCGAAGCGTCAAGTTGACTTCTTCAGGCGTCGAGACACTGGCCCAGCCTTCGTGCAGGTAGCGTCCGGTATAAGGGTCTCTCAGGGAGGAAAGAAACACGAGTTGCGCAAAGGCGCTGGGCAGCGCCGCGAGGACGTTCTCCAGGTACCGCGAGATGGGCTTTTCCCGCAGCATAACGATCCCGATTTTAGGCTAATTCTAACGCGCCGCGCAATTGCTTCCTCATTCAGTTTGCTGAACAAATTACGAAAAGATTACTAACGCTAGACAAAAGCCTGTACCTTCGCTCGCGCAGTTAAACAAATTCTCTCATTCGAGGTGATTTACTATGGGCGGCGCACGGCCTCCGATCTTCCCAGAAGAGTAGTACCTTCGTACGTTGAGCATTGCACCACAGGGGGGGCGCATCCGCCCCCTCCAGCAAGCAAGGTTCGTGTATACTGTCGGTCGCGATGGTTATGTCCCTGGTGATATGGATCGCGGCCTTAACACTAGCCACGGGTACGCTCGTGCTCTTTTTGCGTAGGGCGCTGTGGCGCACATATCCTTTTTTGCTCGCCTATGTGATCTGGCTGATCATTGGGAATTCTGCTCTTCTTATCGGGTTCCGCTTTTTTAACTCTGTGTACACGTCGCTGTACTGGCACAGCGACACGGTCGATGTCGTCCTTCGGTTCCTGGTTGTGTGGGAAGTTTTTCACCAAACCTTTCCAAAGGGTTCGGGCCTCAACAGGAGCTTGTCGAAAGGCTTGGGGATAGCCGCCTTCCTTCTTCTCGTATTTGCCTGCGCCACCTTCTGGGGCTATCAGAATTACACTAACCTCCGTTCCATCCATATGGCCTTGGACCGCAGTTTCGATTTTGTTCAGGCCGTTATGATTCTGGGCACGTTACTTATGGCTCGCTACTATGGTGTCCTATTCGGCCGGAACGTCCGGGGAATAGCCCTTGCCTTTGGAGGCTGGGTATCTATCTCCACTGTTAACAGCGCGATGGTGGACTTGACCAATTCGTTTTTACCCTATTGGTACTATTTGCGGCCGCTGAGTTTTCTCGTAATGATGGTTGCCTGGATATGGGCTTTATGGGTTTATGAGCCCAACCCGCCAATATTGGAGAGTGGAGCGACAGAGCTGAATCAGTGGACAGAGGATTGGAACCGCACGGTTTCAGCTGCGCGTACGATTATACGGCCATGATCAATTTAGTTCTTTTCACGGTGTTGGGACTGGGGCTCTTCGGGAGCTTTATCCTTATCGCTCTGCGGGATTCTCCCCGGAGCTTGCCGGACACCTCCGCGATCCATGCCGTGGGGCAAATTATCAACCTGGAGGGTAGCTCGTTCGCAAATGCCAGGCGTTTGTTTGACGACACCGATTATCAGGTTCTTTGTTCCAATCCCGATTTGCGGCGCCTGGCGGAAAGGCTTCGCCACGACCGCAAGCAACTCGCATTGACCTGGCTCTCTCTCCTGCAAAATGACTTACTCACGCTCTGGCGCTTTCGCAGATTTCTCATTCAGCGAGGAGTGCCCTCTAGTTTGGGAGAGGAGCTAAGGACAGTTCAGGCGCTGGTGCTCTCGCTCTTGCTCCTTCAATTCATCCGGGTTTCGATACATACCGCGGGTCCTTTTGCTCTTCCGCGCGCTACGCGTCAAGCGGGACAGTTGGTCGACAGCATGTCCAAGGGTGCCGCCCTCGTTCTCGGCCGTATTCCGGTGGCCGGGTGGGCGGAAATCGAACGCAGTTGGGTCAGCAGCGCCGCCTGAACGAGTTGGCCTGACGGTTGTTCTTCCCTTGGTCCCCGGAAGTCTTCACAGGATGTGCATTGTGCCTTCTGAAGCTGAGCAGTCCACACGGGAAAGTCAGCCTCAAATGATCGGCGTCTCCGCGCAGATGCAGCGCGTTTATGGCCTGATCCACCAGGCCAGCGCCTCTGCCTATCCCGTCCTGATCACCGGAGAAAAAGGGGCCGGCAAGACGCGAGCGGCGCAGATGATTCACTCCTTGAGCGCGCGAAAGGCAAGCGCCTTCGTCATCAAGGATTGTTCCGGTATTGCGCCCACCTTGGCTGAATCCGAGCTTTTCGGATACGAAAAGGGGGCATTTGCCGGCGCCGCCCATGCGCAGTGGGGTCTATTTGCCTTTGCGCGGGAAGGTACGGTCCTGCTGCGAGAAGTGGGCGATCTTCCTTTGCATGTTCAGAGCAAATTGGTAGCGACGCTGCAGGGCAGGGAATTCCGGCCCATCGGATCCAGTCATCCGCTCCCGTTTAGTGCCCGGCTTCTGGCGACGAGCTCGCGTGACTTGCGTACGGAGGTCGAGTGCGGGAGTTTTCGCGAAGACCTGTTCTTCTGCTTGAATGCCATGCAAATCGGCATCGCCCCGCTTCGAAAGCGGAAAGAAGATATCCCGCTGCTGGCCGATTATTTCCTCGAGAAATGCGAGAACGGCCGGTCCAGGGCCAAATTCTCAGATGCCGCCATGCGCCACCTGAGCGACTATGATTGGCCGGGCAACGTTCGGGAATTGGAAGAAGCAGTTCGGCGCGCGGATTCGCGGGCGTCCGGGCCGGCGATTGAAGTCGCCGACATCAAACTCCATCCCGAGCCGCCCGATCACCGCCGGTGGACCGCCGGTATTACATCGTATCTTGACGACCGTGAACGCGAGGGGATTACCGAGGCGCTTCGGGAAGCCCACGGCGATAAATCCGCTGCCGCGCGAGTGCTGGGGATCGCGGAATCAGCTCTTCAGAAGCGGCTCCAATACTATAATCTCGCCTGAATGCGATCGGCGTCTCCAAGCCATCTCAGCAACTACGTAAAATAAGGGCGCTGGGGCTGCCCCAGTTGTGCCGTAGTTCCTTCGGCAGGGAGCTTGGAGCGCGCGCGGATGGGAACCGATGGCAGATGCATACATATGCGAAGGGGTTCGCACTCCGGTCGGCCGCTATGGGGGAGCCCTGGCCCAGGTGCGTACGGACAACCTCGCTGCCGTACCTCTATCGGCGCTCCGTCGGAAGTTTGAACGGAGCGATTGGGAATCGATCGACGAAATCGTCTTTGGATGTACCAATCAGGCCGGCGAAGACAATCGCAACGTCGCGCGGATGGCCTTGCTATTGTCCGGTGTTCCGCACACCGTTCCCGCTGTGACCGTCAACCGGCTCTGCGGCTCAGGCATGGAAGCGGTCGCCGTTGCCGCCAGAGCCATCGCCGCGGATGAAATAGCGCTGGCCGTCGCCGGCGGAGTGGAAAGCATGAGCCGCGCGCCGATGGTGATTCCCAAGGCCTCCTCCGCTTTTTCCCGAAACGCCGAGATTTATGACACGACGCTCGGATGGCGCTTCATCAATCCGGAACTGGCCAAAATGTACGGCACGGCTTCCATGCCGGAGACGGCCGAAAATGTCGCCGCAGCTTATCGGATCGACCGCCTCTCGCAAGACAAATTCGCTTTTCGTTCCCAGCAACGGGCGGCCGCGGCCCAGAAGGCCGGAATCTTCGCTGAGGAGATCGTGCCCGTGCCTGTTCCGCAGCCGAAGGGGTCATGTAAGCCTGTTTCGCAGGATGAGCACCTGCGTCCCGACACCACCCTCGAAGCCTTGGCGAAATTGCCCACTCCGTTCCGTACAGGCGGCACCGTGACTGCGGGAAATGCGTCCGGCATCAACGATGGCGCCTGCGCCATGTTTGTCGCTTCTGAAGCAGCCGTCGCTCGCTTCGGCCTCACGCCTTTGGCTCGTGTTGTCGGCACCGCAACCGCGGGCGTGCTGCCGGATCTGATGGGCATCGGCCCAATTCCTGCGATCAAAAAGATTCTGGAGCGAAGAAACCTGAAAATCGGCGATATGGATGTTATTGAGGTGAATGAAGCATTCGCCGCACAGGTACTTGCTGTTACGCGGGAGTTTAACCTGCCTGACGATTGCGAGAGGGTAAATCCGAACGGAGGGGCGATCGCCTTGGGCCATCCCCTCGGCATGAGCGGAGCGCGCCTGATCTTAACTGCCGCCAGACAGCTTCAGAGAATCAAAGGCCGTTATGCACTCGCGTCCATGTGCATCGGCGTCGGGCAGGGAATTGCGACTTTGTTGGCTGCGCCCTGAATTCCGTCAGGCGGAGCGGCGCAGATTCGACTTCAGCCGCCGCGCACGCGGAGCTTCTCGCAGCGTTCGCAGCGCCTGAGCCTCGATCTGGCGGGTACGCTCCCGGGTGACCCCCAAGCAGCGCCCCACTTCCTCGAGCGTGTGCTCATCTCCGTCTTCCAGCCCAAAGCGCATACGGAGGACTTTGGCCTCTCGGGGCGTGAGGTCATTCAGCATGTCGACCGCATGTTCCTTCAGGTTACGATCGATCACCGCCTCCGAGGGAGAGGTGGCTTGTTTGTCCTCGATGAAGTCGCCGAGATGCGACTCCCCGTCGGTGCCGATGCGAGTTTCCAGGGAGAGCGGTTCCTGTGCGATGCGCATCAGTTCCCGCACTTTTTCCACCGGCAAGCCGAGCTTCTGGGCAATCTCCTGTGAAGTAGGCTGCCGCCTGAGTTGCTTCAGCAGTTCGCGGTTCGCCTGCATGAACCTGTTGATGTGCTCGATCATGTGCACCGGCACGCGAATGGTGCGAGCCTGGTCCGCGATGGCGCGCGTGATGGCCTGGCGAATCCACCACGTGGCGTAGGTGGAGAATTTGAATCCGCGCCGCCATTCAAATTTCTCTACCGCCCGCATCAATCCGATATTTCCTTCCTGAATCAAATCCAGAAAGCTCATGCCCCGGTTTAGGTATCGCTTGGCTATCGACACCACCAGACGAAGGTTGGCCTCCGTCATTTTCTTCTTGGCCTGCTCCGCGATGGCTTCGCCTCTGCGCATCCGCTGGAGTAGGTGCTTCTCTTCCCCCAAGCCGAGCTGCCTTTCAGGAATGCGCGGGCGCTGACCTGACCGCCGGGAGCTCGCTTGTTTCTGCTCCGCAACAGATTTCTCGAGCGCGGATCGCGTTAATTCCACCAGGCGCGTTCTCTCAAAAGTGACAAACGGAACCGAGCTCATCAGCTGCGAGATTTGGACACGCAACCGTGCCAGTGCCCAGCTGGAACGGCGTCCCGACCCTGTTTGAGACCTCGTTCGCGAGCTTTGGCGCAGCGCGAGGGAATAAAGGCGCGACACCTCGGCAATAACCCTTATCGCCCGATTGAGTTCAGTTTTTTCCGCCGAGGGCGCTTCACTGTCGACATGTACCACGTTCTTGATCGGCCGAGCGCCCGTCTTCAGCTCTTTTCCGACGAGAATCAAGGCCTCGATAGCCTCGGGCGACCGCGACACCACCCTCATGACCATCTTCTCGCCCCGCTCGATCTGCTTCGCCAGAATTACCTCTTCCTCACGCTTCAGCAGAGGCACGGCGCCCAGCGCGGCCAGATAGCTGCGCACCGGGTCGAACGTGTCGTCCACGCCCGGCGCATATTCGATCTCGTTCTCGCTAGCCGAACTCTCCTGCGCGCGTTCCTCTGCCACGTCCTCCTCTACTTCCGGGGACTTCAAGAGGCCTTCGTACTCGTCCTCTCTCAAGTGCTGCATGTTGTCGATCAATCCCATAACTTAAACATTGCCTCGTATTA
>Ga0335077_10001312_pt1 | contig 29438 bp, 24 predicted proteins | sample Lox_Sample_31_FD_207151 | JGI IMG/M metagenome (GOLD analysis project Ga0335077, IMG submission 207151) | Soil microbial communities from Loxahatchee National Wildlife Refuge, Florida, United States - Lox_Sample_3.1 | ecosystem: Environmental > Terrestrial > Soil > Wetlands | place: USA... | reverse complement strand
CCGCAACCACTTCGCTCAGGATGACATGCGCAAAAGGCGCGCATGTCACCTCGGTGCCAATGTGTGCTTTGATCTTGGTTTTGTTCGCGGCGAGGTGGAAGCGTGGGGCACCGTATACGCCGTCGGTGTCGAGCAGAGCCATGGCGGGCATCTGGAAGTGCTGGCACATACTGATTAACTCCTCGGGCAGGGAAGAGCCTTCGAGGAAGCTGAAGGCGGAGCGGGCATGGAGTTCGATGTACATCAGTGGCAGTGGTCAATTGCCAGAGTCCAGTAAAAGCGCCACGGATTAACATGGATTTCCACGGATAAATGTTTGATTTGTGATCCGTGGTGACCCGTTAAAATTCGTGACAAAAATCAGTCATACGTTCCTTCTACAAACCATCCACCGCCGAGCAAGTCGTGCACCAGGCGATAGAAGGCTATGGACTCGTTGTTGCGCACGGCTAAATCCCATTCGTCACGGGACCAGGCTTCGCGCTCCCACCAATCGCCGGAGAAGCGCCAAGGGCCGGCTTTCCAGAGCACTTCACCCTGAACTTCTTTCTTCTTGGGGCAAGTCAGTCGCACGGGCTGACCGTTTTCCAGGGTGACATTGACGCGCAGTGGCGGGCGGTAGCGGTGCAGGGCAGTGACTGCGGCTTGCGCTTCTGCCGCATCGGGAGTTTTCTTCTGTGGAGTCTTGCGGGCGACTTCGGCGACGAAGCGGCGCATACGGAATCCTTCGGGATGGTGCGTATCGAGCAGTTCCACGGCTCCGACTCTTTGTTCACCGACGATTCCGGCGATGCGCGCGAGAGTCAGTTCCAATTTTTCGGGTTCAGGTGCTGGAGGAAGGAAGAGGCCTCCCTGGGCCGAGCGCGGGCGCGCGGGTTCGGCGGCGAGATGAATTCTTACTATGGGCGCGCCGGGAGGGTGTGCATTCAGATCGAGTTGCAGGAGTTTTAGAAATACTTTGGCATCGAGCATGGGAAGCGGGAGATTCAGCTTGCGGGTGAATTGCGTTGGGCGCCTGGAAAGCTGCAGAGCTTCGACTACGCGCGATCGAAATTTCCCACTTCTCGCAAAGGCGGCGAGAAGTGGGGCACCCTCATTTCTGTTTGTGATGATGGAGTCGTCGCTCTCGCTGGGGATGCCTGCATTTTCGAAATCATTGTCTATTCCGGTGAAGTTGGAGAGTTCGAGGGTGAGACGGAGTTCCTGCGTAGCCAGCGCGCGGGAGGCGAGGCGGGCACAGATTTGGTCCAGAAGGCGATTTAGCAGGAAAGCCAAAGGCTCGAGCAGAGTGATGGGATGCTCTAACTCGATCGCTTCTTCGAATACCAGTGGAGCTTCGACCGGGACTAATGTGCGGGAAGCGGTGCCCCGCGCTAATTTCTGCAGATTCAGGCCTTGCTGGCCGAGTCGTTCGCTTAATGCGATTTCGGGTAACGCAGCGAGTGCGCGCAGGGTGCGGATGCCCCAGCGGTCGAGAGTTTCGAGCAGGCGGCCAGTTTCTTCTTTCTGATCACCTTCCAAACGATCGGCGAAAAGAACATTCACGGCGAGAGCCCCGAGTTTTTCAGTTTGTTTGCCAGAAGGAATCACCGTGACCGTGGAGAATCCGCGGGCAGCCAGCAGGGCGGCATCGGGATTGGAGGCGGTGGCGACATGGGCATTCAAACCAAGCTCTTTGGCGCGATCGAAGATGGCGTGCGAAATTTTTGTCAGCGAGCCGAAGAGGGATTCCATGCCCGCGAGATCAAGCAGGACCGTATCGCGGGCGGTGTCTTCTACAACGGGGGAGAAAGACTGGGCGCAATCGAGCAACGCGGCGTGAGCGGACGATTCCTGCAAGGGGGAACTCGGGCGCAGTGCGAGGTCGGGGCAGAGTTCGGCTTGAGCCTTAGTCATACCGGGGAAAATGGCCAGTTCGCGGGCTTGTTCATTCACCGCAATGATTTGCTCAAGGGGAGGTATGCCTTCGAAGATCGCGACAGGGTGTGCCTGCAGTTCCGGTTCGGCGCGAAGTGCGGCGGCTACGAGGAAGTTCGGAACGTAGATGCAGGCGAACATGAAGCAGTACCCAATACCCAAGTGTCAGTCCCCAGTTCGGTTTCATCCGGCCCAGGCGGTTTTGGTTGCGAACGCGATGGAGCGCGCGGGTTTGCGGTCCAGGCGCGAGCGGATTAGTTCGGCGTGGATTTTCAGTTCAGTTAGCAACTGCACATGAGAAGGTTTCGGATCTCGTGTTCGACTATCAGGATTCTGATCTGCAGAAATTTGATTTGAACTGAGAATTGAGAGCTGAGAACTGAGAACTTCCAACTGCAGCAGCAGCGACGAGCAGCTTCCGGCGCTGGGTTGTTGCTCGATCGCGAGCAGGATTGTAGGTTTGTGTTCGACGGCGCGACGGAAGCGAAACCAAGTCGTGAGTGGGATGCGGCGCGCGGCCTGGTGCGGCACGTCGGAGAGATCAAGGACGATCAGGCCGAAGCCTCCGCTTTCGAGCAGCAGGTCGGTGGCACGGAGGACCTGCTCGAGGCGGTGTTCGGATTGTTTTCGGTTTCGTGAATGTTCGTCAGAATTAATAACGGTTCGGGCTTTGGAGATTCGATCAGTATCGATTTGTTTGAGAAGGGACTCCCGCAGACGCAATCGGTGGCCCTCAGCGGCTAAAGCCGCATCACTGTGCGATTCGTACGGCACGGCTGAAGCCGTGCCCTTCCCAAACGTGCTTTTCCCCAGCGCATTCTTCCCGACCGCGGCGCGGCCAAAGCCGTCGTTTGTGAAGAATTTCTTCTCACGATTTTTTTTCTCTGTATCAAAGCTTGCCCCGAGCGACGGCGAAGGGTGTCTCCATGGCGAATTCTCATCACAACGGACCCAGAGCAGACGATCAAGGTTGATGCCGGTGGCGGCGAGGGAGTGAGGGTCGAGTGCATCGCTGGCATCGATCAAGGCGCAGTATTCGCCGCGGCGAGTGGCGGCAGCCAAGGCGGCCAGCATTACGCTGGTGCGACCGGAAGAGGCAGGGCCACAGATTTCGGTGAGGCATCCGCGGGGCAGGCCGCCAGTGAGGGCATCGAGGGCAGTGATGCCACTGGGGACCATCTCGGGCGCGGGGTGGATTTCGAGACGGGAAGCCGGAGTGATACTCGCCAGTCTGGGGTCGGGTAGGGGGCCTTCGACTCCGCGGGAACTGCGCTTCGCGCACTTGCCGCTCCGCTCGGGATGACAATACCCCTCGGATTCGTCATCAAAAAGAAAAGGGCGGCCCGGGGCCGCCGAAGTGGAAACCACTGCGGAAGACATAGAGAATCCTCAAGGAATTTCAGGGAACGCCGCGGCTGGAGCCGTGGAGGCGATCTATTTTCGCTTTTTATTCGCCTATGGAAATTGTGCGTGAGGGGTGAAGGTTTGTCAAGGGGAAAGGGAGAACTAATCTGGCGGCTCACATCCGCGTCGCCTTCACAAGGCTTTTCTCTTAGCTAGCCGTGTTCGACGCGCGCCTTTATATCCGCGTACGCCGCATCGATGAGCCTGCCTAGCGCTGTGGCGTTTGCGACAGTTCCCGGGCGTAGCTTCACATGGCGCATGAACCTGCCGCTGCCTTGCAACAAGCGCGCCGGATCGGGCAGCGCGGCCCCGTGAAAGAACCCCACATTTACGTGCGAAGTGTATACATTGACATAGCCGAAGGGCGCATCTCCCAAACATGCGACCGGACAACCGTCATGCAAAAGCTCCCGGACTTCGTCCCCGCATTTTCGCATCACCTCGAACCACTGATGCGCGATGGCCCCTAATTCACCTGCATGCGCTTTCATCCACGCATCGATGGCGGGATCCCGCTCAACCGCACCGTTGAATCGCAGTAAATCCGCTCGCATCTTCGCACAGTTCTGCTTCAAGATCTGTGATGACGTAGCACTCTCACCTTCCTTACAGTGAGAGCGCCGAGTTTTTATTTCTCTTCAGATGTCCCACGCAGGCCCGTTACCGAACTGATGCGGATGCGGAAGAACAGGGACTTGATTTCCTCATCGCGCAGGCGGATGCGGCGTTCGGCCACCGCGTTCAGCCACCAGTAATGCCGTTGTTGCAGCAGCTTGCGAGCACGATTGCGCTCATCTTCGAATTGCGGCTCGGGGAGTTCCTGGAACTCTCCGTTTGCGATCACGCTCGCCCAGTCGGACTGGCTCCGGGTCTCGTCGACTTGGACGCATACCCTGGGATTCGAACGCATCCATTTGATCTTTTGGCCAAGTGTCGAGAAGACGTAAATGTAGTCCGCTTCATAGGCGATGCCAATGGGAACGATATATGGTTGATCGTTGAGTGAGCAGCCGAGGTGTGCCGTGCCGGCGCGGGCCAGGATCTCGCGACATTCGGAGTCGTTCAATTCGTCGATTCGCATGGTTCACATCCGTCTCCATCGTAACTTAACCTGGGCTACCGGGTAGTGTCGGAGTAGGAGTACGACTGCGGCGTGAGGCGGTGGCCTTCCATGCTCGCTGCGTTCGCGGGGCGGACGAGGCGTCCGCCCCTACACGTGCTTACTTTGTTTTATTTTGCTCGTCTAAGCACAACGGCGATCGCATTGGTGTGCTCAGTCACAAAATCCAACCAGGTTCTGCAAAGTGCGCTGCCGATTCCGCCTGAAACCGTGTGGCGGCGCGGAAGGAGAATTTCATGAAAAAGTGTCTATTTGTGGTGTTGACCTGCGTTTTGTCAGGGTCTGGCGTGTGCTCCGCCCAGACCGCGACGGGTGAGACCCTCATGTTGAATTTGCCGCGGGCGAGCCAGCATGCGCTGGTGTCGCAACGCATCGGCATTACAGATATCACGATTAACTATCACCGGCCCCTGGCGAATGGCCGTCAGATATGGGGGAAAGTGGTGCCCTATGGACAGGTATGGCGCGCCGGGGCGAACGAGAATACAACCATCACGTTCACGGATCCGGTCACGATCGAAGGGCAGGCGCTCGACAAGGGAACGTATGGACTTCACATGATCCCGGGAGAGAGTGAGTGGACCGTGATCTTCTCGAAGAATTCGACGTCGTGGGGAAGTTTTACCTATAAGCAGGACGAGGACGCACTGCGGGTCAAGGTGAAGTCGCTGGCGGCTGAGATGCATGACGCGCTGGTTTACGAGTTCGACGATGTGAAGCCGGATTCAGCCGTGGTAAGCATGAGCTGGGAGAAGGTCGCGGTGCCGTTCAAGGTGCACGTAAACGTGAATGACATCGTGACGGCGAGTATTCACCAGCAGGTTCACGGGATGAATCAGTATTACTGGGAAGGCTGGGATGACGCTGCACAGTACTTCCTGGTGAACAAGATCAATCTGGATGAAGCATTGAAGTATGAAGATCAGTCGATCCAGAACGAAGAACGCTACGACAACCTGATGAGCAAGTCGAAGATTCTGGAGGCGATGGGACGCCAGCAGGATGCAGATTCGTTCCGCGCAAAGGCGCTCGACAAGGCGAGCGCACTGCAACTCTATGTATATGGGCGGCAGTTGCAGGGAGAGAAGAAGCAGGATCAGGCTTTAGCGATTTATCAGTCCACCGCGAAGAAGTTTCCTGATTACTGGACCACACACCTGGGGTTGGCCCGCGTATATAGCGCCAAGGGTGACTTCGATAATGCGGTTAAGGAAGTGAAGCTGTCGCTGAAAGATGCTCCTGAAGCGAACAAGAACGCGCTGGAGGGTTATTCGAAGAGGTTGGAGGCCAAGGAGGATATTAACAAGTAGGGAATCCGCCATTCGAAGGTCGGAAATGCCCACCCTGTCGCACAAAACGCGACAAGGGTGGGGGGCCCACCGTGTAGTGGCGCGGGCGAGGACAGCGACCTTACCAGACTCGGCAGGCGTTAGCTCTTACCATTTTCTGCCCCGCCTTGCAGCCGAAAGCATCAGCGAAATCCGACATGTTCGAGATCACATTGTTGATCCGGAATACCGGCAACGAATGAGGATCGGTGGTGACGATCAGCCGCGCGATCTGCGGGCGGACGTTCGCACACCATGAATAGGCGTTCGACAGGAAGAAGCGCTGGCGGTAGGTCCAGCCGTCATCGCCTTTATCGTCAAGCGATTTGCCATGCTTCTTTAGAGAGACTTCGAGGGCGGCTAGCGCCAGGCGAATCCCGCCGTTATCTGCTGTGTCTTCGCCCTGGGTAAGCAAGCCATTTTGCTTGACGCCGGCTCCGGCGTCGGGAACTTCCTGGGTGTACTCATCGGAGATACACTTGCCGCGCTCGTCATATTTCTGGGCATCATCGGCGGTCCACCAGTCGCGCAGGTTTCCTCTGGCATCGAACTTGCGACCTTGATCGTCGAAGCCGTGAATGATCTCGTGTCCGATAACCATGCCGATCGCACCATAGTTCACAGCATCGTCTTTTGTGGGATCGAAGAAGGGAGGCTGCAGGATTCCTGCGGGAAAATTGATGGTGTTCAGTTGTGGATCGTAATAGGCGTTAATGGTGGGAGGAGTCATGGTCCATTCGGCGCGATCAACAGGTTTGCCAATCTTGGCTACCCAGCGCTCGAACTCGAAGGATGAGGCTTGCGCGACGTTGCCGAGGTAGCTATCGCGTGTAATCTTCACGCCGGAATAGTCGCGCCAGCGCGACGGGTAGCCGATCTTGTCTTCGATCTCTTTCAGCTTGACGCCGGCTTGCTGTTTCGTCGCGGGGGACATCCAACTCAGGCTTTGAATGTCAGAGTTCAACGCGACTTCGATCGAGTGCACCATCTCGATGGTGCGAGCTTTGCTCTCGGGTGTGAAGGCACGGTCAACGTAGGCCTGGCCAAGTGCGTCGCCGAGATCGCGATCAGCGGCGGCGACACAGCGGCGCCAACGAGGCCGCTGCTCTTCTGCTCCAGCGAGGGTGTGGGCAAAGAAATTGAAGTTCTCGTCGACGATGGCTTTTGTCAGGTAGGGAGCGGCTCGGTGAAGCAGTTGCCAACGCAGGTATGTTTGCCAATGCTCGAGTGGATGCTCGTTGAGCAACTTCTCCTCGGCGCGGAAGAAATCGGGTGAAGTCACGATGTAGTGATCGCTGGCCGGAGCGTGAACGGCTTTAAGATATTCATCCCAATCGATGGTGGGAGCCAACCCGCGAACTTGTGCAAGCGTCATCTTGTTGTTGATGTTTTTGGGGTCACGGCGCTTGACGTTATCCATCTGCGCCCGGGCGAGAGCGGTTTCGAGCTCGATCACTGTGCCCGCGTCAGCTGCAGCTTGCGAGTCTGGTTCGCCCACCAAACCGAACATCTTCTGGAGGTGGGTGCGATATTTCGAGAGAATCTCCTTCGACTTGTCATCCGTATTCAGGTAGTAGTCTCGGTTGGGGAGACTGAGCCCGGCCTGGTCGATTTGAGCAACTACCATCGAGGCATCGTCGTAGTCCTGTTGGCCGGTGAAGCCGAAGAGCGGAGAGCTGCTTTCGTTGTCTCCGGGCTGCCAGGCGCCGGGCAAAATACGCTGCAGATGAGCGACTGCAAGCGTGATGTCTTTTTTGGATTTCAACGCTGCAATGCGGGCAAGCTCTGAGTCGAGTGGCTTGAGGCCAGCGGACTCGATGCCCGTTTCGTCCATGCAGGCGGCCCAGTAGTCACCAATCTTCTGCTGGACGGGATTGCGGTTCGCCTCGTTCTTGCCGGCAGCTTCCAGCGTGTCGCGAAGGACTCCTTCGTTCCAGAGTTCAAGGCTGCTGCCGGTGCTCCAGTAGACCTGGTCGGCAGGGATGGGATTGGTGCTCATCCACTTGCTACAGGAGTATTTGTAAAAGTCGTTGCAAGGATCGAGTGTCTTGTCGACGAGATCTGCGTCGAAATGCTCGAGTTTGGGAACGCTGGTTTGATCGGCGCCGCTGGCGGCCAGTTTGGGACGCGCGCTTTGGGCGGGGAAGGTCTGGGCAAGAACTGCGGATGCGGTGAGGGTCAGCACTGCAGAGCTAAAGAATCGAGTAATAGACATGGAGCCTCTGTTTTGAATTCACTCTACATCTGTGGGTTTGTGCGCATCTTCGGGGCAGCTTCGAGCACACGTCTGCCTTCCCGACAAACATACTAATGGACGGACCGCGAACGCCGCGGTTAGCAGGGTGACAGTACACGTCGCAAAAACGACAAAGGTACACAAAGGAAAACACTCGTCTCAGCCTGTGTTGTGCAATCCCGCGGCGATGCCGTTGATCGTGGCGCCTAGAGGATACTCGAGGTCAGCATTTGGTTGACCTTGTTGTTTGCGGCGCAGGAGTTCAACCTGGATCAGGCTCATGGGGTCGACGTAGGGATTACGCAAGCGGATGGAACGAGCCAGCACGCGGTTCCGGGCAAGTAGCTCACGCTGGCCGGTGATGCCCAATATCGCCTGCCGGGTACGGATAAATTCCTCTTCGAGCATGGAGAAGACGCGCTTTCGCAGAATCGAATTCCTGACCAAGGTGGAGTATTCGCGGGCAATGCCGAGGTCGGCTTTGGCCATGCCCAGTTCGACGTTGCGCAGCAGATCAGAGAAGATGGGAAAGCTACGAGCCATTTGCCGCAGCAATTGCTCGTTTCCTTCTGCTTTCTCGGAGAACGCTTCGAGGGCGTGACCAATGCCGTACCAGGCGGGAACGGCGTGGCGGCTCTGCATCCAGCCGAATACCCAGGGGATGGCGCGCAGGTCTTCAAGGCGACGGCCTTTGGACCGACGGGCGGGGCGGGAACCAATGCGGGCGGAGTCCAACTCGTTCACAGGAGTGGCTTGCTCGAAGTATTCGAGGACCTCTGGATTGTCGGCGATATCGCGGCGGTAGACCCGATACGCTTCCACCGACATTTGCTCGATGGCTTCTTCCCACGCAGAGGACTGGTCTTCCGGGGTTAGCGTCGGGCGGGTGAAGGCCTCGAGGCTGGCGGCAATCATCAACTCCAGGTTCCATTCTGCCAGTACAGGATCAGCGTACTTCCAGTTGAGGACCTCACCCTGCTCGGTCACGCGGATCTGGCCTGAGAAGCATCCCGGTGGTTGGGCCAAGATTGCGGAGTGGGTCGGGCCTCCGCCCCGACCGACAGTGCCGCCGCGACCGTGAAACAAGCGGAGCTTCACATCCATTTCTGTGGCAGCTTCGTGCAATGCGCGATGCGCTTTATAGAGCTCCCAGGTGCTGGTTAGCATGCCTCCATCCTTATTCGAATCGGAGTACCCGAGCATGACTTCCTGCCATCGTCCCCAGGAATCGAGCAGGGGCTGATACTCGGGAGCCTGCCAGATGCGGCACATAACTTTCGCGGCGCTGCGCAGAGACTCAATCGATTCGAACAGAGGGACTGGCATCAGGCCGGGATCTGTCGCAGATCCGGCAACGTGAATACCAGCAACTTTGGCCAGTCGCACGACGTTCATGACGTCGTCCTCAGTTTCGGCCCCGCTGATGATGTAGTGGCGAATGGACTGGCTCGGATAAGCCCGTTTCAGTTCGGCGACGGTTCGAAACGTTTCGAGGAGTTCACGACCAACCTCGGACTGCGGGTCGTTCTTAAGATCTGGCCCCAGTTCATCCACAACCTGCGCGTGCACACGGGCATGCTGGCGGATGTCAAGCGTGTGAAGATGAAAGCCAAACTTGCGGATCTTTCTGAGCAGCGAGGCAACGTAGACGTGCGCGAGACGCTCTCCGTGATTCGCCTGCAGGCTTGTTTGGATGAGTACCAAGTCTTGCTCGAAATCCCCGGCGCTACGATAGGACTCAAGAGCGTCGACTGACTCGCGAGTGCGCTGCAGCTTGTGGAAGATGTAGGAGAGAAAGCGGCGGTAGCTTTCGGCTTGGTTATGTGGCCCCCAAGCGAGGTGCACGCCGTGAACCGTGCGCTCGTAGTGGTTGAGACGCGCGAGAAGTTCGTCAGACACGGCGGTTTGACGGCGCGAGGAGCTGAGGCGATCACTGATCGCTTCTACGTCATAGAGGTACTCACGCAGGATCAGATCGCGCGCCATGGCGAGGGCGTTGCGTGTGCATGCGGGCTTGACGAGGGGATTGCCGTCGCGGTCGCCGCCAATCCAGGATCCGAAGTGGATGATGTTGGGGACGGTAGATTCGTCGAGTTCGAGTCCGTAGACTTCGCGAAACGATTCGACGATCTCATCGTAGATTCTCGGCAGTGTGTCAAAGAGCGAAAGGCGGAAATAGCGCAAGCCCATGCGGATTTCGTCGTCGACAGTAGGTTTGGTGAGGCGCACCTCGTCGGTTTGCCAGAGAGAGGTGACCTCGGCGCGAATCCGGCTCTCGCAATCTTCGGCGTCTTGCGGCGTAAGCGGAAGGCGGTCGAGGCGTTCCAGTTCTTTCGCGATGCGGCGACGCTTCAGAAGGATCGTCTGACGGGCAACTTCGGTAGGATGGGCGGTGAACACCGGGGTGATCCGGATGTGTTCCAATGCCGCGAGCGCACTGTCGGCTGAGACACCGGAATTCTTCATGCGCAGCAGGGTGCCGCGAAACGAACCAATGACCGGAGTTTGATTGCGATCCAATTTGCCGGCTCGGCGCCGGCGTTTGCGATGGTTGGTCTCGGCTAAGTTGGTGAGTTCAAAGTACGTCGCGAAAGCCTTGGTGACCAGAAAAGCTTGAGGCAGGTCCATGTTCGAAATCAGCTGCTGGACCTGGCTCATAAGCTCTGGCGACATTTCGCCATGAGCGCGGCGTGCGCTATCGCGATGTTCGATCAGCAGGCGACGCAGACTCTCGACCGATTCGAACAATTGTTGTCCAGCCTGTTCGGCAATGACCTGGCCGAGGATGGCGCCGAGCGAGCGCACGTCACGGCGCAGGGGAATGTCTTTCTCCGGAACGTCGGAAGGAGCGGTGAGTTCCGCCAAGCGAACTTGCTGGTCGTCCGCTTTCCACAGGGGTTTGGACTTGTTCGGCATAGAAAAGGGGGGTCAGGACAGAATAAATGAGTGGGCGGAGTTGCGACAAAAGCTTAACCGCAGAGATCGCCGAGGATTCTTTGACGCTGAGCCCCCTCGCGACACAAGGGTATTGGGGAATGACGAGACCGTTTACTTGGGGACTTCAAAGCGGTAGCCGATACCACGGAGAGTCTTCAGATACTGGGGGTGGCGGGGATCGCGTTCGATTTTTTCGCGCAGGCGACGGATATAGACGTCGATGGAGCGCGGAGTGACGAAGGGAGTTTCCTTCCAGACCGCATCGAGCAGTTGATCGCGGGTAAGGACCCGGCCGCGGTGGGATGCCAGATACTCGAGAAGACGAAACTCGCGCGCCGTGGTGAGGACATTATGTCCGCCCACCTGGACCGTCATGCTGGAAACGTCAATTTCCAAGTCGCCAAAGCGAAGGACTTCTGTGCCGGACGAGGAGTGACCCAGGCCTCGCAGCACCGTTCGAACTCGTGCAACCAGTTCTCGTGGACTGAACGGCTTTGTGATGTAGTCATCACCGCCAAGTTCGAGACCTTTCACACGATCGGCTTCCGAGGTTTTCGCAGTGAGAAAAATGATGGGTACGGCAGAGAGCGCGGGAGTGTGGCGAATCTGGCGACAGAGTTCGAAGCCATCGATGCCGGGCAGCATGACATCCAAGAGAAACAAGGAGGGCACATCGCGAACAGCTTCGGTGAGAACCGAGGCTCCGCTGACGAAGCTCTGCACCTCGAAGCCGGCAGCCCGAAGATTGTGCGAGATCAGCCGAGCAATATCTTCGTCATCTTCTACAACAAAAATCATCGGACGATGGGGCAAGGAGGTGCCGGTGGTGTTAATCCGTTCAAAAGGTTCTGCTGGCAGATGCATTTGGGCGTCACAGCCTTGCCCAGTCAGGGCCATCGGCAAGAATGAATGAGATCAGATACTTAAAAACTCTATGGTGAGAATGTTGCGCGAATGTTTCTCGTTTGTTAATGGATGATGAATTTGTAAACGGAGGACTGACGAGCTTAGGTTGTGGCCTTCTTTTTGGGTACATGCCGCAGGCTGCGGCCTTCAATCAGGCTGTAGAGATCTTCTGCCAGGTTCGTGGTGTGATCACCGGCGCGCTCCAGAGCCTGTGCCATGAGCAGGATTTCAAAACCTGAAGTGTCGCCTTGAGCGACGGTTTCGGCCAGATGCTTCTGGAAGAGGCTGTGACAGACGCGGTCGATTTCCTTGTCCATCTGCAAAACCTTGCGCGCGCATTCCAGGTTGAGCGTCGAGAAGCCCTGATGAATCAAATCCAGCATGTCGCGGAGGACGGTTGACATTTCGACGAGCTGGCGGGTGTCGGAGGCGGGAATCTTTGCGGTACGGGCCTGGACCCGCAAAGCCACGCTCATCGCCAGATCGCCGATACGTTCGAGGTCGGTTGTCGATTTGAGGGTGGAGAGCAACTGGCGGGCGCGGGACTCGTTCACGCGGGTGATGGCTTCGGGCAGGCGCTCATCAATCTGGCGTTCGATGAGATCGAGTTCTTTTTCACAGTCTTTGATTGCGAGGAATGCCATGCGGGAGGAATTGGTGAGCAGATCGTGGATATTGAAGGCGGCGTCACGAGCGATCAGGCAGGCTTTGAGGGAGAGGCTGGCCAGGTCTTCGGTCTCGCTGCTCGCTTTGGCACCGCGGCCACGGGCAGGTGTTTGCTTTTCGGACTTTCTTACTTCTATGGACTTGCGGGGCATGTTGTTCAGGAACTGACCGCCTCGAAGTTTATTCTCGCAATGTGAAAGGATAGTTACAAGATTGAGGAGTTGGGGGTGGGCCTAGTAAAGTAATTGATCCGGCATTGCGGAGGATTACTGTGACAGTTGCGGATTACTTGCGGAAGGAATTTGCCTATGACGCCTGGGCAAACCGCGAGGTGCTGGCCGCCATACGAGCGGCAGGCGCCGAGAACCGGCGGTCTCTGCAATTGATGGCACACATTTTCGCGGCAGAGCGGGTGTGGCTGGAACGGTTGCGGCAAGTACCCCAGAGCGTGCCGGTCTGGCCGGAGGAGGATCTGGCGCGGTGCGAAGCGGAAGCGGAAAAACTGAGTCAAGACTGGCACGAGTATCTGGAGTTGGCGACGGCAGGCGATGTCTCTCAGAGCATCTCGTACAAAAATTCCAAGGGTGAGTCTTGGACCAGTGCGATCATCGATGTGTTAACCCATGTGGTGATGCATTCTGCCTATCATCGGGGACAGATCGCCAGTCACATGCGTTCGATCGGACAGACCCCGCCGTACACTGATTTCATTCATGGTGTGAGACAGGGATTTGTCGAATAGGAGACTGCAAAGAATATCTACGGAGTTCGCGGAGCATACCTCTTTCGCCGTGCCAGCTGGAAAGGCTAATATTGCTGCAATGAACAGACGGCTTTTGCTTCTTTTCCCGATCGCGTTTTCCCTTCTTTTGCCGGCTGCCGATCAACCCAAGATTCCCGCCATGCCGGTTGCGGTGACGAGCAATGCGGTCGCGTCTTTGCGAGGTGGGATTGAGGTGTATTCGATGATGGGCCTCGGGACCAAGAAGACCTGGGACGAGGTGAGCAACAAGATGTACGAACTCGGACTGAGGTCCGGGAAATGGATTGAAGGACACGCGGTGCCGGGCGTGGCGGGACGATTGGGGGCTTCTGCAGTCGGAGTCAGGGGGCAAGTTTTTCTTTTCGGGGGATACACGATTGATGGGCAGGAAGGTGAGACTGTGGTGGGGGACGTGAATTCTTATCTTCCCCAGGATCATCGGTGGTATCGCGCAGAAGACATTCCAGTGCCAGTCGACAGTGCGGTCATCGGCGCAACGCACGACCGATATATCTATTTGGTCGGTGGCAGGTCCCGGAGCGGACCGGTGAACAACGTGCAGGTTTACGACGTGGAGAAGAATGCATGGAGCCAGGCGACGGCGTTTCCGGGGACGCCCGTCTTCGGCCATGCAGGAGCGATTGTTGACGAGGTCATCGTGTACGTAGACGGTGCGAAGAAAGACAGCGCAGGTGGTAAGTACGTCGCCTCGGATGAATGCTGGATGGGGAAGCTCGATCACAAGGATCCGAACAAGATTGAATGGAGTAAATTACCGGCACATCCGGGACCCGGCCGTTTTGGAATTGTTGCCGGTGCGGGGGAACACGATCATCGGATACTGTTTTCGGGCGGGACTACGGTTCCGCACAATTACAAAGGTCTCGACAGCGAAGGCAAGCCGGCGGAATTGTCTCCCGTAACATTCGACTTTGAACTACATGGGAACAAGTGGGAGACGATCACCGAGGATACGTACGATGTGCGGGCGGATTCGCGGGGAATTGTGTTTACGCCGCTAGGACCACTCATTCTAGGTGGGACGCTAAAGAATTCTGCGGTCTCGGCGCGAGTATTAATTCTGCCTAAGAAATAGGAGGCGGGGGGGCAATTCAAGGGCAATATGCGCCGCTTGTGAGTATTTCCCCATGTCTGCGTCAGCCGGTTTGGGGATACCTTAGTTATCTTTTCATTCTTCCGAATCGCGGTTAGGATGGGGTCGTTCCAGAGAGCGAACATCACTCATACCTCCTGAGGAAGCGGCGAAGGGACCTCCGACCCTTCGCCGCTTTTTTACTTGGAGTGACAGTCTCAATTGCGGTAGAATCCCCATACGCAGTTCGATTCCCCGTGGGACCTGTGATTCAACGATCCGCGCTGAGGAACACTATGTTTATCCCTCGCTAACTCGCTCGCCTTCTTGCCCGTGATCGGGCTCCCTGCATCATTGTGACAGCTTTGTGTTCCACCTCTCGGTGGACGCGTTTGCAGAAAGTCAAGGTTTTCTATGAATACGCTGGCAACAGCGATGGAGCCGCGTCGCTCCTTATGGTCATCGTTAGTCGAGGCGGTGCGTGGCTCGCATCAGGACTATACCGAGGGCAGCTTAAATCGCGCCATTCTGCTCCTGGCCGTGCCAATGGTGCTGGAAATGGTGCTGGAGTCCCTCTTCGCGGTCGTCGACGTCGCGTTTGTGGGGAAACTCGGCGCCGACGCAGTGGCGACTGTCGGGTTGACTGAATCGATGCTGAGCCTTGTGTTTTCGGTGGGCATGGGGCTGAGTTTGTCGACCACGGCGATGGTGGCTCGGCGAATCGGAGAGAAAGATCCGGAAGGGGCTGCCGATGCAGCGGTGCAGGCGATCATACTGGGACTAATCCTCTCGCTGGCAATCGGACTGCCGTGTCTTGTATTTGCTCCGAATCTACTGCAGTTGATGGGGGCGACGCCGCAGATCGTGGCGGTGGGGAGCGGGTATACGCGAATCTGCCTGGGCGGCAGTTGCGCTGTACTGCTGTTGTTCCTCAACAACGCAATCTTCCGCGGGGCGGGTGATGCGGCAATCGCGATGCGACTGTTGTGGGTATCGAACATCATCAACCTGATTCTCGATCCTTGCCTGATCTTTGGCTTGGGGCCGTTCCCGCGGCTTGGGGTCACAGGGGCAGCGCTCGCCACGTTCACAGGACGCAGCATCGGCGTGATGTATCAGTTTTATCGTCTCTTCAAAGGTACGGAGCGTATCCGCGTGCTCGCGCGGCAGATTCGCGTGCACTTCGCAGTGCTGGGGAGGTTGGTGCGCGTGTCGCTGACGGGCATTTTACAGTTTGCGATCGCGCACACGAGCTGGATCGGGCTGGTGCGGATTGTGAGCACTTTTGGGGCAGCGGCGCTGGCGGGGTATACGATCGCGATTCGCATCGTGATCTTCGTAATTCTGCCGTCGTGGGGACTCAGCAATGCGGCGGCGACACTGGTCGGGCAAAACCTGGGAGCGGGAAAACCAGATCGCGCGGAGGCCGCGGTGTGGCGCACGGGATTGTACAACGTGCTGTTCCTGGGCGCCGTGGGTGTGTTCTTCGTGATCTGCGCCGACCCGGTGGTTCGCCTCTTTATCAGCGATCCAGAGGTGGTGCCGCTTGGGGCCGCGTGTCTGCGGATCGTCAGCTATGGGAATCTCGGCTATGCCTACTTCATGGTTATGATGCAGGCATTCAACGGAGCCGGGGATACGATCACACCGACGATCGTGAACTTCTTCGGGTTCTGGCTATTAGAAATTCCGCTGGCTTACTTTTTGGCGAAGCCGCTGGGGTTGAAATCGAATGGAGTGTTCGTTTCCATTGCGATTGCGGAGTCGTCGATGGCGGCGGCGAGCGCAATCCTGTTCAAGCGGGGGAAGTGGAAGGTGAAGAAGATCTGATCTCGTTATCGTGCGCGTGCCAGAACTAGCGTGACATCGTCGGGCTGTTCTTTGTCGCCGATCCAGGTGTCGACAGCCGCGGTGACGATTTGGCTGATCTGGGGCAAGGGGAGATGGCGGTTTTCGCGCACCAGATCAATGAGTCGCTGCTCGCCGAACTCACCGAATTCGTTTTCGGGTTCGGTGACACCATCGCTGTAGGCAAGGAAAACTTCGCTGGGCTGCATCTCAACCAAGTCTTCTTCATACGTCATGCCATCGAAGAGTCCGATTACCGTGCCGCCTGCCTCCAGCCTGCGCACATGGCCGTCCTTTCCGATCAAGATTGGCGGAAGATGACCTGCGTTACTGTAGGTGAGAGTATGCGAGCTTCCATCGTAAATGCCAAGAAAGAGCGTGGCATATTTTTCCGGCGGTGTGCTGTCGTACAGTTGATGGTTGAGAAGAGCAAGCAGGGCGCCCGGCGACACTTCGATGCCTTCGGGCCAAGTGGCCATCATTCTGCCAGAACCGGCGACCGCACCTACCGCGACCGGTTCACGTAATTGCGGCATGCTTTCGAGACTGTAAGCCCGGACTGCCGAGTGAATCGTCGCCATGAGAAGAGCGGCGGAAATTCCTTTTCCACTGATGTCGCCGACCGCCAGAATCATTTTGTGAGAGCTGGCCGCCAGAAAATCGTAGTAATCGCCACTTACGGTGCGCGCGGGACGGCAGAATCCGTGAACTTCGAGTGTCTCCAGTTCCGAAATCTGGCGTGGGAAAAGTTGTTCCTGCACTTCCTGTGCGATGGCAAGTTCGTTTTCGAGACGCTGCTTCTCGCGCTGTTCCTGCATCAGCTTCTCGATCGAAGCTGTCATCGAGTTGAAGGATAAAGCGAGATCCGCCAACTGATCATTGGATTTGACTGGAATGCGATGGCTGAAGTCGCCGCGATCGACATGGCGAGTGGCAACATGCAAGTCCGCAACCGCCGACGTAACGGTGCGGGTCATACGGGTGCCAATGATCAAGGCGATGAGTTCGATGATGGCGAAGAAAATACCCACGCCCATGAGGATGTAAGTCACTCCGCGCACAAACTCTCCCAGAGCCGCAAACAGATGACTGTAGAGAACGACAGGTCGGGTCGTGACTTGGAGAACGGGGCCGTATTTGTCTAATGTGCCATTGTCCCACTCGACCACGGCGAGCGGCGTGCCAAAGGTAATTTCCCGATCAAAGCTGCCGCTCGGGTCAGGCAGGGAGCCGACGGTGAAAGCGGGATGCAGAACTCGCGGTCCTCCCTGCTGCGGTGCAGGCTTGTTATCCGTCTGAATCACAAATCCGCTGGTGTACTTCTGGGCGTTGGCGGTTTTTTGCTCCTTGCCGACAGGATGATCATGTGTCAAAGGCTTCTCATCTTCGCCTGTCGTGTAGAGGGTGATCTCGCCCAATCCCTCTGCGATCTTTCCGACCAGTTCCTTGTCGAAGGGCTCGCTGGTCACCACCGTCAGCTTACTTGAGCCGACCTGCAGGGAGGACGCTACCCGCAGGTGAAGCCGTTCATGATCCCGTACAAGGTCTTTGAAATTTCCTTTTACAAAGGCGGGCAGGGCGATAGATGAACCGCGAAACTCGTTGCACAACGGAAGAGGATTGTCGCCGTACCAGGCACACACCTGGCGACGGTTCCAGCTGGGATCGCGCTTGGTCAGTCCGACAAGCGACTCGGGGATTGGTTTTTCGCCCCGGTCGAGATGTGCCGACAGCTCGCTGCTGAGGGTAGTGTTGACCGATTCAAGGCTGCGAAGCTGTGCGTTGATCTCGGAAGTCACCACAAATACTGCAAACTGGCCCCCGAGTCCGTAGAGGGTAATAAGGCCCATGGCGATCAGCAGCACGGCAGGGATTACGCCGATGAACACATATGTGACGATGAGCCGATTCCTGAGGCGCCACAGGATGCGGCGCTTAATCCAGCGGAACGCCAGGATAAAGAAGAGGACTCCGGCCAGGAAGGTGAGAAAACTGACCCATCCGCCAAGGTGACGGCCCCAGGAGAGCGAGAGTAGGCGCAACAGCTTCTCCAACCCGAACAGCGCAACGGCGAGCGCGGCCAAATAGCAGGCCAGGCGCGACATTCGGCCCTGAGGCCAGAGATCAGCCTGAATCAGCTTGCGCTTCAATTCTAGATAGGACCTTTGCATGGTACGCGCCAAGCACCTGGAAGATTAGGAATTATACGGCTCCTGAGGTTCAGTTCAGCAATCGCACAAACACTTGCAAGTCCCGGGATCGCCGCCGGACGGGAGCGATTGAGTGCCACCACTTAAATCTCGGGATAGAGATCGAAGAACGCTTCCAGACTGGTGCGAAGTTGATTCTCGATTTCGTCCTTGCTGCCTTCAAGCACGTGCATCGTCACGTGAGCCTCTCGACCGTTGGCCAGTTTCACCGGAGCTTCACCCACCTCAACCACATCTTCGGAGGGCAGAAGCCTCATGCCGTATACCAGGGTTAGGTTTGCCATACATCGATTCTACGATGTTCATGGGGAGAGTTAACTGGGCTGTGAGACATTTTTCAAATTTAGAAAAACGGCAAGGTCTCATTTAGAATTCCCGCGTGCCCAGAATTCCGTTTTTTTTCCTAACTATCAGCATCGTTTCGATCCTTTGCGACGGGCAGATCCTGGCTCAGCAGGCAGAACCGGGGCAGCAGGAGTCCCAGCCCCAGGTCAAGGTGAACATGCTAAATGTTTGCACGCCGTCGACGGAGGAGCAGAAGGAGCTCGCAGCGGCGCTGGTCAAGGTCCCGAGGCAACCATTGTTTGACAATGATTTTGAGGTGACGCGGGGACGCTCGACGCTCTCAGAGATGCCCGCCATGCTGGAAGCAGGGCAGCCAGGACACATTGCAGGGGAGCCGTCGATCGCGAGTTATGTGCGCATTCGGCGAGAGTTTTCGGTGCAGGCCACGTTTTCCAGTGTGCAGTATTCGTTCAGCAACGACGGCGTGAACATGATCGAAACCCTGGTGCTACGGGTGAGGGACCCGAAGGACTTGATGCAGGTTTCGCTGGAAGATAGCGCATCGGCTGTAACCAGTTCGGCAACGATGTTGAGTGCGAATACACCCGTCATGCGGATGCGGTTAGAGCGCTTTGGAAAGCCTTCGGTAGCCCTGGCGCGCTGTCAGGATACGGCAGCGGGGCCTGCACCGAATCAGAGTGCGTACGAGCCACTATTCCGCAGCGCCTCGGAGGTCTTGACCAATTATCGTGGGCTGCTCGGGGTGAAGAGAGTTGTGCCAGAGGAATTGGCGAAGATTACCGCCGAATCCAAGCCAGGTGTTCCCCCAAAATCGAAAATGATGAAGCCACAGGAGCCACAGAGGTAGGCAGGAGAGTCCGAAGCGCGGTGTTGCATCGTAATCGGAAACTAACCATCTAATCTGCGAATACTAAACGATCCATGAGCGAAACACGGAACGTAGTGATTATCGGGTCCGGATGCTCCGGACACACGGCGGCCCTTTATACCGCGCGCGCAAACCTGAAACCGCTTGTCATCGAAGGGCATGAGCCCGGCGGGCAGCTCTCGATGACCACGCTCGTCGAGAACTTTCCCGGATTTCCCGAGGGAATCATGGGTCCACAGCTCGTCGAGAATATGCGCAACCAGGCAGAACGCTTTGGGGCGGAATATCGGATGGCGCATTTGACCAGCGCTGACCTGAGCAAGCGACCCTTCCTGCTGCATCTGGGGCACCAGCAAGTCCATACTCAGGCTCTCATTATTGCCGCCGGGGCATCAGCGAGGTGGCTAGGGCTGCCGCACGAGCAGCAGTTGATCGGGCATGGCGTATCTTCGTGTGCGACTTGCGATGGGTTTTTCTTTTCCGGCAAAGAGATTGTTGTTGTGGGCGGCGGCGACTCTGCGATGGAGGAGGCGCTTTTTCTGACCCGATTTGCGACGAAGGTAACGATTATTCACCGGCGCGATTCGTTCCGGGCGTCGAAGATCATGCTCGAGCGGGCCCAGAAGAATGACAAGATTCAATTCCTTACTGACACCGTGGTCGAGGATGTGTATGACGCCGGCAAGAATGAAGTGACCGGACTCAAGTTGAAGAATGTGAAAACCGGGAAGGTGTGGGACTTTCCGACCAGCGCTTTGTTCCTGGGAATCGGCCATGAGCCGAACGCCAAGATGTTTGCCGGTCAGCTAGACATGGACTCGGAGGGGTATCTGAAGACTCACAATTACGTATTCACGCGGGTGCACGGAGTGTTTGCCTGCGGCGACGTGCAAGACCGGCGCTATCGGCAGGCGATCACGGCCGCGGGTACTGGTTGTATGGCGGCTATGGAAGTGGAGAAATTCCTGGAAGAGCACGGGGCGTGAGATGACGCCCCTCTCGAACGGCAGCGCCAACCGCCTTGCTAGCATTCCCCTCGAAAGTGCAATTACTTCCGTGATCTTCGAGGTTAAGCGGTTCATTCATTAGACTCCTCCCTTATGAGGACCCTGATGCGCCAGACAGCCCTGGCAGGTATGCTTCTGGCCGCCATACCCTTTATTTCTGTCAAAACCCAAGCCCAGGAACCGAGCGAAGGATCCCGAAAAATCCTGGTTCAAACCCCTGCGGTATACCCAACCCTGGCCCGTTCCATGAACATACGCGGAACGGTGAAACTCCAGGCCATAGTCGTCCCTAACGGCACTGTCAAGAAGATTGATGTCGTGGGCGGACATCCCCTTCTAACCCAGAGTGCGGTGACGGCTGTGGGGCATTGGAAGTTCGAGCCCGGGCCGAAGGAAACTAAAGAGTCGATAGAGATCAAGTTCGACCCGCAGTGATCGAAACGGGTCGGGTCCTGGACTCGCATTGAATGGGCGCTCGTAATTGCATGGTCCGTTTGGGGTTACGAGAGTTTGCATGGCGCGCAAGAGTTGCTCTCTTTGGCGTTCTAAGAGCGGTAGGCTGAGTTGGGCTCCGTTGCCGGCCAAGAGTTGACTCAACGGACTCTCAGGGGAACTCACGGGAGGGTAACCTTTCATGCGCGCTCGCTTGGTCTGCTTTCTGATCTTCTGCTGCAGTTTGTTTGCCCAGCTGCCTTCTCAACCATCACTCACCATATATAACCAGGATTTCGCTGTGGTCCGGCAGGAGATTCCGCTGGATCTGAAGTCGGGTGTGAATCAAATCAGCGAGAACGAAATCACCATGCATGTTGAGCCGGACTCGGTCATTCTCCGCGACCCGACCGGGAAGCATGGGCTGCAGGTTCTCGAACAGAACTACCGTGCTGACCCCATCTCAGAGGGGATGCTGCTCTCTGTTTATGAAGGGAAGACGATCGAGTTTGAGACGAGTGGTGGGCAGATCGTCAAGGGCAAAGTGATTCGCAGTGGCTACACTCCCCACAATTATTTCGCGCTGAATCGCTATGGCCAGAACTACTACCAGTCGCAGATGGTTGCGGCGGCGGGGCAGCCGGTGATTGAGGTGAACGGGCAATTACGATTCAGTTTGCCGGGGATTCCGATGTTCCCCAGCCTGACGGACGACAGCATTCTGAAGCCGCGGCTGGAGTGGCAGCTCTCGACTGACAAGCCCGGAAGGTTTCCCGGCGAGCTTTCATATGTGACTGGGGGGATGAGCTGGCAAGCGGACTACAACATTGTGGCACCAGAAAAAGGAGACGTGGTCGATATCGTAGGTTGGGTGACAATCGATAACCAGACTGGACGCGCCTTTGAGAATGCCCGCATCAAGCTGATGGCCGGTGATGTCAGCAAGATTCAGCCGGGCGAGACTCGAGTTTACGCCATGAAGGCGGCAATGGCTGCGGATGCCGCAATGCCGCCCGCCGTTTCCGAGAAGGCGTTCGACGAGTATCACCTCTACACCTTGGAGCGTAGCACTTCCTTACGCGACCGCGAGACCAAGCAGATTGAATTCATTCATGCTGCCGCCGTCGGTGCGAGACAGGTCTATGTTTACGACGGCGCGAAGATCGACCCGAACCGCTACGGCGGCTGGAATTGGGAGAACATTCGCAACGATCATTCGTATGGAACGGAATCGAACCCAAAGATCTGGGTCATGCGCGAATTCGTGAACTCGGCGGCCAATCATCTGGGCATGCCGCTGCCGAAAGGGCGAGTGCGCTTCTATCGTCACAATGACGATGGGCAGGTGGAGTGCACGGGCGAGAACATGATTGATCACACGCCGAAGGATGAGACCGTTCGCCTTTATACGGGGAATGCGTTCGATATCACCGGCGAGCGCCGCCGCACAAACTATACAGTTGAAAACGCCAAAAGCGCGGGGACCGAAACCTTCGAGATTCGCGTCCGCAATCATAAGAAACAGCCGGTGGAGGTACAGGTGGTGGAGCATCTGTATCGCGGGAAGAATTGGGAGATCACGGCGAAATCAGATAACTACAACAAGACAGACAGTCAGACGATTGAGTTTCCGGTGTCGATTGCTCCCGACGGCGAAAAGGTAATCACGTACACCGCGCACTACACCTGGTAAGGAGCTGGAACTGGCGAGAAGTTCCGCGATTGGGACTTTCATTGATTCCGACCGGATCGCCAAGGACTGGCGCGTTCCCTGGGCCTGGAGGCGGGAGATGTGAAGCACACTGTGGGATAACGGCAGAGCGTTCTTTGCAGAGCGCATTGTGATCATGAGGGATGGTGGCATCACGCGTAGGTCCTCGGCCATGCCATCGGATCGGGCGCTGTCCGCGGCTGAACTTGCCATCGGTTCGGGCAAAATCGATCGCCCCATGTTCCTTGAATTCATGTTCCTGCATGAGGTGACCCATCTTACCGATACAAAATACATGTTGCCCGATGCCATTCCTGCTGGGCGCGCTGGAAAATTACAACGGGTGGCGTCGTCGCCATGAACTCGGGAGATTTCGAAGGAGCCCGCAAGCTGTACAACCTTGCCATCAAAGAATTTCGCTGGTACCCGGATGCGTTGGACAATTTTGGTTTTATGGAGCGTCGCATGGGCACACTGATGAAGCGTTGGCCTGTTACGCGCGCTCGCTCGAGATCGACCCCAGCGGAGAGATTGCGCTGCGTGATACCATCGCAGCCCTAGCTGATAAAGGAGACTTGCCGGGGGTACTGGCCGCGACCGCGAATCTGGAGAGGATCTTGCCGCAGAATCCGGAGGGGCCGTTCTGGCGCGGGCTGCTGCTGGTTGAGGAGGGGAATTATGCGCTGGCAATTCCTGCTCTCGAGCAGGGGCGTCGCATGTATGGGGATCGGAAGGATCCGGCGGTTCTGGACAGCGATGCTCTGCGCGTGCGTACCTACAGGCAACTCCAGAACGCTGCGCAGCTGGCCATCGCAACTGCGGATCTGAAGGATTCCGGCATGCGATACCCTGACCGAGGTGTATCCCTCAAAGAGTGCGCTGCGCTTTTAGGCGCGGGGCCTGGGAAGTGAGTGATGGCGGCCTTGGCCTACAGCGGTATAAGTTGGGTAGCTCCCCGCCCTAAAGTTTTCTAGAGTGCGAGCAGCTTATAGCGCTCGAGGCTCTGCGTACCTAAGCGCAGACGGCTTTGACCGCGGCGACCTCAGGCGTCCCTCCGGGACCGGAGATCGGAGGGATTCTGTGCGAGGCTTGTCTCGGCGGCGTTTAAAATCTTACGTTGCAATGGAAAAGCCCCATTCCAAAATCGCAAAGAGCGCGATTTTAGAGTGGGACGCCAGCGCGGTGCCAGGGCACTCTCTGGCCCTGTTTTCTTCGTTTCGGGGGAGCATTTCTACGGCCTGTCAAACGGCACAGTTACGGGGACGGTGAAGTGTGCTAAGACTGTTCCCGCCAGCCACTTCGGAGAGTAGGTGTCGCTGTGCTTCCCCCAATCCTCCGCTGTGTTATTGCCGCGGTAGCATTCGCAGAAGTTTTCCTCGCGTGGGTACCGTGCGCCCCTCAACGTGTAAGCAAGGCACTCGCCGCACCATCCCCCACAATGAATCAGGTTGTCGACCGTGCGATCGAGCGCGAACATGCCCTCATCGACATGTTGAAGACGCGCACGCCTCTGATCGAAACCTATTTGCAGGATCTGAGATTCGATCCGCACGAAGGTCCAGTTCCCACGCGAGGACCACTATTTCTTTGGAAGAATGGACCTGCGGGACAGCATCGACCGGCGTAATTATCTTCCCAAAGAGGGCGGCTTCCGAAGAAGCCTTCTGGGAGGATTCAACAAGCTCTACAAGATTGAATACAACCCTCTGGGTTTTTCCTGGATGATCTTCGCCGATCGTAACGACTTCGACCGCGAGACTTATCAGTTCAGGTTCGCCCACCGGGAGTTTCTGGGGGATGTGCGCTGCATCGTCTTTGATGTGAGTCCGAAGAAGAAAACGGCCAAAGGACGCTTTCACGGGCGCATCTGGGTGGAGGGCCGCGACTACAATATCGTGCGCCTGAATGGAACTTACGGGCCCCATCCTCAGAATGCTTATTTCTTCCACATGGACAGCTGGCGGCTGAACCTGGTGCCGGGTTACTGGGTGCCTGCGTACATCTACAGCGAGGAAGGCGATTCCACTGACGGAGAAAAAACTCAAATTGCGTTCAGAGCCCAGACCCGACTTTGGGGTTACGAGCTGCGCGGGGGAGACAAGGAGGAAGAGTTCGCAGAGATCGTGGTGGACTCAGAGGATTCGGCGGTGAGAGACCAGAGCCCTACGGCGCAAGATGCCTCCCCGGTGCAAGCGCAACGTGAGTGGATACAGCAAGCGGCTGATAACGTGGTTGAGCGGCTGCAGAATGCCGGCCTGCTCGCTCCGGAAGGTGCCCTCAATAAGGTGCTGGAGACGGTCGCCAACAATCTGTTGATCAGCAATAATATTGACCTACAGTCGCCGGTGCACGTGCGTGTAATGCTCACGTCTCCGCTCGAGACGTTTGGTGTAGGGAACACGATCATCCTCAGCCGGGGACTGATTGACGTCCTGCCGGATGAAGCCAGTCTGGCTGCGGTGCTTGCTCATGAACTGGGTCACATTGTGCTGGGACACAATCGGAGCAGTAAGTATGCGTTCAGCGACCGCCTGCTGTTCTCCGACGAATCCACTTACCGGAACCTGGGGTTTCGACATGGGCCGGAGGAGGAGGCGGCCGCGGACACAAAGGCGATCGACCTTTTGAGAGGTTCGCTCTACAGTCAGAACTTGGCTACGGCAGGGCTATTCCTGCGCGAAGTTGGGCAATTGGGTCCCTCCCTTCCAGCCCAGCTTACTCCTCATCTGGGGAATGGATTCACCGACAACAAGGGGAGAGTGACGCGCATGATCGCGCTGATGAATTCCGCACCTGCACTCGACCCAGGCAAGTTGGACCAGGTGTCGGCGCTGCCGCTGGGTGGCCGGATCAAGCTGAATCCGTGGGATTGCCATGCGGAATTGACCAAGACACCGCCGTTGGTGATCACTTCGGCGCACGGGGCCTGGGACGGACGTCGGTCGCATGCCCTGGGGTTCGGAGATCAGAATTCAGCGAGTGGTTAATTCTGGACGCCTCCCCTTCGCTTCGCTCGGGGTCGGCGGGGCGGACGAGGGCGTCCGCCACTACACGAGAAAATCCCCACTTCTGGCAACAGCGGCCAGAAGTGGGGCAGCCTGCGCGGGGTTGAGACCCAGGGGTCAGTCGCCAAAATGCGAGAATGCGTGCACGAAATTCCAGCCGTTGGGAGTGCCGAGGCCGGTTGACGGATCCCAGCCGCGTCCGGCGGGAAGCGTGGAATCGAGACCGAAACCGAGCACGAACCAGCGGGTGGAGAAGGGGCTGTTGTAGAGCGCGCTGATAAATGCTGGCAGGTTATAGAGCGGCGCTGCCAGTTCCGACGCGCGGATCGGGTTCGTTCCGCCCGCATCGTGGATTGTGCCGGTGACGTCATTGCGGGAGCTCGAGTTCACGACGTCGGTGATCGCCCCAGGCTGGAGGCGATAGAGACGCGGGGCGGCCTGCCCAAGACGGTGGTGTGCGCTCTGGGTCGCAATCGCCCACAGAGCCGAGAACATTGGGCAAGAGGCGCTTGTGCCGCCGATGACATCGATCCCAAGGTCGTTCTGGGCGTCGACGCTGTAGATAATCTCTACACCGGTGTAGGGATCCGCCACCCAGGAAATGTCAGGGGTGAGGCGGCGAACCCCAGGGAGGGAGTTCTGGTAGAAAGGCTTGGGGTAGGTATCGCTGGCGCCGCCAGTGCCGCCGAACACGAAGCCCTCATTGTTGGGTACATCGAGCGGCGGGTTCCCGAGGGCAGCGGTGTCGGCGATTTCGGTGAGGTTGGTGCCCCAGCTTGTCTGCCAGACGATGTGTTTTTGGGAGTCAAGGACGACGCTCACTCCCCCGATTCCGGTCGCGTAGGGGGAGCTTGCGGGCCAGCCGGTGGAAGTGTAGAAGCCGCCGAGCTGAACGGCGTTGTCGCCGTAGTCGCCGGTGCTGAACTGGATCGACTCGCCGGCCGCGCCAATCGCTTTGAGAATGTTATCAGCCGCGTTGTAGAACTCGGAGTCGCCGGCGATTCCAATGTCAAAGCCGCTCCAGCTGTTGGAGATGGATACGACACCGGGCACGTTTGCCGCCGTGATGATGCCGTTGAACAGGTCGGTGAAGGAATTGGTCGGCGCGACCACCAGAACGATTTTCGCGCTGGGAGCGATGGAGTGTACCCACTCTACGTCGAGGGTTGTCTCGCTCGCCCAGCCCGCCTGGGGATCGGGCGAGAAGTTGGATTCGGTGGGAGTGCCAATAATCGTCAGGTCTGGAGCCGGCAGGCCCATGAACTGCGAGAACGCCGCCACATCGTAGGCAATGGTGGTCGAGCCGTAGGCGTCGACGATGGCGACAGTTGTGCCTTTGCCGGTGAGGCCCTCGTGATACAAAGGCGACAGGTTGTAGGCGGTCTGAATGTCACTTGGCTGGTAGCCGCAAGGGGAAGCGTTTGGCGGCCCGTTGGTGATGGGAGCGCCGTAGCGGTTGCCCTGGTAGGTCGCGGTGATGCCGTTCGCAGGATCGGAGAAATTCACCGAGGTCGGCGGGTACAAGCATTGCGCCGAGAAGAAGAGGCCGTTGGACTGGGCATTCAGCGGGGCCGGTTGGGCGCGCATGCCCTCAGCATCGGTCTGCCGGGTGATATTTCCAAACGCTGTTCTGGGGACACGACGAGCGACTTGGGGCTCCGGAGCGAGGTCTGACAGCCCGCCGACGGCGGTAACTAGCGGGACTAGCGCAGGCGGTAGAGTCGCTCTGCGGCTGCTGGCCCGGAAGCTGCGGCCGTTGAGGGTGTACTGATGCAGGTCCACGTTAAAGGTGCTTTGTACCTGTGCCACGGTCGCGGTGGCTCTCACAAAGTAGTTGTCCTGACCGAAGCCAGTTACGGTGAATCCCTGGGCCTTGAGGAACTCCGCGACCTTGGCGACTTCTGCCGGGGTGGGGGCGTGCTGCGCACGAACTTGCTCGGTGGAAAGGTATCCGGCCTTACCCGCCTGTTGCGCGGCGACCAAGGCATCGAGACCCTGCTGGTCGTGCAGTTTCATCCACAACGTGATTTCAATGGGATTTGCGGTATTTACAGGGCCCAGGTCAGTGGCTCGGGACAGAAGCGGCGACTGGCCGAAGGCCGCTGTGGCGACGGCTAGGGCGGACACAAGGGTAAGAACCAGCACTCGCGGTGTCATGATCAAATCCTTTCCTTGCCCTGCAGGCAGGCAGATAGTGCGTTGTGTAAGTTGAAGCGAAATTCAGGGCTAAAACCGGCAAACATCCAGGGACGATTTCTATATCAGGGCCTGAACCTGAGTCAACAACGAAATGGTCAAAACCCGCTACCAACGGGCGCCAGCGCGGATTTTCCGGCAAAATCGGCAGAAATCGAGTTGGGATCTCTACCACGCCTCGCTTTGCTCGGCGGGACGGACGAAGGCGTCCGTCCCTACAGTAGGAGATCACGGGATGTCTCGTTTCTCTCGGGGCGGATAGGCGATCAGCCATGTTGGGCCCGGGAGGCCGTGCGGATGGTTGAATCCATGATTTGGTGCCAACCTGCTTCGCCCAGGACTTTGCGCAACCGCCTCTGGGCTGACTGCCAGTGGTCGAGCGCACTCCGGTACATGCGTTTTCCTTCGGCGGTCAGGGTCAGGCGCAGCTCTCGCCGGTCTTCGCCAGGTTGGGCCTGAATCCAGCCCTTTCCGCGCAGCAAAGCCAGGGTACGGGTGAGAGTGGTGCTATCGAGCCCAAGCAGGTCTCCCAACCTGCCCTGCGAGATATTTCCGGCAGTCACCAAGGCTTGCAGCAGGGTGAACTGCGTGGCTTTTATGCCGGCCGGTTGCAACTCGCGGTCGTAGCGCTGGGTCACGATCCGGGCGGCACGACGCAGGTTCGCGCAGGCACAGGGCAGGGAAATAATTCCGTTGCGGTCATTCCTTGGCGTCTGTTGTTTCATAGTATGTATATACATCTATCTTACCTCGTCACGCCAAAAATATTCCCGCATCCAGTTATATGCATATACATCTATTGGAGGCATAAAGGAGGAGCCATGAACTACCTGGTCCAATTAAAACTCGTCGAACGCCCTGCCACTCCGCAAGAGGGCATCGTCTTCATCGAGCAGTTCATCCTGCCGACGCTGGAACTCTGCAAGAAGCTGGAGGCCGAGAAAAAGATCGCCGCTGGAGGTCCGCTGAGCGGAGCCATTGCGATCGCGTTGATCGTGAGCGCGGATTCGGCACAGGAACTGGACGATGTCATCTCCAGCTTGCCGGTCTGGCCACGCATGGAAACCACCGTCACGCCTCTTACTACTTTTGATGGCCGCATGCAGACGGTTCGCGCCCGGCTGGCGCAACTGAAGACTCAAGGAGGTGTCCAATGAACGCTTTCGCACTATTCGGAGCCAGTACTCTGGCGAGCTTTATCAGTTCTGTTGTGGCGGCGCGACTCTTCGTATGGCCGTGGCTTCGGAAGACCGAACCGAATCGCGCCTTGAGCGCGCTGGTGGCGCCACACATGTTTCTTCGCTTCATCGGGCTGAGTTTGCTGGTACCCGGAGTGGTTTCTCCGTTGCTGCCCGCTGGATTCGCGATCCCTACAGCCTATGGGGACCTCGTCGCCGGGGTGCTTGCGATCGTGGCCACGATCGCGCTGGTGAACCGGACAACTTGGGCGACTATCAGTGTATGGCTGTTCAACGTGTGGGGCGC
>Ga0335077_10001311_pt1 | contig 29445 bp, 25 predicted proteins | sample Lox_Sample_31_FD_207151 | JGI IMG/M metagenome (GOLD analysis project Ga0335077, IMG submission 207151) | Soil microbial communities from Loxahatchee National Wildlife Refuge, Florida, United States - Lox_Sample_3.1 | ecosystem: Environmental > Terrestrial > Soil > Wetlands | place: USA... | reverse complement strand
CCGCTTTTTGCCGGGGGCGGCCTTACGCCAACCTTGGCGCCAGCTGCTTTCCCAGGTTGATCAGGTTGTCGGCAATCACGCCGAGCCCGACCCAACGCTGCATTCCACTCGTGCCGTGATACCGGCAGCGAGCCAAACCATGACGACGTTTGACGGTACTGATTCGGCCTTCACATCCGGTGCGCCAGGTTTGGCCTTTCTTGAACCATCGCCGCTTTTGTAGCTTGCGCCGCTCCTCACTCCGCGTGCTCCGATTAGGAATCGACACGTAGTCCACACCCATTACTTTCACCGCTTCTTCATTAGCTCGGGAGTAGTAACCCGCGTCCGCCGCCACCAGCCGCGGGACCCGGCCCAGTTTGCGCTGGTGCGTCTCCACGGCCGGAATCAGCAGACGTTGGTCGGCCGGCCGATGATCGTACACCTCATAATGTGTGATGATCTGGTTCTCGGCTTCCTGCAACTGCACCAGCTTGCCAAACTCATTCGGCTTGCCGGCCTTGCCTTTGCGAATGATTTCGGTGTGCGGCTCAAACAGACTGACGATCTTGTCCGGCAACTTGGTGAGGCCTCCGAAAATGCGCGACTTGGTTTGTCGCACCACGCTGTGAACGCGCTCGGCCATGGTCTCGAGATGCTCGCACAGCCCCCGCACTAGGCTTCGGCGCCGCCGCGGCAGCCCCTCGACTTGTTGCAGGACTCTGCGCGTATCGCCTAGAATCTGCCGCGTCAGGTGCAGGAGTTCCCGGTACTCTCGTTTGCGTTTCTCTTCTCCTGCTGGTCCCTTGTGGCGCAGCGCATGCCCAATCGCGATCACCCGCTTGGTCACGCTGCGCTTCCGATCACGGATCTTTTTCTTCAGGCCGCCAGCCTTCTGCTCGATCCTTTTCATCGTCCGCGTCAATACCCGCGCTCCGTCGTTTAACAAGCCGCTGTCAGTCGGGTAGTGAATGTTGGACTCCACCACCGTTGTGTCCACCCGCATCTTGCGTCCGCGAATGATCTTGCGCTCCTGCGCCACTGCGACGAGTCGATCGTGCAACACGCGGATCGCTTCCGGTCCCACTGCCTGTCCTAGCCGCACCAGCGTCTTGGCGTCCGGCACCTTCTCCATGCCGATCCGGCAAAAACTCCGGTAAACCACGTTGGCCCGCACTTCCCGTTCCAACGTTTCGTAGCTCCAGTTTCCGACGTGCTTGAGAATCAGCATCCGCAACACAACCTCTGCTGGCGTCTGATGCCGTCCGCGGGTCCGACTCTGGTCATGCCGTCTTCCTTGTGCCTGGTAGACAGCATCCAGCATGGCGTCGTCTTCCAATAACTCATCCACGGCTCGCATCCATGGTTCCCACAGATCGGCCACTTCCTCGCCGAAAAAGGTCTCCCACAGGTTCGGTTGCTGATGTCTCATGCGGATCATGATACAAAGACGATTCCAAACAGAATTAGGTTATTCTGTTGTGGCTTTGCAGCGTCATCCCTCGTGATCAGGCCCGCCGGTGGCGCTATTTTGCACCGCGAAGTAGCCTAGGGGCGGTGGGGGACATGGGTCGAGTACCGGAGCGGGACACTGTGGGAGTTGGCGAGGCACACCGGTGGTTCGGGCGTCTTACGACCAAGTGTCACGGACTACATGCCGGAAGCCGACTTCCGGGGACGGGTGTCGTCGTCACGTGGCGAGCGGTCGCGCCCTGCGTGTGGCCACTCAGTGAGTGGCGGGCAGCCCAACGACGATGAGAACGGCGTAGTCCTGCTTGCGGCAGCCGTTTACGACGGGCATGGCGGCCCCCGGCTTCACCGGAAAACCCGTGGTCCGAACGTTCGCGGGCGAGCACGAGTTGTTAGCCGTCGCCGGCGTGTAGCGTGCGGAGCGGCATCCGAGATGGGTGACATCGTAGAGGGTCGCGCCGTCGGCGAGTTCCCACCGCTGATTGCCGTCCTTGTCCTTGGGGTGAATGGTCAGCACGGTCGTCACCTCGCGGTCGCCTGTGACGAGGTATTTCCCGGGAGGCAGCGGAAAGGTCGGCTTCTCCATGATCAAGCCGTTTTCCTCCAGCCACCAGTCCTTAGCGTCGAACTTCCACTGTGACGGCGCCACGCCGCCGGCCGCCTTCAATTGAGCGTAGTGGTCCAGCTTGCAAGCGCGCGGGCCTGGGTCCTGGTTCCAGAAACCCCACGATTGCGCGCCGTTGCCGGACGTGGCCCCGGGGTCTCCCAGCGCCGCGATGAACTGCGGCTCGATGCGCCTGAACTTCGAGAAGTCTACGCCTGACGCGTGAACCGGCTGCTGCAGGCCGGCCGCCAACATGAGGGCTCCCATGGACAGGAGCCAGCGGCTCACGGACGGCACGAGTTGGCGGACATTCATGCGATTGCTCCGGTTGGACGACATGATGACATCCTACACCAAACGCACTCCCCTGAGTTTCGCCGCTATGCCGAATGCGGCATTATCGCCGCACATGCGCCCGCCTGTGTCATGAAGCTGGTGGGGAGCTTGAGCAGATCCAGTTCTTGCTCGGTCATGTGAGTGTCCAGACGACGGAGCGATACCTGGGCTGCAAGCAGCGCCTCCGAAATGCCGTTAACGACAAAATCGGCCTCGAACCAGCCGCGTCGTGAGTACTACTCCGCCACGCTGGCCGACTTCCCGGTACTGATGTTGAAACCGTCGACCACCGAGAATTCGATCAGTAGTACCTCCAAGACATCCTGGTAAATCTTGATCTCTTATGAACCTGTGTGCATGTACCTAAAGTGCCCGACAGCCGTTTACAAAGCCGGCCCATATAGCCTTCTCCCCGAAGGCACATCTGCCGTAGAGAGGGCGAGTAAGCCAATAAGACTAGGGCGGCTGACTCAATCGACGCATATCTTTGAAATCCCGAACTACAGCGATTTGCTCGGTGTCATGGCAGAGGCGCGTGACTACTAATGCCCGTTCAGCTCTAGCGATCTGACCGCACCAGTGGTCCGGTCCACGTCGCATGAAAAGCTGAACAAATTCTCGTGCCCGCCGGTTTCGTGTGGCGGGCGGTTCACAAAATGACCTTGCCGTGACAGCACGCCAAGATTTGCTCGGCGTCACCGCGGCGTGTAGACTACGACAAGAGGTATGTCCTCGCCGCCATAGCAGCGACCGCCGAGGATAACCATCTTCGCCACGCTGCGTACGACTCCGTTGTCGCGCAGGTACAGCCCTCCTGGCAGTCGCAAATTATGTTTAAGGAGCGCAGTGAACGTGATGCGTCTTGAAATGATTCCCTTCGGGGAGACTGCACTCTTGCGGTTGCTGCAGTTGGCTGATTCGGCTCTTCCAATTGGCGGCACAGCGCACTCCTTTGGACTCGAAACCCTAGCCGAAGAAGGAGACTTGAAGGCCGAAGACGTCGAGAATTTCCTGAGGGCGTATTTGGAAGAGGCTGGAAGCATGGAGGCGGTCTTCGTTCGGCGATCCTGGCCCGGTAGTGATTTGGGGGCGTTAAGTGATGAATTGAGCGCGCGCAAGTTGGCCAGGGAATCGCGCGAAGCCAGCCTGAAGTTGGGCCGTAGATTCGCCGAACTCGTTAATGGGGTGGTGGCGTCCGCCCTCCTGGAAACCAATCTGCACTACTGCGTCGCCTTCGGCGCAGCGGGAGGAGCTCTGGGAATTCCGGTCGACGCCGTCGTGCTAGCTTACTTGAATCAGTCGATCGCTGGGCTGGTTTCGTCCTGTCAACGGCTCATGCCTCTGGGCCAAGCGGCTGCGAGCAGGATCTTGTGGAATCTCAAGCCGGCGATCGCCCTGGCATCTCTTTCCGAGGAGGCTTCGTGCTTCAGTCCGTATCTGGAGTTGGCGTCGATGCGGCACGGTTCGCTCGAGACACGCCTGTTCATCAGCTAAGCCTGTGCTTCGAGCGGGAACGGCTCCGGATAAGGCGGCAAGATCCTCCCTGGAAAGTAGTGCGGGCATTTGCGCTTCCGGAACACGGGGCGTTGGTACATCTGAACAACATCTCGGGAGGCGTGCTTGCCGGAGATCGTCTGGGCCTGGACGTCGAAGTCGAGGCCGGCGCGGCTGCGCAAATCACAACGACCGGTGCCACGCGGTTGTACCGTCATCGCGCCGGCAAGGTGGATTCCGAACAGCGGGCCATGTTTTCGGTCGGCGACCGAGGCCTGCTGGAGTATCTTCCGGATATCGTCATTCCTTATGCAGGATCCCGCCACATACAGCAAACGGAAATCCGGCTGGGGCGCGGGTCGACCCTGTTTTGGTGGGAAATCCTCGCGCCCGGCAGGCTGGCCGCCGGCGAGCGTTTCGCGTTCGAGCGGATGCGTGTACAAGCCGAAGTGTACGCCGGGCCGCGGCCCGTCTTGCGGGAAGACTATCTCCTGGAGCCCCGCCAGAAAGATCTGTCCGCGACGGCTCGCATGTTCGAATACTCGCACATGGCGAGCCTATGCGTAGTTCGGGAAGGGCGTCCACCAGCGTTTTGGCGTGCTCTGGAGGACCGCTTGAGCGAAATTGCCCGAGGACGAACACGGGGAGCCGTCTGGGGCGCGAGCATGCTCGCTTCGGATGGAGTTATCGTACGAGGATTGAGCATGAGCGGTTGCCACATCCACGAAACGCTGATCGAGTTCTGGAGAACCGCGCGGCTGGCCGTGACGGGCGCCGAGGCGGCGCCGCCAAGGAAGACCTATTGAGCCTTTTTTGAGGAGGAGCGATGCACCTGACGCCCCGGGAGCAGGAGCGCCTGATAATCTATGTCGCGGCCGACGTGGCCCGGCGGCGGCGGGCGCGAGGATTGAAACTGAACTATCCGGAAGCTATGGCGATTATTACCGCCGAGATCCTAGAATGGGCTAGGGACGGCAAGACTGTAGCCGAGATTATGACATTGGGTGCCCGCGTGTTGGGCGCTGGCGATGTGATGGAAGGGATCGCGGGCATGATTCACGAAGTTCAGGTGGAAGCCACGTTTCCGGATGGAACCAAACTAGTGACGGTACACGACCCCATCCAGTGAGCCCGTCTCAATGAAACCAGGAGAATATTTTCTTGAAACCGCGCCCATCGAGGCCAATGTCGGGCGGGAGACCGCCAAGATCGCGGTGCGGCACACTGGCGACCGGCCTGTCCAAGTTGGCAGCCACTATCACTTTTTCGAAGTTAATGACGCGCTCGATTTCGACCGGAATGCGGCTCGCGGTATGCGTCTGAACATTCCAGCCGGAACTTCAGTAAGGTTTGAGCCCGGCGAGGAGAAAGAAGTCCATTTGGTGGAATTTGCAGGCGAACGTTTGGTGCTAGGCCACAAAGGCAGGGGAAACCAATGAGCCTTTCGATCCCCAGAAGAACTTACGCGGACTTGTATGGGCCGACCAAAGGTGATCGGGTTCGGCTGGCCGATACCGAACTGATCATTGAAGTGGAGAAGGACTTCGCCGCTTATGGCGATGAGATCACCTTCGGAGGCGGCAAGGTGATCCGGGACGGCATGGGGCAGAGCGCCCGTGCAACGCGATCCGGGGGCGCTCTTGATCTGGTAATCACCAATGCGCTCATCATCGACCATTGGGGCATTGTGAAGGCCGACATCGGCATCCGCGACGGGAGAATCGTCAAGGCCGGCAAGGCCGGAAATCCTGACACGATGCAGGGCGTCGATCCGGAACTGGTGGTGGCAGCTTCGACCGAAGTGATCGCGGGCGAGAACATGGTGGTGACGGCAGGCGGTATCGACAGTCACATCCATTTCATTTCGCCGCAGCAGGTGTATGAGGCTCTTTCGAACGGCATTACCACGATGATTGGGGGAGGCACCGGACCCGCCACCGGCACCGACGCCACCACCTGTACCCCCGGCGCCTGGAACCTGGCGCGCATGCTGGAAGCCGCAGACGCCTGGCCGATGAACTTCGGGTTTCTCGGAAAGGGTAACGCCAGCACCACCGAACCCCTTGCCGAACAGGTGCGGGCGGGAGCCTGTGGTCTGAAACTGCATGAGGATTGGGGCACCACTCCGGCTGCTATCGACGCGTGTCTACGGGTTGCCGATGAGATGGATGTGCAAGTAGCCATCCACACCGATACGATTAATGAGGCCGGTTTCGTGGAAGACACGATCGCGGCTATCGCCGGCCGCGTCATTCATACCTATCACACGGAAGGCGCCGGCGGCGGCCATGCCCCCGACATCATTCGCATCGCGGCGTTGCCGCACATCCTGCCCTCGTCCACCAATCCCACCAGGCCTTACACGGTCAATACGATCGCCGAACATCTGGACATGCTGATGGTGTGCCATCACCTGAATCCGCTGGTGCCCGAGGATGTGGCGTTTGCCGAGAGCCGCATCCGTCCGGAGACCATCGCCGCGGAGGATATCCTTCACGACTTGGGTGTGTTTAGCATGATTTCGAGCGATTCGCAGGCCATGGGCCGAATCGGCGAAGTGGTCACGCGAACGTGGCAAACGGCGCACAAGATGAAGACCCAGCGCGGTGCGCTTCCGGAGGATTCCGCCCGCAACGACAATTTTCGTGTGCGGCGCTACGTGGCCAAATACACCATTAACCCGGCAGTGACTCACGGCATCGCGCACGAGGTGGGATCAATCGAGCCCGGCAAGCTCGCGGATCTGGTCCTCTGGAAACCGGCGATGTTCGGCGTAAAGCCGGAAATGGTGATCAAGGGAGGCTTCATCGCCTGGAGCGTGATGGGCGACGCCAATGCCTCCATCCCCACGCCGCAGCCAGTAATCTATCGACCGATGTTCGGATCGTTTGGCGGCGCCCCGGCTTCCACCGCGGTAACCTTCGTGTCGCAGGTTTCGTTAGCAGCTGGAATCGGAGAACGATTCCGCAAGCGCGCTGTGGCGGTGAAGAGTTGCCGCGCTATCGGTAAACGGCACATGATCCACAACTCGGCGACGCCGAAAATCGAGGTCGATCCGGAAACGTATGAAGTGCGGGCGGACGGGGAGTTGCTGACCTGCGAACCGGCGCAGGTTCTCCCTCTGGCGCAACGATACTTTCTGTTCTGAGGAGAACCATCAGATGAGGGCATTTCGAGTAGGGATCGCGGGTCCGGTGGGCAGCGGAAAGACCGCTCTTGTGGATCGCCTAAGCAAGCTGCTGTGGCCGCGGCTGAACCTGGGGGTGGTCACCAACGACATTTACACCAAGGAAGATGCCGAGTTCCTGATCCGCCGCGGAACGCTGCCACCCGACCGGGTGCTGGGCGTGGAGACCGGTGGATGCCCGCACGCGGCCATCCGCGAAGATGCGTCAATGAACCTGGAGGCGATTGCCGAGCTCGAAGCTTTACATCCCGGGATGGAACTCATCTTTGTGGAAAGCGGCGGCGACAATCTGGCGGCGGCATTCAGCCCGGAGTTGGTGGACGCCTTCATTTACGTGATCGACGTAGCCGGTGGAGACAAGATCCCACGCAAAGGGGGACCTGGTATCAAACGCAGCGGACTCCTGGTGATCAACAAGATCGATCTGGCACCATACGTGGGAGCGTCGCTCGAAGTGATGGATCGAGACGCCCGCCGCATGCGAGGCGACCGGCCTTTTGTGTTCACGAATCTGGTCAGCGGCGCCGGGCTCGACGAGGTGGTTGCCTGGCTGGAGGAACAGAGGGCTCACGGCCTGACGGCATCCGGCACGCCTTCCAGGCACGAGCACGGCAGGCACACGCACCACCACCATAGCGCTGAGGTTTGACCTTCGAGGCTCTCAGGCTATCGTTCGGCTACACGGCAGCTTGATTCTCTCAGCATAAAACTTCTTTAGGCGCGCCATCAGAATATGCGATGAGTGTTGAACTTTGCACGTGTTAAAATCTTGTCACATCTGATCCGGATACAGGTCTTCTGCCGCCCCGTTTCCCGCGGCTAATCCGCCCTCGTTGGCTTGCAACAAATCACAAACAGGGTGCTTTGTGCGCCAGAGGAGAGAATTCGCTCATGATCAGACGATTAGTCCGCAATGAACCGCGAGTCATTGCGCGACGATGTGCCCCCGTTCTGTTTTTGCTGTCGGGGCTACTGGTGTTGACCGCGCCGTCGCAGGCGCAGATCGACCTCGGTCCGGTTACGGTGGGGGCCGGATTGCGAACCAGCTTCGTAAACACTACGCCAGATAGCGGTAATTCCACGCAACAGTTCGAGCTCAACGACATTCGTCTATACGTTAACGGGCCTGTCTACAAAGACATTAAGTTCATGTTCAACACCGACTATAACAGTGTCACCAACTCGGTCCAGGTGTTGGATGCGGTGGCACGAATTGAGGTCTCTCCCGAGTTCAATATCTGGATGGGCCGTTTCCTGCCTCCGAGCGACCGCGCGAATCTCTACGGCCCGTTTTATGCCCATGAATGGAACGTGTATACCGACGGCATCCAGGACGGTTATCCGTTTGTTTTTCAAGGCCGCGACAACGGGGTCACTTATTGGGGCACGTTCGCCAAGAAGGTCAAGGTCTCGATTGGCGGGTTCGATGGCAGGTCTGCAACCGGGACGCCCGATCTGATTGGGGCGGCCCGCGTCCAGATCGATTTCTGGGATCCGGAGGATGGCTACTATCTCAACGGGACCTATTACGGCGATAAGAACCTCCTCGCCATAGGCGGCGCGAGCCAGCTTCAAGACGGCCATACGGCGTCGACTGTCGACTTTCTTATGGAGAGGAAACTGCCCAACATGGGTGGCGTCGTTTCCATCGAGGCCGAGTACTCTGACTACAACCGGCTGGGCGGCTACAACGCGGCTTATGCCAAGAGCCAGGGCGCGTACATACTCGGCAGCTATCTCTTTGCAAAGAAGGTGGGCGTGGGCCAGTTCGAGATTCTCGGCAAATATGCGAAGGCGGAGTTTACCCATGGGGCGACTCCCAGCTACAACCAGAAAACCGGCGAAGTGAACTTCAACTACGTTATCAAGCAGTTCAACGCGCGCGTGCAGTCGTTCTATCAGACCGTAAGATTCAACCGACAGAACACCGATTTCTGGGAGGCGGGAGTCGGCCTGCAAGTCCAGATGTAATGCAACCTCAGAAGGAAGGAGAGTCAACTTATGAAACGTAGAGTAATGTTTATGATCGCTTGGCTGATGACCGCCGGGGTCGTCTTCTCCAACGTCGCGGCGGCCCAGAACACAATCAAGGTGGGCGTGCTGCATTCGCTTTCCGGCACCATGGCCATTAGCGAAACGACCCTGAAAGACACGATTCTGATGATGATTGATGCCCAGAATAAGAAGGGTGGATTGTTGGGCAAGAAACTGGAAGCAGTGGTCGTCGATCCGGCGTCCGACTGGCCTCTCTTTGCCGAGAAAGCGGCGCAGTTGCTCGAGAAAGACAAAGTCGCTGTGGTGTTCGGGTGCTGGACATCGGTTTCCCGAAAATCGGTGCTGCCAGTCTTCGAAAAGGACGACGGCTTGCTCTTCTACCCGGTTCAATATGAAGGGGAGGAGTCATCGAAGAATGTCATCTACACTGGCGCTGCGCCAAATCAACAGGCTATTCCGGCGGTGGATTACCTCATGAAGGAAGTCGGTGTGAAGCGATGGGTGCTGGAAGGGACGGACTACGTCTACCCGCGCACGACCAACAAGATCCTCGAGGCCTACCTGCTGCAGAAAGGCGTGAAGACCGAAGATATCTCTATCAATTACACGCCGTTCGGTTTCTCCGACTGGCAAAGCCGCGTGGCCGCGATCAAGAAGTTCGGCTCGGCCGGCAAGAAAACAGCGGTTGTGTCTACCATCAACGGCGACGCCAACGTGCCCTTCTACAAAGAGCTTGGCAACGAAAAAATTTCGGCGGAGGATATTCCGGTCGTGGCCTTTTCGGTTGGAGAGGAAGAGCTGTCGGGCCTTGACGCCAAACCACTCGTCGGCCACTTGGCGGCCTGGAACTATTTTGAAAGTATCAGCACACCGGCCAACAAAACATTCATCGATCAGTGGCACGCATTTATTAAGAACCCGAAGCGGACCACCAATGACCCGATGGAGGCGCACTACATTGGTTTCAATTTGTGGGTGAAGGCTGTACAGAAGGCGGGTTCGACCGATGTGGAGAAGGTGCTCGGGGCACTCCCCGGCACCGAGACGCCGAACCTCACCGGCGGTATTGCCAAGGTATTGCCGAATCATCACATCACCAAGCCGGTTTACATCGGGGAGGTGAAGGCGGACGGCCAGTTCAACGTGGTTTGGAAGTCCGCGGGCCTGGTGCCGGGCGATGCCTGGTCCGATTACCTGCCGGGAAGCAAGGACATCGAAGCCGATTGGGTGACGCTGAAGTGCGGGAATTACAATAAGGTCACCAAGAAGTGTTCCGGACAGAATTACAAGTAATAAGACCTTTCCCTTGGGGCGGGCGGTGGCTCTTCTTGCTGCTGCTCGCCCTTGGGAGCGTCGTCCCGGTCCACGCCCAAAATCCCAAAGACGCAAGTTTTCTCGCGATGCTGGGCGAGTTGCGCGAGGCGAGCTATTCCGACAAGGCGAATATTGCAGAACGGCTCAGCCAGAGCGGCCATCCGAGCGTCCGCGCCGTTCTCACGGCATTCCTGGAGGATCGGCTTTGTTACCGTAACAGCGATCAGAAAGTTTATATCTTCAAGTCGGCCGAAGGGGATCCGGTATACATCACGGATCCCATCTTGATGAAGAGCGAAGGCCCCTACCCCGCCGATAACTTCACCAAGATCGGAACCAACAATGCGTTACGGCGTGTGTTGCGGACCACCGTGGCGCATTTCGCGCTATCCAGTTCCGATCCGGCGGAGCGGCTGGACGCGGTGCGCGATATGTCGCGGTCGCTCGACGAGCAGACGGTGAGGCTGCTGCGCCAGCGGCTCCCCCTGGAGACCAACTCCGGCGTCCGCAAGGAAATCGCCACCGACTTGGCACTGGCGGCGCTCGATGGCTCCGACGATAAAGCGCGCCTGGCTGCGATCGGGACACTCAGCGACAGTATCAACCAGGATGTGCGAAACCGGCTGGCGCTCTTACTCGGTAAATCTCCCGACGGTAGCTTCGTCGAAAAGGACGACAAGGTTCGGAAGGCCGCTGCCAGCGCGGTGCAAAGCATCGACCATTGGCGCAGCTTTTATGGAGGCATCGAGACGCTGTTTTTTGGACTGAGCCTGGGATCGGTGCTGGTTCTGATCGCTATCGGACTGGCCATAACGTTCGGTGTCATGGGCGTTATCAACATGGCTCATGGCGAGTTGATGATGCTCGGCGCGTACACCACCTACACCGTGCAGGCGTTGATGCCCGGGCATATCGGGATCTCGATCCTGGCGGCGATTCCAGCAGCGTTTATCGTCTCGGGGCTGACGGGCGTCCTGATGGAACGCACCATTATCCGGCATCTTTACGGAAGACCCCTGGAGACACTGCTGGCGACGTTCGGGGTGAGCCTCATCCTGCAGCAAACAGTCCGGTCGATTTTTACGGCGCTCAACCGCTCGGTGGTGACGCCCGATTGGATGAGTGGGGAACTGCGGCTGAACGACGCGCTCGGGATCACCTACAACCGGCTGTACATCGTGATCTTCATGCTGATTGTCTTCTCGCTGATCTTGGCCGTTTTGAAACGCACCCGAATCGGCCTCGACATCCGGGCTGTTTCGCAGAATCGTGCCATGGCCAAAGCCATGGGTATCCGCACCGAATGGGTGGACGCTGCTACGTTCGGGCTCGGGTCGGGTATCGCCGGCGTGGCCGGCGTCGCTCTCAGCCAGTTGACCAATGTCGGTCCCAACCTGGGGCAATCCTATATCATCGATTCGTTCATGGTAGTTGTCTTTGGCGGTGTCGGAAATCTATGGGGCTCATTCATCGGCGGCATGTCGATGGGGGTCGTCGACGAAATACTGGAGCCCTATGCTGGGGCTGTGCTGGCCAAGATTTTTGTCCTCGTCGCCCTGATTCTTTTCATTCAACGGCGGCCGCGCGGACTGTTCCCACAAGCCGGCCGTGCGGGGGAGGATAAGTAGAGGTGTTTGGCCTCTGGAACGAGAGCACCGGCGTCGATCGAGGAAGCACAGGGTTTCTGGCCGTGCTCGCCGTGGTGGCCGTCGCTGTGCCCCTTCTTAATCAGGTTGTGCCCGCTTCATCGGGTGTGCACCTTTCGGCCTATGGGATCACTCTGATCGGCAAGTATCTGTGTTACGGAATGCTGGCGCTAGCACTCGACCTGATCTGGGGTTATTGCGGCATCCTGAGCCTGGGGCACGCAGCTTTTTTTTGCTCTCGGCGGCTACGCCATGGGCATGTATCTGATGCGGCAGATCGGCGCCAGGGGCGTGTACGGCAATCCCATATTACCCGACTTCATGGTGTTTCTGAACTATAAGGCCCTGCCCTGGTTCTGGTACGGCTTCAATCACTTTTTGTTCGCGCTGGTCATGATGATGCTGGTTCCGGGTCTGCTGGCGCTGGTGTTCGGGTGGTTTGCATTCCGGTCCCGTGTCACGGGCGTATACTTTTCGATCATTACACAGGCCCTCACCTACGCCTTGATGCTGGCGTTCTTTCGCAACGATATGGGGTTTGGTGGCAACAACGGATTTACCGATTTTAAGGACATCCTTGGCTTCGACCTGCACTCCGACCGGACTCGCGTCGTGCTGCTGGTGATTACCGTCGTCGTTCTCGCAGCCAGCTTCCTAGCTTGCCGCGCGATTGTCGATTCGCGAGCTGGGAGGGTGATACGTGCGATCCGCGATGCGGAGAGCCGGACCCGTTTTCTGGGTTATCCGGTCGAGTCTTTCAAGCTGTGGCTCTTCGTGTTCTCCGGCATCGTCGCAGGCATCGCCGGTGCGCTGTATGTGCCGCAAGTCGGGATCATTAACCCGAGCGAGTTTGCGCCGATCAATTCCATCGAAGCGGTCATCTGGGTGGCAGTCGGAGGGCGGGGCACGCTCTACGGCGCGATTGCAGGCGCTGTGTTGGTGAACTACGCGAAGACCTATCTCACCGGTGCGTTTCCTGAAATATGGCTTTACGCGCTCGGCGCGCTGTTCGTACTAGTGACGCTGTTTCTGCCGCGCGGGATTATTGGCCTTTTGCCGGCGCGGGGTAAGAACAAACGAGTGGCGGCGAAGGTGGGCCGATAGGACGTAGGCATGGAAAAAGCGGCCGTACGCAACAAGAGGCTCTATCTGGAGGATCTGACCGTCAGCTTCGATGGCTTTAAGGCGCTCAACAACCTCACGCTATACGTAGAGCCGGGAGAGATGCTCTGCATCATTGGCCCCAACGGCGCGGGCAAGACCACTATGATGGACGTCATCACGGGAAAAACACGCCCGGATTCCGGTACGGCGTGGTTTGGCGACGGAGTCGATCTGCTCCAGATGACCGAGGCGGAAATCGTGGCCGCCGGAATCGGGCGGAAGTTTCAGAAGCCGACGGTCTTCGAACAGTTAACGGTGTTCGAGAATCTGGAGCTGGCATTGGCCGGCCGCCGGTCGTTCCTCAAAACGCTGCGGGCCCGGATTACGCCCGCGCAACAGAGCAGAATCGACGAAGTGCTGGAAATCATCGGTCTCTCGGCCAGCCGCTGGTCGCTGGCAAGAATCCTCTCGCACGGCCAGAAGCAGTGGCTCGAAATCGGTATGCTGTTGATGCAGAACCCGGAGTTGCTCCTGGTGGACGAGCCGGTTGCCGGTATGACGCCGCACGAGATCGAGCGCACGACCGAACTGCTGCGATCACTGGCGGGCGATCATTCGATCGTGGTGGTCGAGCATGATATGAACTTCGTCCGATCGATTGCCCGGCGCGTGACGGTCTTGCACGAAGGGAGTGTCATTGCGGAGGGCGATATGGACAAAGTGCAGAAGGACCCGAAGGTAATCGAAGTTTATCTGGGAGTGTGAGCGCGTGCTGGGAGTGAAAGCCCTGAACCAGTTTTACGGCGGCAGCCACACGCTATGGGATGTGGACCTGAACGTCCCCGCCGGTTCGCGCATGTGCCTGATGGGCCGCAACGGCATGGGCAAAACGACGCTTCTCAAATGCATCATGGGTCTGCAGCCGGTGAGTTCCGGCGCGATCACTTTCGATGGGAGCGAATTGCTTAAGTGTCCCGCCGAGCAGCGCGCCAGGCTGGGCATCGGTTATGTGCCACAGGGGCGCGAAATTTTCTCCCATCTGACTGTGGAGGAAAATCTCCGCGTGGGTTTGGGAATACGCAGGAACGGCGCCCGCACGATTCCAAGTCGTATCTTCGACCTGTTTCCCGTACTAAAGCGGATGCTGAACCGGCGTGGTGGTGACCTTTCCGGGGGGCAGCAGCAGCAGCTCGCGATTGGCCGCGCACTGGTACTGGAACCGAAGCTGCTGATTCTGGACGAGCCAACCGAAGGGATTCAGCCCAACATAGTCCACGAAATCGGCGACATCGTATTGCGGTTGAACAAGGAAGAGGGGCTTACTGTGCTGCTGGTCGAGCAGAAGCTGCCCTTCGCTCGCCGCGTGGCGAGCGAGTTCTGCATTCTCGACAAAGGCCGCCGTGTCGCTGCCGGTCCGATCGGCGAGCTGACCGACGAAGTGGTGCGCTCGCATCTGAGCGTATGACGTCCCGATTCGGTCTGACGATATAGCACCCTTATTCCGGATAACGTGCACACCGGCTTGGGCCGGCGGTGACTTTGAAGCCATGATAATTAAAGCGGTTGCGCGTATCGTTCCGCATTAGGACCGAGAAACGCCCTAGCATCCGCCGATTCACCCGGCGTGTAGTCGCCTATGGTGAGATTGGCCAAATTCGGCGTCTCTCTGCGAGAGAGCCGGCGTCAGTCACGAATCTAACTCCACGAGCGCAGCGTTTTCGATTGCGAGTGCGTGTTTCAGGCGAAGAGGTGTAGGCAATAGTGGATTCTGTACTCGTGGGGGAATGTCGTCGTGAGTCTGGCCACAAAGCGTCCTGCCCGCGGCTTTCTTGTGCACACCGCCCCACTGCTTGAAGAAGAAGGGTACGTTAGCGGCTTTGCACTGTTCGCGAATCGACAGAACCCACTCCTCTTTCATCGGCCGCGCGCCGGGTCCGCTTTCGCCGCCGACGATGACCCACGAGATGTCCTGCAGCGGCAGATTTCCCAGATCTTCCAGAAGCGGCTCGACCGACAGGAAGCGCACGGCGGCAGGCGCGGCCTGAAGGTCAGCGATTCGTGGAAGCCCGTGTTTCCGATCTTCGACTGATACACCCCACCAGATATGAGGGTCCGTTGCGGCTGTCCGGAATGGTCCACCGAGCAGCTCCCGCAGTCGCTGGGAGCGCTTCGTGAGGACCTGATAGGTGTGCCAGTTGGCGAGCCGCATGGTCTCAACTACCTTCTCGATATACCCAACGGGCACGTCTTCGTGGAACAGATCGCTCATCGAGTTGACGAATACCATTCGCGGCTTGCTCCAGCGCAAGGGCTCGCCGAGCTTTTGAGGGACGAGGAGAAGATCGAAACCTTGCTCGAAGGGGTGTCCCTTCACTCCACGGAAACGCTCGGCGAACCGTTCCGCGTAGCAGTGCGTGCAACCGGGACTGATCTTCATGCAGCCGCGGAGGGGGTTCCAGGTGGTGTCCGTCCACTCGATTTTGGAAAGCAGCGACATCGAAGGTCAATCCCAAAGGTTGGGTTGGTCGGTGTACTTGAGCCCATTGTCCCAAGAATTCCCACCTTTGCTAGGATGGCTGGGTGCAGAGCGGGCAAACGGATTGGAAGGCGCATGGCATTCGCATCGTGCGGGCGGGCGAACTGGACACGAACACGCCGCAAACTCCCGGCATGACGCGCGCGGCGGCCATCACGCACGCCACCGCCGGAGCGCAGAAGCTATGGGCGGGGACCGTGGTGGTGCAGCCGGACGCCAAAACGGGGGCGCACCACCATGGCGAATTGGAAACCGTTTTGTACATCGTCAAAGGGCGTGCGCGGTTTCGCTGGGGTGAGCGGCTGGAGTTTGTCGACGAGGCCGGGCCGGGCGATTTCATCTATGTGCCGCCCTACGTTCCGCACCAGGAGATCAACGCCCGCCGCGACGAGCCGGTGGAAGCGGTAGTGGTGCGCAGCGGGCAGGAGCCGGTTGTGGTCAACCTCGATATCGAGAGTCCGGAGCCGCAGTCGGATGTGGCGGACTTGTTTCATCCGCCGCGCTGAACGAGCGCCGGGCAGAAGCCCGGCTGCGGGCCGGAAGGCCCGACCCCACGCTGGCAAACACCACGGTGCGTAGGCTAGTCCCGGGTTACGGCGCGGAACAAGACAGGATACACGCGCTCGACCGGCCAACCGGAAGCATCCACACCTGTGATGCGAAGCCGAAACCGCTCCAGGGCTGGCGTGATCCGAAAGTAGTAGGCGCCAGCGATCACGTCCGGGGATGGTGCTCCAGACTTAAGGTCGCCAGCCGCGTCGAGCAACTGGATTTCGACTTTGGACACTTCACCCGAAATGTGCGCCACGGCCCATTGCTGTTTGCCCAGCCGCGGCTCCGCTTTGCGTGCCGTTCGGACTTCGGACGGGTCCGTGCTGTCGCTATCCAGGAATTCTGCCCGGGTCAGACTGAGCGGCGACTGCGCGCGCACGGAGAGCACAAACAGGCCCGTGCCTTCCATGCGAACTTTCCACTGGCCCGGATCGGGATTGTCGATCTTCATGGCGCGTCCCGCCTGCAGATCAACGTTCCGCGTACTGCTGGCCGCCGTCACTTCCGTGCCGCTGGGCCGGAAGAGGCCAATCGCGGAGCGGCATTGGATCGACGCCATAACGAGCAGGCTCTGGACCGTGGAATCGACCGGGAATTCGAATTCGCGCGGTTGCGAAAGCGACCCAATCGCGCGGACGATGGTCGCTTTATGCGTCGAGCCGGCGAGCATGAAGGGACCGGCTTGGGCGATTTCGCTCTTCTGAAAAAGGAAGACCTGGCCGCCCGTGCTTTCGCTGGCGTCGAGAAAGGCCGGGTCCACAGCGCGCCCGGCAACGCACGGCCATTCGGGCTTCGGTCCTTGCTGCCCGCTCTGGCCAAAGAGCGACCCGGCGGCGAGGAGTAAGATCAACGGACGCGTGCTCATCACCAACAGGCTAACCGAGCGCGACGGCGGGCGCACAATCCAAGTTGCTAACTTGGGTGAACGGGCGTTAGCCTGATCACTCCTCGCGCAACGCCACCATGGGATCGATGCGGGTCGCCCGGCGGGCCGGCAGCAGGCATGCCACGAGGGCGATGGCCGCCAGCGTAAATGCCACCGCGGCGAATGTGGGCGGATCGTGCGGCTCGATCCCGAAAAGAAGAGTGGATAACGCCTGTCTCAGGCCCAGCGCTCCCAGTACGCCAACGGCGATTCCGGCGAGCGCCACTCGCATGCCTTCGCCCACTACCAGCCGCACCACATTGCCCGACTGTGCGCCCAATGCCACGCGCACGCCGATCTCGCGGATGCGCTGGTTCACCGAATACGAAAGAACGCCGTACACGCCGATGGCGGCGATCAACAGCGCCACTGCCGCGAACGTTCCCAAGAGGACCGCGTTCAGGCGGGATGGCGAGGCGCTGGCGGAAACCCATTGGTCCATCGTTTTCACCGTCGCGATGGGCGTGTCGGGATCGATTTCGTGGATCTTCTGCCGCACGGCCGGCAGCGCCGCTTCCGGTTTCCCGGCGACGCGCAACGCCACATCCATCACCGGCCAGGTGCGCGCCACGGCCGATAAATACATGGCGGGCGCAGGCTCGCGATTCAACGCTGTGTTGCGAACGTCGCCCACGATGCCGATGACCGTGAACCGCTTTCTGTTGGCTTTGATCTCGACCACCCGGCCGATCGGGTCGCTATCGCCCCAGAACCTGCGGGCGGTGAGTTGGCTGATCAGCGCGACTTGCGGCGCGGCGGCATCGTCGTGTTCGGTGAACGTGCGGCCGCGCAGCCGGGGAATCTCCATCATGCGGAAATAGCCGGGACTCACCGCTCGCCAATCGACGGCCATGGCTTCGCCAAGCGGCAGCACCGACGGCCCCACGGGAACCGTGGGCGTGGTGGTGTAGGTGCCTCCACCCATGGGAAGGCCGCTCGAGATGGCTGCGCCGCGCGCGCCCGGCATGGTTTCAAGCGCTGCGATCAGCGAGCGATAGAAGGGCCATTGTTTCGCGATTCCCGCATAACGCGCCGGAGGAGGCGAGACCTGGAACGTCAGCATTCCCTCCGGACGGAAGCCGAGTGTCACTCGTTCCAGGCGCAGCAGCGTCTGGATCAGCAGCCCGGCGCCGATCAGCAGCATCGTCGCCAATGCCAGTTCGGCGCCCACGAGCAGATTGCGTGGGAGCGCACCGCCTGCGCCAATTCCAGAGCGGCCGCCGTGTTTCAGGACGCTGTTCAGATCCGTGCGCGAAGCGTGCCAGGCGGGCGCGAGGCCAAAAATGAGACCGGTGGCAATGGTAAGCGCGAGACCAAACAGGAGGACTCCGCCGTCTACGGGAATCTCGGGCAATGGCAGCAGATTGGGGGGTAAGCCGTGGTTTATCAGGCGGACGGTCCAGAGAGCAGCCAACAGGCCGGCAGCGCCGCCGCCCAGCGAGAGCAGGATGCTTTCGGTGAGAAGCTGGCGGATCAGGCGGCCGCGGCCGGCGCCCAGGGCGGTGCGGACCGCAATCTCGGTTTGGCGCGCCGCGGCGCGTGACAGCAGCAGGTTGGCGACATTGGCGCAGGCGATCAGCAGGACCAGCCCTACCGCTCCGAGCAACACCAGTAGCGCTGTCTCGAGTTCCGGCGAAACGAACAGGCGGAAGAATGTTTCGAGCTGAATGCCCCAATCCCGCACTTCGGGGTATTGCTTTCCCAGGCGCGAGGAGACTGTATTCATCTCGGCCTGGGCCTGCTGGAGAGTGACGCCGCGTTTCATGCGGGCGACGGTGGTGATCACGTGATTCAGCCGGAACTCCCTGGTGAGGTCGATGACCAGCGGTGTCCAGATGTCTCCAGGCGCCAGCAGCGCCAGCGATGCCGGAGCAATTCCGACCACGGTGTAATCGCTGTCATTCAGGGTCAGGCGCTGCCCGAGGATGGATGGATCGCCACCGAAGCGGCGCTTCCAAACGCCTTCGCTGAGGATCGCGACTGGCGCTGCGCCCGGCCCGTCCTCGCCCTCGTGAAAGGCCCGGCCTGCGACCGGGCGGATGCCGAGTAGCGGGAGCATTGACGGGCTGATGGTGGCTCCCGCGAAGTTTTCCGGATCGCCGCGCCCGGTGAGATTGTACGTCGCGCTGCCGATCGCGCCGATCGCTTCGAAGCTCTGCGCCTGCTCCTTCCAGGAGAGATAGTTAAGAACCGAGGAGGCGAACCCTTGCAGATGGAGCTTGTCGTTTTTCTCGTTCACCACCACCAGGCGGCCCGGATCGGCAAACGGCAGCGGCTGCAAGAGCACCGCGTTTACGACGCTGAAGATGGCGGTATTGGCGCCAATCCCAAGGGCGAGAGTGAGCACCGCGGCGGCAGTAAATACCGGAGCCTTGCGCAGGCTACGCAGTGCATAGCGAAGATCGTTTCGAAGCATGTAGGCGTGCTCCGGAGAGGAATGCGCGACCACTATAACAGAGTTCGCTGGATGGAAGATGTTAACTGGCCCTGCTCGAATGCGAACACGGCGTCATAGCCGCCGGGCCGCGCGCTTCTCGGCGCGCGATCGACCGTGATGCTCATGTCCCGATACAAGAGCCGCGTGAGAAAGAGCAGAAAATACTCGTCGCGGGCAAATGGGTCGCCAACAAACAACACGCGCGCGCCGCGTGGGAGCCTGGGACAGAGCGCGATCAGTTCACGGGCAAGCTGGCGCGACGGCGGTTGAACGCTTTGGAACGTGCGCATTGCCGTAATGCTCTCGCGCTGGTGGTGAGGCGCCAGGAACAACGCGACGAGCATGGGCAGCCCGGCGATGGAAGCGATTCGCAGCCGGACCAGCCGGCGCAAAAGCATCCGCCGGGCCGTGTGCAACAACACGGCCGCATAGAGCGCCCAGCCCGCCATCGGCAGATACAAAAAGAATGCCCCGTAGTGAGCGATGAAGGCGACCGGCAGCAGGCTGACCAGCACAAAGCACCAGGCAAACAACAGGGGCCGGCTGCCGAGCGCTACCCCGAGCGCCAGCATCAACAACAGAAGTTCGACGGTGTTGGAATCGCGGAAAACATGATCCTGATACAGCAGACGATTCAGATAGAGATGGAAGGTGTGCAGGTAGCGGGCCGGCGAAATGGTCAGCCGGTAAGCCGGGTTCTCGACCAGGCTTCCCGCACCCGCGAGTTTGCCGGCAATGTAAGGCAGGGTTAGTAGCCCGGTTGCGACGACGCCTTGCCCTTCGCGCCAAAGCCAGCGGAGGCCGCGATCCAGCAAAGCCCGCCGGTGATAGATCCCTTCGTAGGCAGCCAGCAGAACCGGCAAACTGACGGCCATTTCCTTGGCGTCGAGTGCACAGACGTACAGGGCGATCAGCGCGGCCAACCGGCGCCACGTCCACATGCGTCCTTCGGTACGCACACTCAGATACACGTTAAGTGCGCCTATGAAGAAGGAGTAACAGAGCAAATCGAAAACCGTGCCGGTGCTGTAGTAGAGGTCGACGAACCAGGCGTGATAGGCCGCAATCAGCAGCGCGAGGAACGCGACCTCGCGGGACCCGGACAACCGCAGGATGAATCGCTGCAGCAAGCCCAAGTTGAGCGCTAACAAACCGAAGCACGCCAAACGAAACGGCAGCGGGTCAAAGCCGAACCAGTGATAGAGCGAGACGTAGAAGAGCCCGCCCAACGGACGGTAGGACGCTGACCAGTAGCGTACGCTGTCCGCGATCAGCGAGGTGGGCGGGCGGCTGAGATAGAGGTGGAGATTCATCAAATCATCACCCGAGAACGGCGCGCGGATGCCGTTGTGCGCGAAGAGCAGCAGCCAACTGAAAGCTATGAAGACACTGAGGGCGTCGGTCGTGGCGCACTTGCGCATTGCGGGATTCCTCCGATGTTCGGTACGGACGCGCGGGCTCTTACTGGAGAAGACTCCCAGCCGCGCAATTCCACGACACCGTGCGGAAGAATGTTCGCAGCCCGATCAACGGCTGAACATCACCACGGGGGCGGCCGATATCCACCGCCTTCCGCGGGGGCTCCGCGCTGAGTGCAACATTCTGATGGATTTGCGATTTGGTACGAGTCTTGCTTTTGGGAAGGGTGAGTTAGGAGGGAAAGGAAATGAAAAAGGCAATCGCAGTCATGATGCTTCTGGCGGGCGGCTTATTCGCGGCCCCGCGGATTTCGGTTGGAATCGGGTTCGGCGTTCCTGCCGCGCCAGTGGCTGTCGTGCGGCCGGTTTGTCCGGGTCCCGGATATAGTTGGGTTGACGGTTACTATGCGCCAAACGGCATTTGGGTGGCTGGCTATTGGGCGCCTCCAGCCGTGGTGGTTTCTCGCCCGACAGTGCGCGTTGCTCCGCGCGTCGAGCATGCCCGCGTGATCGACCACGGCCGCAACTTCGATCGTGATGGCCCCTTCGATCGCGGCCGCCGGTAAAGTGATCCTCCAGATGCCCGCATGGTGTTGGGTCACCGTGCGGGCTTTTTGTTTGCGCCGGCACTCAAGCGTGGCGGACAGCTTCCATCGGGCTGATGGTGACCCAGGGCCTGGCGGAAAAGTAAGCGACCAGCAGGGACACGGCCAGCATCGCGGCGCCGACCGGAATCAATACCGTCCACTCAACGGCATGGATTCCGTAGAGTTGCGAACGGAAAACAATGGTGCCGGCCACGCCCAGCAAAATCCCGAAGCCCACACCGGCGCCCGCGGTGAACATCGTCTGCCGCAAGAGCATGGTCAGCAATTGCCCCGGCCGCGCGCCTACCGCGACACGAATTCCGAATTCTTTCTTGCGCTCGCTCACCGAATAGGAGATAGCGCCAAACAGGCCCAGGACCGCAAGCATCAACCCCAACGCGCTCAGCATGGCGACGCCTCCCGCCACAAAGCGTTGCGGGAAAAGCGTCAGATTCATCCAGCCATTTAGCGTGGCGGGCTGAATATCGATTCTGAGCCCGAGGCCGCGCAGCGCACGAGTCATAGGTTGCACCCACAGATTCGGATCGCCCGAAGTTCGCGCAATCACGTTGATGGCCCCGCGGTAATGCTGGCTGATCGCATAGTAGAGAAACGGCTCGGTCGGTTCGTCCAGATCGATGTATTTGCCATCGGCCGCCACTCCCACTACCAGAAATTTTCGCGCGGGATCGCCTGCCAGAACCAGCTTGCCAACCGCGTCCTGGTTCGGCCAGAACATATCCGCCATTTTGTGGTTGATTACCGCGACGGCCGGACCGCCCTCGATGTCGGAGGCATCAAACGCGCGGCCCGCCAGAATCCGAATGCCGAAAGTGCGGAAGTACTCTGAGTCCACCACGGTGTGCGCGACCGAGATCGTTTTCCCGGCATCCGGAGTTTGTACGGGGACCTGGCTTGTGCCGTACAGCGGCAAATCCCAGGCCAGCGAAACCGATTCCACGCCGGGCAGTGCCGAAACCGCGCTCCGCAGGCGCACAAAAAGCTGTCTTCCGCGGGCTTCGTTATAGCCTTCGCTTTCCAGGTAAACGGTGTCCGCGAGTAGGTTCCGCGCGGAGAAGCCCAGGTCCACATGACGCAAATTGAAGAGATTTCTCTGGCAGAGGCCCATGCCCACCAGCACCAGAGTGCCGATTGCAATCTGTATCACCACCAGCACATTGCGGCGGATGGCCTTGCGCGTTCCACCAATCGCGAGTTCACCACTTAGGATTTGCGCCAGGCTGGGCGATGCCGCGTAAAGCGCCGGCGCCAGGCCTGTCGCGATGCTGGCGATCAAGATCAGGACAACCGCAAACCCGACCACGGTGGCATCGAGGCGAAGATTGACTCCAAAGGGAACAGCTCCCACCATTGGGAATGCGACGGTAAACCCGGAGAATTTGGACACCGCCAGCGCCGCAATCGCGAAGCCCAGAACACCGCCAAGAGCGCAAAGGACGGTGCTCTCCTTCAGAAACTCACGGATCAGCCGTCCGCGCGGGGCTCCGAGCGCCAGCTTGATTGCGGCTTCCTGACGGCGCCCCACCGCCAGTGCCAGAAGCAGATTGGCGACGTTGGCGCAGGCGATCAAAAGGACGAGGAGCGCCAGGGCCGTAAGAATAGCGCTCATCAATTTCGCGGTGGGGATCGCATCGGGCGGCAGAAGGGTGGCGCGCGTGACTACCGCCGTGCGATTCTTGTCCTCCTTCGGATATGCGGATGCAAGCTGTCCCGCAAGAGCCGCCATCTCCGCCTGCGCCTGCCGTCGCGTCACTTCTGGCCGAAGGCGCGCGAGCAGGTTGAAACGGCGCGCCATGCGCTGCTGGAACCAGGAAGGGTCGCTATTCCAGTCGCGGAATGTGGTAAACAGATCGCCATTGATTCCGTAGAACGATCCGCTAAAGGACTGCGGGGTAACGCCGATGATGGTGTGTCCAGCCAGCTGCTTGCCGACCATCTTCGGGTCCGAGCCGAGGCGTTCCCAGCAAGACCATGACATCACTGCTATGTGCGCCTGGCTCAAGTCATCGCCATGCGAGAAGAAGCGGCCGAGAACCGGCCGGATCCCCATCACGTCGAAGTAATTCTCCGAGACAGGCCGTGTGATTAACCGTGTGACGCGGCCCGCGAAGTCGAGATCTTCGATGAGCCCGATCGAATTGGGAGCGGCCGCCACATCGGTGAAAACGTGGTTGTGGTCCCGATAATACTGATAGTCCGGATAAGAGAATTGTTCGACGCCGCCGGCCGCCGAGCGCGAGTACAGCATGACCAGGCGATCCGGAGCAGGCGCGGCCGGCGGCACGATCAGAATGGTATTCGAAACGCTCAGGGCCACAACGCCCAGAGCCATCGCAACGGAAAGAGAAAAAGCGGAGACGGCAGCAAGTTTCCAATGGCGGCGCAGGACGCGCACGGATCGGAGGGCCGCGATCATGGTGGGCCCATTGGGGCATTTCAAAGGCCAGACGCAAGCTCACTGTTAATCGAGTATTTTCCGGCGCGTTCTACGTGAGCTGCCTACACGCTGTGCCGCGGCCGCACACTGGTTTGTCATTCGAAAAAACGAAGGTTGCGCCGGTGCGGAAGCTCTGCTACGTTAGCGGCTGCCGGCGAGGCGTCACATCAGATGAGACAGCATATATTGCCGTTTTTGTTATTCGGTGCAGCAGGAGTATGCCAGCAGTCCGACGCGCCGCCCGCCGCTCCTCAATCCAACTCCGACCGTGTCTTTCGCGTGGGCGGTGGTGTGTCAGCGCCCAAATTGCTTTCCAAGATAGAACCGAACTACACGGATGAGGCGCAACGTCTCCATCTGGAAGGCCAAGTTGTCCTCGTCGTCGAAATCGATCCTAATGGACATGCCGTGCATCCTCGAGTTGTGAGCAGCCTCGGACATGGCTTGGATGAAAACGCAATCGAGGCTGTTGATAAATGGAAGTTTCAACCAGGATACAAAGATGGCAAGCCAGTTACCGTGGCCGCAACGATCCAGGTGAATTTCCGCCTGGCGGACAACCCGCGTAGTAGTGAGGAAGGCATCCCCCTCGATCAGTTGAATCATCTGCGCAGCTTGCCGGATGAGCAATGGAAGGACGCCATCGGGAAGCTCGCCCGGCGGATTCAGCGTCTGGAGCCCAGCCCGGCCAAAACGGGACTCATTGCTCAATTGGGTAACCTCGTTACGGAGGGCGATGCGGGCCACGACACTCTGCAAGTGGTGGCCTCCACCATGGCGGATGTGCTGCGCGCCGCGCCCAACGCCACTTCCTACAATGCCCTGTACGAGTCGCTGGCACGCCTGGTACGTTACGAGCATTGCCAGGCATCGATCGACACGCCGCAGTACGAATCGGCAGTGGCGAAACTGGAAATGGAAGAAGAGCACCGCCGGAATGCCGATTTCACCCTAAGCGATCTGACCGGCAGGAGATGGGCGTTGAGAGATCTGCGGGGCAAGGTGGTGCTGGTGAACTTCTGGGCCACGTGGTGCCCGCCATGCCGCAAGGAGATGCCCGATCTGGAGGCGCTGGACCAGCGTTTCCGTTCGCGGGGGCTGGTGATCCTCGGGATCTCTGATGAAGATGAAGAGAAAGTGCTGCGGTTCATCACGGAATCAAAATACAGCTATCCGATCCTCTTGGACCCGGGCCGCAAGGTAAACGAACTGTTCGCCGTTGAGGGCATTCCCCAGAGTTTCTTGTATAACCGTGAAGGGAAACTGGTAGCGCAGGCGATCGATCGGCGGACTGAACAACAATTCCTCGCGATGCTCAAACAGGCCGGGCTGGAGTAGGACCTCGCTCTGCAGGGTGGATTCGGCTACCGCCGCCGCTACGGCTGCACGGAGACCTGAATCTGCCCCGTAGTCCAGCAGCACTGGAAGCCCCCGCCGCCTTCCCCGGAATAATCGTTGGCTGTCACGTGGAGAATGTACTGGCCGGGTTCGCTGAAGGTGGCCGTGGTAGTGCCCTTGCCGTTGAAAGGCGGCGCGTCCGCTTCCTTGCGTTCCGATTTTTCGACGGGCGGCCGGTCGTCGCCGAAGGTTACGGTGCCCGGACCGCGGTATTTGCTCCACCGCAGCGTGACAGGCGCCCTGAGATTCCTGGGTGGGGCACCGGACGATGTCGTCAGTTTGGCATCGTCGCTGGCCCACACGGTCAACGAAAGAGGAACCCCTACTTTGGCGCTGCGTTCTGTCATGATCGGGCGCGGGCCCTGCGCGGCGGGTCCATGCTCATCAAACCGGATCATCGGCGGTGTGTTGCCGACGGCGGCTTCCTGGAACGGCGAGATTTCGTAATCGGGTTTCAAGCTGGCCGGGATGGTTGTGGTTTGGCCGTTGGCGACAATCGTCCAGGTGATTTTGCTTTCTCCGAAATCGCGCGGCACCTTGATGACGAACATGCCCCACTGGCGGCCGACCAGGAAGTGCGTGGGCTGGCCGCGGTCCGGACCACCGGGCTCGATACGGTTATCCGGACCGATCGGAATGTCGAGTACCTGCTGGGTATTGCGGTTGAAATATCCGAGCAGAAGGCCGTAACTCCCGTCGGGGTTCTGAAACCATCCTTCAAATGCGCCCGTGACGCTCGAACCGGCTGCGTGCGTGGGCTCGAGTGGAAGTGTCTGCCCCCAAGCCAACAGGCAGGCGGATGCGAGGAGGCAGATGCGCCCGGCTACTCTCATCGGCAGCTTACCGATTGAGGTTCGCGGACACCGTCTTCTGGTGTTTCGCCACCCAGGCAGAATAGTCCTCGTCGCTGATGTAGGTCACGTTCATCCAGGCGTGCGCCATTTCATCTACGGTGCGGTCGCCAAATCCCACCCACTGGTCCGGGTCGGGATTATTCGGATTGGCGCGGGTATTATCGTGCCAGGCCGTGACGCGGATAATCGTCCCTTTCGGAAGGACCGGCGCGGCATCGTCCGCATAGATGTAATTGGTCATCCAGTTGAAGTTGAACTTGCCCACGTAGCTGATCGCCTGCACGGTGCCATCCGGTAGAATCGCGTCCACGGCCATGGCCTTGCCGCGCAGATGCATATGCGGCTGGAAGTTCTCCAGGATGGCGGCATGTTTCAGCACGGTGAAGTTCTGCGACTCCGAAATCGAATTCGGTGCGATGTCGACGATCCGGCTCCGGTCGCGGCCTTTCACTGCCTGAAACGCGGTCAGGTACGTGCGATACTTCGGCTCCTGACCCTTCGGATAGAACCAGATGCCCAGTTGGACGCTGTCGCGGATCTCTTCGCCGACGGCGTGGATATGGATGTCCCAGGAAATCTTCGAACCGGGCAGGAGCAGCTTGCCGGTATCGGGACGATAGAGGTCGTATCCTTTTCCGATGGCCCATTCCATTAACAAGGCGCGCCCTCTCAAGTCCGCATCGCTGCCTGCGAGGATGCTGTCCGGATCATCCTGCACGAGGTAGGCGACCGCATGATGGGTGATTTTGCGTCCCGGCGGAGTCGTGGGCCGGATTTCGACGGCCTTCACCCAACGCGGTTCGGTGATTCCAATATCGGAGAGCGGCCTCCACCAGACGTCCTGATGATGGGCGGCCATGGTGTAGGGCTCGGACTGGACCACGACATCGGGGGCTCCCAGCTCTCTTGCGGCCTTCCACTCATTCTCGGCGGCCCACTTCACCGGCGGCGGCATGTCTTTCGGATCTCCCGCGGGAGCGCCGGCATCCACCCAACGTTCGATGGTTTTGATCTGCTGGTCGCTGAGGGACATGTCGTTCTTGAATTTGGAGACGCCCACGGTGGGATCGATATGCCAGGGCGGCATCTGGCGCGCGACCACACGTTGCCGAATCGACTTTGCCCAGGGCCGGGTTTCTTCGTAAGTCACCAGCGACATGGGAGCCATGGATCCCACGCGGTGGCACTCCTGGCACTTCGCCTGCAAAATCGGGGCGACATCTTTAGTAAATGTCGGTGGCTGTACGCCAGCGGTGTTCCCTAAGTCCGCGGCGATCGAAAGGCTGGAAAACAAAAGGAAAGCGCCAAAAACGAGCGCCCCTTTTCCCAAATTCCGGCATGCGTCAGACGTGGCATCCCTCATGGGTTCTACTCCTTTCACCCAGTTGCTCGAAAACCCAGTCGGTCAACAGTGTACCGAGCCTGGTTAACCGGTGTCAAAGGAGGGGCTTGGCAGCATTAACCCGCGGCCGCCGTGAGTGCCTGCTCTCCTGCTACTGGCTTTCGATGTTCACGGCGTAATAGGCGACGGTCTTCGAAGGGACCTCTTTGAACCAGTGGGGCGTCTTTGCGGGGATCGTGATCACGTCACCTTTGGTCATATGGTAGGTCGTGCCGCCCTCCGCGGACGGAGCTCGCATTTGATCGGGGGCGGTCCGTTTCGCGTCGACCATCGTTCCGCCCACCACCAGCGTGGCCTCGCCCTCGACGAAGATAAAAACGTGGTTCGTACGATCGTGATATTCCACCTCACCAGCCTGCCGACGGTTCGCCAAGACCACCAACCCCGGGTCGCTCACGATCGGTCCGCCTTTGGACATGACTTCGGTAACCTTGTCGTGGCCAATGTAGTGAACCGCGGCGGGCACGCCGGCTGCAACGGAAAATAGGGCGGCGGCCGCCGTCAAAAAAACCACTGCCGTCCCGAATTTCGCTCGTGTGAAAAGCATCCTCATGGCACTTGTCCTTTCCAGCGCGCGCACGGTCGACATTTCTCGGGCAGCGTGCGTCTGATGTCTTGCGGAGTGCTGGATGTATTCTACGCCAGCAGAGTCGAGCACGCTTGTTGGTTCGGAGCTATCCTTCCTGTTTTGTGAGTCTTGGAGATTGCGCCGAAGTGTGAAGGAACGAAGCCAATTCCGTTTTCGGACAGCGGACCGTATGAAAATCGGGCCGTTCTTCTTTGACGGCTTGTAGTATTGCGGTGAGAAACGAAGCCAATTTGCGGACAGTGCCGCCGCGGCCGCTTCTTGCCCTTCAGTGTAGTTCACCGCTTTTCGGCCGGGCGGAGGGTTGCCGTTGTCATGGGGACCTGTGGCGAAAAAGTGCCCGGCAGGAAATGTTTCCGGGAAGCGGAATCAGGCCAAGTGGCAAGACTATCTGCCGCACGCCGGCGATTTGACTCCGGGCGAAACAGATTTCCGAAAACACCACCAGCGTTCCAGCGCCAGCGGCTCGTGCCAACCAACGGCGAGTAGCGCGTCACACGCCGGAGCAGCGCTCAGCGTCCACAAGCGACTTATCGTTCCCTATCCGGCCCTGGAACGTCCGCTCCGTCCGAGTCTCTGACGACTCACCCGCAGAGAACTCTTCGACACACAAGTCGTTGGCGCCTCCGTGCGTTTCCGCAGCGCTCCGCAAAACCCATCCGCTGGCGAATACGTTGAAACCAGAGGGTTTTGTTCGGCAGACGATACGTGTAAAATCGTCCCTTGCTACACGTCCACGGAGGTTTAACCATGCGAAAACGTTTCCTTCTGTTCCTTTCGTTGCTGTCAGGCTTTTTAGTTCTCATCGGATCTTCCGTCGTTAAGGCTCAGCAAAAGACTTCTTCGACGGCCAGCGCGAAGCGTTGGTCTGAGGCAGCCACCTGGCCTGACAAGAAGGTGCCCGGCAAGGACGCCGTTGTCACTATTGAGAGGGACATGAACGTCGTCCTCGACGTGAGTCCGCAGCCACTGCACGGCTTAACGATCAACGGCAAGCTGAGCTTCGCGGATGATAAAGACCTGGAACTGACCACCGAGTGGATCATGGTGCACGGGGAGTTGGAGATTGGCACGGAAAAGGCCCCTCACACCCGCAAGGCCACCATCACCTTCACCGACAACGTCAAAGGCGAAGACATCAGTGGAGTGGGTGGAACGACGGA
>Ga0335077_10001310_pt1 | contig 29459 bp, 24 predicted proteins | sample Lox_Sample_31_FD_207151 | JGI IMG/M metagenome (GOLD analysis project Ga0335077, IMG submission 207151) | Soil microbial communities from Loxahatchee National Wildlife Refuge, Florida, United States - Lox_Sample_3.1 | ecosystem: Environmental > Terrestrial > Soil > Wetlands | place: USA... | reverse complement strand
GCGTTCGGGTTCGAGCTGGTGGCGTAGTTCGAGTCGAGTCCGTACTCCCCGCCTGGCGCCGCCACCCACAGCGCCGAGCCGGTGGACGAATAGCTCGACTTGACGCCGTCGGCATTCAGGGCGCCGACCACCAGCGGCGTGAATCCGCCCAGACGCGGGTCGTGCGCCGGATCGCCGCAACTGACGCCGTACTGATTTGCGAGCGCGCATGCGGTCGAGCTGGGCGCCCCCTCCCAGTTCTCGAAATCGTTGCCCGCGGCGTTGACCAGGATCGCCCCCAGGCCGCCGCGCAGCGTCTGCAGGTTCGCCGAAGCGGCGAGCAGAGTGTTATCCACCGGTTGCAGCGCCGGCGCCGTCGCGCCAAAACTCGCGTTGAAGATCGCGTTGTCCTGGGACACGGTCATGCCGCCCATCGCGGACGCGTAGTTGGCGTCCGAAAAGGCGGCGATCAGGTTGTAGCCGCGCAGGCGCGCGTTGTACGCCACGCCGCGGCCGCCCTTGTTGTTGAACGCCACGGCCGCGATGATCCCCGCCACCGCCGTTCCGTGGTCGAAGCCGGGATCGTTGGCCGCGCGCGTCGGATCGCTGGTGCCGGTGACGAAGTTGAAGGAGTTGGCGGGGTCGACGTTCGCCGCGAGGTCCTCGTGCGCGACTTCGAGGCCCGAGTCGACCACTGCAACCTTGACACCGCGCCCCGTAAATCCCGCAGTCCATGCACCGGCGACGTTCAGGTCGTTGCCGGCGGTCGGCAGCACTGTGGCGAACGCTGATCTGCCCAGGTTCTGGATGTGCCACTGGTTCACGAGGAGCGGGTCGGTCATCAGCTGGACGCTGACGACGCCAGTCGCCGAGACCTTGCCGTTCGACACCGTCACGGTGAAAGAGTCGGACGTGCTCGTCGTGTTCCCGGTTATCGAGTAGCTGAAGCTGCCGGACATCGGATTGATCGACGCCGTTCCTGCCGTCGGATTGGTCGTCACCGCGTAGGTGAGCGGCAGCCCCTGCGGGTCGGTGGCCGTGACCGACCCCGAGACCGTGGATGCGGCGGTCCCGAGCACGTTCAAGGACACAGCGGTTGCCTGCACGGCAGGCGGCTGCGTTTGCCCGCTGTTGCCGCCGCCACCACCACCGCAGCCCGCGATTACGGTCGCCGCAGCGACGATGCAACTAGCGACGCCGCGGCGTACGCGGTACATGAGCTTGTCTGCGCCAGCGCTTTCAGGGTTCGACGGCTGCATGGGCGTCGCTCCGAAATCCGCCAAGGTCGTGGATGGATGCAGCAAGCGAGCGCACTGCACAAGGCAGCGCCATGCTCGCGCAACTTCATCTTCGTCCCGTGACGCGCGCCGTGACAGGGCGCGCAAGGTCCACGTAAGCTTTCGGCAGCTCGGCCGAACGCACCGCGATCAGCGTGCACGCATCGCGAGCAGGACCTGGTTGCGCAGCGAGCGCACCAGATTGAGTTCCTCGGGGGTGAGTCCGTGCGGATCCGCCACCGGGCGATCGGCGTAGAAGAAACCGACCGCGCGGCCGCCTACCGCAAGCGGAAGCAGCACGAAGCTCCTGGTCATCGCGAAGTCACGATTGAACCAGGGCGGGAGGGCGGCCCGCACCTTGTCGGCCGAGACGTCGGCGATGTGCAGGTCGGTCGCGTGCGCGAGCGCTGCCACAAAGAGGTGGCTCGCGCCGCTGGCGGGAAAGCTGAAGTTCGGACGCGGATCACCGAAGCTGGCGCGGGTGCGGAACAGGCCGCTCGCCGCATCGCGCATCACCAGCGCCGTGCGCGCAAAACCGAGGCCGGAGTGGATCGCCTCGAGCACGATGCGAATGACGGCGTTCAGGTCGGTGCCGCGCGCAAGGCTGTCGGAGGCGTCGGCGAGGCCGGCAAGCAGGATCTGCTGGGTGTTCTGCGGCCGGCCCAGGGCATCGCGCTGCGCGCTCGGCTCGACCGCCGGCGCGGTAAGTTGGCTCTCCTGCGGCAGGGCGTCGAGCAGGCGCGCGAGCGGCGAGTCGGTGGGACCGAGCGCGCATGCGGCTTCGAACTCACGCGTGCGTACGCTCGCGGCTTCCAGCATGCGCTCCAGCTGCGCCCGGTCGGGCGCGAACGCCGGAGCGAAGCGTTCGAGCGTCTGGGCGAGCGCGGTCTCGGCGTTCGGCTCGCCGAGGGCCGCGGCAACGGCATCGGCAAATTGCGCCGCCACCCGCACGCGCTCGGCGGTCGTACGCGGAGCATCGATGCGTGGCGGCAGCGCCGCAACCGCGGCCATGATGCGCTCGGGCAGGCTCCACTCGCGCAGCACGTGGTCGGTCAGCTCGTCGAAGCTGCGGCCGAGTTCGCGCTTCGCGGCGCTCGACTCGCCGATGTGCTCGTGCACCGCGCGCTCGCGCACCCGCGCGAGCGCTTCCGGCGCGAAGACCGCGACCAGGAGACGGCCGACGTTGTGGAACATCGCCGCGATCGCGGCTTCCTCGGCTTCCTCGGAGTCGGTCGCGGCGAGCAGTTCGCGCGCGAGGCATCCGGCGAGCAGTGCCTGGTGGAATTCGCAGCGCACCCGCGCGGGATCGGCGCCCGCCAGCACGCCGTCGAGCAGCACCAGCGACATCGTGACGTCGCGCACCTGGTTGAAACCGAGCAGCACGATCGCACGCGTCACGGTCGTCACGGGCTGCGGGCCGCTTCGGTAGCTGATCGTGTTGGCGAGGCGCAGCAGCCGCTGCGTCAGCGACACGTCAGCCAGGATCGCATTGGCCAGTTCGTGCGTGGCCTCGGTGTCGCTTTCCAGCAGACGCGCCAGGCGCCCGAGGGCGTGCCCGACCGAAGGCAGGCCGCCGTGCTCGCGCAGCGCGGTGAACATCGCTTCGAGCGGATCGGGGCGGGCGCGGGTGTCGGCGTCGGGCATCGCCCCACTTTAGGCCGCGAACGGCGGGCGAAAGCCCGGAGAAGCACCGCTCGCCACCGGCTACTCTCAGGCGCCGTGTCATTCCGCGGAGAAAAGAGGCGTGCGATGCGCGGATCAAAACGTGCCTGTCCTATCTGCGATCACTACATTCTGAATGGATCCACGTCGCGACCTCACGTCCGCGGCAGCGTCACGCCCGTCTGCCCCTGGTACTTGCCGCCGCGGTCGCGGTAGCTGGTTTCGCACACTTCGTCGCTTTCGATGAAGAGCACCTGGGCGCAGCCTTCGCGCGCGTAGATCTTGGCCGGCAGCGGCGTGGTGTTCGAGAACTCCAGCGTGACGTGGCCTTCCCACTCGGGCTCGAGCGGCGTTACGTTGACGATGATGCCGCAGCGCGCGTAGGTGCTCTTGCCGAGGCAGATGGTGAGCACGCTGCGCGGGATCCTGAAGTATTCGACCGTGCGCGCCAGCGCGAACGAATTGGGCGGGATGATGCAGACGTCGCTTTTCACGTCGACGAATGAATTCGGGTCGAACGCCTTCGGATCGACGATGGTCGAATTGATGTTGGTGAAGATCTTGAATTCGTCGGCGCAGCGGATGTCGTAACCGTAGCTCGACGTGCCGTAGCTCACGATGCGCTTGCCATCGCGCTCGCGCACCTGCCCCGCTTCGAACGGCTCGATCATGCCCTGCGCCGCCATGCGGCGGATCCACTTGTCGCTCTTGATGGTCATTGTCAGGCCCGTGTCGTTGGCCGCGGCAAGAAGCGGCGCGGCATTGTACGGACGGCGTCGGGAAACGGCCTGCAACCGATTAGACTTCGCGCCCATGCGATCCAACTGGATGCCCGCCGCGCCGGGCGATCGACTACAGGACGTCGACACCCCGGCGCTGATCATCGATCTCGACCGTTTCGAAGCCAATCTCGAACGCATGCGCGAGGCCACGGCGGCCCACAACGTGCGCCTGCGTCCGCATGCCAAGAGCCACAAGTGCGCCGAGGTCGCGCGGCGCCAGATCGCCGCCGGCGGTGTCGGCATCTGCTGCCAGAAGATCGGCGAGGCCGAGGTCTTCCTCGCCCGCGGCATCGAAAACGTGCTCATCACCAACGAGATCGTCGGCGAGCGCAAGCTGCAACGCCTCGCGCAGCTGGCGTGGCGCTACCCGGAAGCGCGCATCGGCGTTTGCGCCGACGACGCGAGCGTCGTCAAGCGCCTGGGCGTGCTGTGCGACGCGCAGGAGGCGCGCCTCGACGTCTACGTCGAGCTCGACGTCGGCCAGAACCGCTGCGGCGTCGCCACGGCGGCGGAGGTCGTCGAACTCGCCCGCACCATCGTCGCCTGCCCGCGCTTCACGTTCATGGGCCTGCATGCCTACGCGGGCGGCGCGCAGCATCGGCGCGGCTGGCCGGAGCGGCGCGCGGCAATCGAGGTGGCGGCGCGCAAGGCGAACGAAGCGCGCACCGCGCTGCGCGCGGCGGACCTGCCGTGCGAGATCATCACCGGCGGCGGCACCGGCACGTTCATCTACGAAGCGGCGAGCCAGGTCTTCAGCGAGGTGCAGCCCGGTTCCTACGCGTTGATGGATACCGATTACGCGCGCAACGAGCCCGATCCGACCGCACCGAAGTTCGAACACGCGCTGTTCGTCCTGGCGAGCGTGATGAGCATGCGCGGCGACCGTGCCACGCTCGATGCCGGCCTGAAGGCGTTTTCCACCGACTCGGGCCTGCCGGCGCCGACCTTCACCGGCTGGCAGGTCTGGAACGTTTCCGACGAACACACCGTGCTGCACCGGATCGGCGACGGCCCGGCCATCAAGCTCGGTGACAAGGCGCTGCTGATTCCCAGTCACTGCGACCCGACCGTGAACCTGCACGACTGGATCGTCGCGGTGCGCGCGGGCAAGGTCGAGGGTATCTGGCCGATCGAGGCACGTGGCGAGGTCTTCTAGTCGCGATGCCCCCGGCCACCGGTTTCCTCGTCATCACGATCATCCTGGGGTACCTGCTCCAGATGGCGTTCGATCCTGCGTTGATCGAAGCCTTCGCGTTGTGGATCGACCCCACGGCGCCCTTCGACCAGATCTTCTCGGCGCCGTGGCAGCTCGTGACCTACAGCTTCCTGCACGGCGGCGGACTGCACCTCGGCCTCAACCTGTTCGCGCTCTGGATGTTCGGGTCCGACGTGGAACGTGTCTGGGGGCCGCGCCGCTTCCTGGTCGCCTACTTCGCCGCCGTGCTCACGGGTGCCGCTGCGCAGATCCTCGCGGTCACGCTGGCCGGGGATGGAGGCGGGCCGATGATCGGCGCGTCGGCCGGCATCTTCGGCTTGCTGCTTTGTTTCGGCATGCTGTTTCCGAAGCGACGCATCATGCTGCTGATTCCGCCGATCCCCATGCAGGCGAGGACGTTCGTGTTCGTCTACGCGGCCCTGGAGCTGGTTCTCGGTGTCACGGGAACCGCCGAGGGCGTGGCGCACTTCGCCCATCTTGGCGGGCTGGTCGGCGGCTGGCTCGTCTATCGATACGGCGCGTCGCTGAGCGCGACGCGCTGACCCTTCCCGACCGTCCACGCCGAGCTTCGGCAGCGTGAGGCTCGCGGTTCGCGAAAGCGGCCTACGCCCCGCGCAAGCGGGGGGAGCGAGGGATCAGCGCCGCGCGAACAGCCGTTTGAGGAATGCCTTGAACAGGCTCCAGAACCCGAGCGTCGCCTGCGGCGGCGCCACCGGCGCCGCGCCGGCGGGCAGGACCTGAGCCTGCGCCGCGAGCTGGCCGGCAAAAGCCTCGAAGAACTTGTCGGCCATCGCGCCCGATGCTGCATCGATCAGGCGCGAGCCGACCTGCGCGAGCTTTCCGCCCACCTGCGCGTTGGCGACGTAGACGAGCTTCGTCTCGCGCGCCGAAACCTCCGCCAGCTCGACCTTGGCCTCGCCGCGTGCGAACCCCGCCGCGCCGCTGGAGCCGTCGAACTTCAACGTGTAGGCCTGCGGCGCCTGGATGTCCGCGACCTCCATCTTGCCCTTGAAGCGGGACTTCACCGGTCCGACCGCCGCCGTCATCGCCACTTCGTACTGGTTCTCGCCGGTCGGCGTGATGCTCTCGCAGCCGGGCACGCAGCGTTTCAGCACCTCGATGTCGTTGAGCGCTTTCCACGCGGCGTTGCGGTCCGCCGCGAGCATCCGTTCACCCTTCAGCTCCATCTTCTTCTCCTCGATCCGCGGTCAGTGTGACTGCGCGCCCGGCAGCGGCGCCGGGTCGAGCAGCGTGCGCGCCAGCTGCTCGAGGCTTTCGATGTTGTGCACGGGCAGGAACCGATCGACATGCGGCAGCATCGCGCGAATGCCGCGCGCCTTGGGCTCGAACGCGTCGTAACGCAGCAGCGGATTCAACCACACGAGCCTTCGGCACGACTTGGCAAGGCGCTCGGTCTGCGCCGCGAGCAGTTCCAGGTCGCCGTGCTCGAGTCCATCGGTCATCAGCAGGACGGTCGGGTTGCCCGCGAGCACCCGGCGCGCCCACTTGAGGTTGAACTCCTTCAGACACGAGGCAATTCGCGTGCCACCCGACCAGTCCTCGACCGCCTTGACGACGGCCGCGACGGCGAGGTCCGGATCGCGCGCCTTGAGCTGGCGCGTGATGTGCGTGAGACGCGTGCCGAAGACGAACGAGTAGACGCGGTGATCGGCATTGCTGGCCGCGTGCAGGAAGTGCAGGAACATGCGCGAGTAGCGGCTCATCGATCCCGAGATGTCGACGATCACCACCAGCGGCTCCGGCCGCGTGGCGTGGGCGCGGCGCGGCAGTTCGGCGAAGTCGCCGCCGCGGCGTGCCGACGCGCGCAGCAGTGCCCGCAGGTCGATGCGCGCGCCGCGTTGCGAGCGCCGGTACCGGCGTGTCCGCAAGCGCTCGAAGAACGGCTCCAGCGAGGCCAGCATGTGCTTCGCAGCCACCCACTCGGCCGTGCTCATGGTGTCGAAGTCGGCCTTGCGCAACTGCTCGCGGTCCGACCACGTGAGCTGGGCGTCGATTTCGATCGCCTGCTCGGCCGGCGGCGGCGGGCGCGGTGTATCGCTGCGAAACAGCGCCTCGCCCAGGCGGCGGTTCTCGGGGATCGGCGGCGCGCCGCCGAGCTTCTGGCTGACCGAGGGCAGCAGCATCCGCATCATCTGGCCGAGCAGGTCGGGATCCTTCCAGAAGACGTGGAACGCCTGGTCGAACAGCAGCCGATGCTCCGCGCGCCAGACCAGGCAGGAGAACAGCGTCGCATACAGGTCCTGGCGCGATCCGATCCCGGCGACCTGCAGCGCCTCCAGCGCGAGCAGCACCCGGTCGGTACCGACCGGAATGCCCGCGGTCCGCAACACGCGCGCGAAGTGCACGACGTTGTCGGCCAAGTGACCGGGCAGGTTTTCGAGGGCGGACGGCGGCAGCATGGCCGGACACGGAAGCGCGGGCGGCGCCCGGCGCGGGCGTTATGCGGCGACTTCCTGGCGGATGCGCTCGACCAGACGCGCGGCTTCGCTGCCCTGTACTTTCGCGATGTCGTCCTGGTACTTGAGCAGCACGCCGAGCGTGTTGTTGACGGTTTCCGGCTCCAGCACCACGGCGTCGAGCGCCAGCAGCGCGCGCGACCACTCGATCGTCTCGGCCACGCCGGGCAGCTTGTACAGATCGAGCTGGCGCAGGTTCTGCACGAACAGCACGATCTGCTTCGACAGCGCTTCGCGCGCCCCCGGCACCTTGCGCCGGACGATCTCGAGCTCGCGCGCGGCATCCGGATAACCCACCCAGTGGTAGATGCAACGGCGCTTGACGGCGTCGTGGATCTCGCGCGTGCGGTTGGAGGTGATGATCACCACCGGCGGCGTGTCCGCGCGTACCGTCTTCCACTCGGGAATGGTGATCTGGAAGTCGGACAGCACCTCGAGCAGGTAGGCCTCGAACGGTTCGTCGGTCCGGTCGAGCTCGTCGATCAGGAGCACCGGCGCCACGGCGTGCGGCTGCAGCGCACGCAGCAGCGGCCGTGCGACCAGGAAGCGCTCCGAAAAGAGGTTGGCCGCGATGCGCTCGCGCGCCTCGTGCGCTGCCTCGGACAAGCGGATCTCGAGCAGCTGCTGCGCATAGTTCCATTCGTACGCGGCGGAACCGACGTCCAGTCCTTCGTAGCACTGCAGGCGGATCAGGTCGGCGCCGAGGCCGCTCGCGAGCACCTTGGCGATCTCGGTCTTGCCCGTGCCGGGCTCGCCTTCGAGGAACAACGGCCGCTGCAGGCGCAATGCCAGGAATACCGCCGTCGCCAGCTGGCGGTCGGCGACGTAGTCCTGTGCCGCGAGCAGCGCGGCCGTGGCATCGATCGAATTCGTGGAGTGAGGCATAGCCTGACGTTACCTGAATGTTCTCGTGGCGGGGCTTGGGGGAACCGGTGCGCACGGTGCCATATCGTCGCGCCGCAGTCGCGCCGCAGCCCGCGACTTCGCGGCAGGCCAGCCGGTCTTACGGCGCCCGCATCGCCCCGCTGGCGCGATCGTCATCGTCGCCAACATCGGGCACGGCCAAGGCGAGAGGGACACCGCGTGCGTGATCGACATGGGCTTGCAGGCGAACGCCGGAATGACGCGTCCCCTCCCCCGCTTGCGGGGGAGGGATAGGGAGGGGGTCGGACGCGCGCGCTCTGCGCGCCGACCTCAGAGACTTGCCACCGCCCGCTTCGCCAGCACCGGAATCAGGCTCGCGCGATACTCGGCGCTGCCGTGCAGGTCGCCGTTGAACCCTGCGGCCGGGATGTTGATGCCGTCGCAGGCCGTCGGCGAGAAGTTCTTCGCCAGCGCATCTTCGAGCGCCTTGACCCTGAACGCGCACGCCTTGGCACCGGTCACCGCTACGCGCACGGTGCCGCCCGACCGCGCGACGAACACGCCGACGATGGCGAACCGTGATGCCGGTTGCTTGAACTTCACGTAGGCGGCCTTCTCCGGCACCGGGAAGCTCACCGAGGTGATCAACTCGCCTGCATTGAGCGCCGTCTCGTACAGCCCCTTGAAGAAATCGTCCGCGGCGATCTGGCGCGCGTTGGTGTGGATCGTCGCGCCCAGGCCGAGTATGGCGGCCGGATAGTCGGCCGCCGGATCGCTGTTGGCGAGAGCGCCGCCGAGCGTGCCGCGATTGCGCACCTGGCGATCGCCGATGCCGGTCGCGAGGGCGGCCAGCGCCGGGAGCTTCGCCTGCACGTCCTTCGAAGCCGCGACCGCGGCGTGCGTGGTCATGGCGCCGATGACGACCTTGTTGCCGTCGACCTTCACGCCATGCAGCTCGGGAATTCCGCCGAGATCGACGAAACCCGTGGTGGCGAGCAGGCCGAGCCGCAGCGAAGGCAGCATCGACTGGCCGCCAGCGAGCGCCCGGTCATCGCCGTGCGACCCGAGCAGCTTGACCGCCTCGGCAACCGAGGCGGGACGGTGATAGTGCATCGCTTCCATGGTGTCCCTCTCTAGCTCTTCGCCGCGCGGATGGTTTTCCAGACGTTGTACGGGGATGCCGGCATCGGCACGTTGCGCACGCCGTATTGCGCGAGCGCGTCGACGATCGCGTTGATGACCGCAGGCGGCGAGCCGATCGCGCCGGCTTCGCCACAGCCCTTCACGCCAAGCGGGTTGTGCGTGCAGGGCGTGCCCTTGGCGGTCTCGACGTTGAAGTGGCAGAAGTCGTCCGCGCGCGGAAGCGCGTAGTCCATGAACGAACCGGTGACGAGCTGCCCGTCCTCGTTGTAGATGCAGCCTTCCAGCAGCGCCTGGCCGATGCCCTGCGCCAGCCCGCCGTGCACCTGGCCGTCCACGATCATCGGGTTGACCACGTTGCCGAAGTCGTCGCACGCGGCGAACCGGTCGACCGTCACCGCACCTGTGGCCGGATCGACGTCGACCTCGCAGATGTACGAGCCGGCCGGATACGTGAAGTTGGTCGGATCGTAGAACGCGTTTTCGTTCAAGCCGGGCTCGAGCTTGTCGAGCGGGTAGTTGTGCGGCACGTAGGCCGTGAGCGCGATCTCCGCGAACGCCTTCTTGCGGTCGGTGCCGGCGACGCGGAACTCGCCCTTGCTGAACTCGATGTCGCTTTCGCTCGCTTCCAGCAGGTGCGCGGCGATCTTCTTGCCCTTGGCGATCACCTTGTCGACCGCCTTGACGATGGCGGTGCCGCCGACGGCGAGCGAGCGGCTGCCGTAGGTGCCCATGCCGAACAGGATCTTGCCCGTGTCACCATGCTGGATGTCGACATCGTCGATGCCGATGCCCAGGCGGTCGGCGACAACCTGCGCGAACGTGGTCTCGTGGCCCTGGCCGTGACTGTGGCTGCCGGTGAAGATGGTGACCTTGCCGGTTGGATGGACGCGGACCTCGCCCGCCTCGAACAGTCCCGCGCGTGCGCCGAGCGCGCCGGCGATGTTCGACGGCGCGATGCCGCACGCTTCGATGTAGCAGGAGTACCCGATGCCGCGCAGCAGTCCCTTCTTCGCGCTTGCATCCTTGCGCGCCTGGAAGCCCTTGACGTCGGCGATCTCCAACACCCGGTTGAGGGTCGCCTCGTAGTCGCCGGTGTCGTACGTAAGCCCGACCGGGGTGGCGTACGGGAACGAGCGGATGAAGTTGCGCTTGCGCAGCTCGGCCGGGTGGATCTTCATTTCGCGCGCCGCGAGTTCGACGATGCGCTCGAGCAGGTAAGTGGCCTCGGGACGCCCGGCGCCGCGATAGGCGTCGACCGGCGTGGTGTTGGTGAACACCGCCTGCACCTGGCAATAGATGAGCGGCGTCGTGTATTGCCCGGCGAGCAGCGTCGCGTGCAGGATCGTCGGGATGCACGACGCGAAGGTCGACAGATACGCGCCCAGGTTCGCGGTCGTCTCCGCCTTGAGTGCCAGGAACTTGCCATCCTTGTCGAGGGCGAGTTCGGCGTGCGTGACGTGGTCGCGGCCGTGCGCGTCCGTGAGGAAGGCCTCGCTGCGCTCGGCGGTCCACTTGATCGGGCGGCCGATGCGCTTCGAGACGAAGACCAATGCGGTCTCTTCGGCGTACAGGTAGATCTTCGACCCGAAGCCGCCGCCGACGTCGGGCGCCACCACGCGCACCTTGTGCTCCGGCAGGCCGAGCACGAACGCCGTCATGAGCAGCCGTTCGACGTGCGGGTTCTGGTTCGCCACGTATAGCGTGTACGAATCGTCTGCACGCGAGTACACCGCGTTGGCGGCGCGCGGCTCGATGGCGTTCGGCACCAGCCGGTTGTTGATGAAATCGAGCTTGGTGACGTGCGCCGCCTTGGCAATGGCAGCATCGATCGCGGCCTTGTCGCCGAGCGCCCACGTGTAGCAGACGTTGTTCGGTGCCTCGTCGTGGACCGCCGTCTTCGCCTTCGCGGCCGTGGCGGTGTCCGCCACCGCGGGCAGCACGTCGTAGTCGACTTCGATCAGCTCGGCCGCCGCCTTGGCCTGTGCGAGCGTTTCGGCGACGACCAGCGCGACCTGGTCGCCTACGTATCGCACCTTGCCCTCGGCGAGCACCGGGTGCTTCGGCTCTTTCATCGGCGTGCCGTCGGTACTGGTGATGAGCCAGCCGCACGGCAGGCCGCCGATGCCTGCGGTGTCCTTGCCCGTGAAGATGCCGAGCACGCCGGGCGCCTTGGCGGCCGCGGCCGTGTCGATGCCGCGGATCTTCGCGTGCGCATGCGGACTGCGCAGGAAGTACGCATAACTCTGGTTCGGCATCACCACGTCGTCGGTGTATTGCCCTTGTCCGGTGAGGAAGCGGTAGTCCTCGCGCCGCTCGACGGCGCGGCCGATCAGTCCAGCCTGGGGTGCGTTCATCGCGTCCTCCTACACGCCCATCGCCTTCGCGCCCTGCGCGACGGCCTTGACGATGTTCTGATAGCCCGTGCAGCGGCAGAAGTTGCCGTCCAGGCCTTCGCGGATCTGCTGCTCGTTCGCGTGCGGGTGGTGCGTCACGAGGTCGATCGCGCTCATCACCATGCCCGGCGTACAGAACCCGCACTGCAGGCCGTGGCAGGCCTTGAACGCCGCCTGCATCGGATGCATCGAGCCGTCGGCCGGCGTGATGCCCTCGATGGTGGTGACCTCGGTGCCTTGCGCCTGCACCGCCAGCACGTTGCAACTCTTGACCGCGCGCCCGCCCATGTGCACGGTGCACGCGCCGCACTGCGCGGTGTCGCAGCCGATGTGCGTGCCCGTCAGGCGCAGGTTTTCGCGCAGGAATGTCGACAGCTGGGTGGTGGGTTCAACGGCGGCCGAGACGGCCTTGCCGTTGACCCGCAGTGACAACTGAACTGACATCGATGTCTCCTCTTTGTGACGCACACGCCCAGCCGCTCACGTGACCGGGCGCCGATGGAAAACCTTGCAGGGCTGTGGTTGCGGTAGCCGCGGCCGACGACCCGGGGGACAACGATCGTCGATGCAAGCGAGTGCCGGGGAATTTCCTCCTTCACTTGCGCATGGTCAAGGCACCCTGCGACCCCGACTGCAAACTGCGTGCCTCACGTGGACATGCCGCGTGCCCGGTGCGGGGCTCCGCAGGTTACTTCATTGCGACGCAAGGCACGCGCACTGGCCGGCACCTGCTCCATTTTGGAACGCCCGGGTCCCTTGGAACAAAATCCGGGACACGCCGGGCCGCCGGCGTGCATAGAATCCCGGCAGGAGACAGGAATGCCACTCGAAAATCCAGGCGGAGCGCGACGGCTGGCGCCTGCTTCGTCCGTACGCCACGCGTTCGAGCGTTTTCGTTCCGGCGCAAGCCTGGCGCCCGGCGCGGTCGAGGGAACGATCGCGCATTCGTGGCAGCGCTGCCTCGCCTTCGGTCTCGAGGAACGACGCAAACCCGACTTCGAAGGACTCTCGCTGCGCCGCCTGGGCGAAGCGCGCGACCAGCACCGCAAGCTCGCGCTGCACGCGCTGCCGGTGATGGAGAACCTGTACCAGCAGATCGTCGACACGGAAAGCATGATCCTGCTCACCGACCCGCGCGGGCTGATCCTGCATTCGATCGGCGACGACGCGTTCCTGCAGCGCGCCGAGAAGGTGGCGTTGCGACCGGGCGTGGCCTGGTCCGAGAAGGAGAAGGGCACCAACGCAATCGGCACCGCCATCGTCACCGCGGCCCCGACGCTCGTGCACGGGCCGGAACATTTTCTCGCCGCCAATCACTTCCTCACCTGTTCGGCGACGCCGATTGCGGATCCGCACGGCCAGCTGATCGGGGTGCTCGACGTGTCCGGCGACTGGCGCGGCTATCACCGCCACACCATGGCCCTGGTGCGCATGTCGGCAAGCGTGATCGAGAACAACCTCTTCGACGGGGCGTTTCCCGACGAGATCACCCTGCACTTCCACGCGCGCCCCGAGCTGATCGGCACGCTGTTCGAGGGCATCGCGGTGTTCCGCACCGACGGCACGTTCGTGACCGCGAACAAGAGCGCGTTGTTCCAGCTTGGCCTTGACCTGCCGGCGCTACGGGGCCGATCGTTCGTCGAGCTGTTCGGCGTGCCGCTGCCGGCGGTGCTCAACCAACTGGCCATCCGTGTCGACCGGCCGGTGAGCCTCGGTCTGCAATCGGGCGTCCGGGTGATGGCGCGACTGCACCTCGCCCAGGAAATGACGCGCGCCAGCGGCGTCGGAGCGCCGTTTGCCGGGCAGGACGGTTCGCGTGAGCCGACCCAGCGCACGCGCACGCAGGGGACGACGCCCGCGGTCACCCTCGCGCAACTCGAGACCGGCGATCCGCAGGTCGCGCACGTGATCGGTCGTGTACGCCGCGTGCTCGGGCGCGACATTCCGATCCTGATCCAGGGCGAGACCGGCACCGGAAAGGAACTGCTGGCGCGGGCGATCCACGCTGCTTCGCCACGTGCAGCCGGCCCGTTCGTCGCGGTGAACTGCGCCTCGATCCCGGAGAACCTGATCGAATCCGAGCTGTTCGGCTACGAGGAAGGCGCCTTCACCGGCGCCCGCAAGCGCGGGCACGACGGCCGCATCTTCCAGGCCCATGGCGGCACGCTCTTCCTCGACGAGATCGGCGACATGCCGACCGGACTGCAGGCCCGCCTGCTGCGCGTGCTGCAGGAACGGGTGGTCACACCACTGGGCAGCGCGCGCGAACAGAAGGTCGACATCGCCGTGATCTGCGCCACGCACCGGCGTTTGAAGGAAGCGATCGCGGCCGGATCGTTCCGCGATGATCTGTACTACCGCCTGAACGGGCTAACGGTGACGCTGCCGGCGCTGCGCGCGCGCAGCGATCTCGACGCGCTGGTGCGAGGGCTCATCGATTCGTTCGGACCGGAGGGCGAAGGCGTGCGCGTCGCGCCCGAAGTACTCGGGTTGTTCGGTCGCCACCCCTGGCCCGGCAATCTGCGCCAGCTTGCGTCGGTGCTGCGCACCTCGCTCGCGATGCTGGGGTCGGATCGCGAACTGCGCGCCGAGCATCTGCCGGACGACCTGGTCGACGAGCTCGCACCTCCGACAGCCTCTGCTGCAGCTGCGCCGACGTGCCCCGTCGGAGGCGCGCCCAACTCGCTGCACACGCTCAAAGCGACGGCCATCGAACGCGCGCTTGTGGAGCACGGCGGCAACGTGTCGGCCGCCGCACGCAGCCTGGGCGTGAGCCGCAACACGATCTATCGGCGCCAGCCCGGGCCGCGCGACGGCGGGCGCTGAGTTACTCTCGATGATCCGGCCGCAGCGACGCCGCTCGGCCGCTTTATCCGCCGCCCGATTGGCCATGCATGGACTTCCTCTGTCGTTCGCCCGGACGGCCAAGCCGCGTCTTGCGCGGCTGCTCGACGGGCTCGAGACCGGCCTCGTCGAACGGCGCAGCGTCGTGCGGCTTGCAGTGCTCGCAGCCCTCGCGCGCGAGCACACGCTGCTGATCGGCCCGCCCGGAACGGCCAAGAGCCAGCTCGCACGCCGCCTGCACCACGCGTTCAGCGATGCCCGTTACTTCGAGCGCCTGCTAACGCGCTTCACGGTTCCCGAAGAGCTGTTCGGCCCGCTTTCGATCCGCGCTCTCGAGGAGGATCGCTACGAGCGCCTGACCGCGGGTTTCCTGCCCGACGCGTCGATCGCCTTCATCGACGAAGTGTTCAAGGCCAACAGCGCGATCCTCAACGCCCTGCTCACGCTGCTCAACGAGCGGCTGTTCGACAACGGCGCCGGCCGGCAGCGCTGCCCGTTGATCAGCCTGATCGGCGCCACCAACCAGGTGCCGCAAGACGAAGTCGGCGAAGCGTTCTTCGACCGCTTTCTGCTGCGTGTGCCGGTGGCGCCTGTCAGCGCGGCCGGGTTTCACGCGTTGCTCGAGCGCGCCCCGGCCGACGAGGCCGCGGCCGTCGAGGCGTTCGACCAGGCGGAACGCGACGCGATCGGCGCGGCGGCGCACTCGGTGCCGGTGCTGCCGGAGGTCGTGGCATTGATCGCCGAGTTGCGTGCCCACCTCGTGGAGCGAGGGACCTACATATCGGATCGGCGCTGGGTGAAGATCGTCGCCTTGCTCAGGGTGGCGGCCGTGACCGATGGAAGGGATCGGGTCGGCATCTGGGATCTCGCGCTGCTGCCTGCGTGCACCGCCCCGGACCCGGAGGGCCAGGCTCACGTGAGCGAGTGGCTCGCGCAGCGCCTCGGCGTGAGTGACACTGTGGCGCCGCAGCGCCTGACCCGCGTGGTGGAGGCATTCGAGGCGCAGCGCGAAGTGGAGGAGAACGCCAACGACCTCGACTACGACGAATCCGGTCGCCTGCGATTCGGCAGCCTGGACACGGCGCGATCGCTCGCCGCCGAAATCGGCGACGCCAAGGGCGGCGCCCTTGCAATGCGCATGACCTATACCCGCCGACGGCGCTACGGCGAGCGCCACATCCGCGCGCGCCTGGAGCAGATCGACGCGCTCATGGCGCGCATCGGCCGCTACGTCGATGAATTGGCGGCAGCGCGCGCCGATCTCGCCGAGCAGACGCGCGAAGCGTTGTGGCTGGACGCCGCTTTCGCGGAGCGTGCACGCGAAAACCTCGCGCGTACGGCGGAGGCACTGGCAGCGTTGCAGCGGCGCGCATTGCAGGCACGCGAAGGGTTCGCGGCTCTGCCGCGTCTGGCGCAAGATCCGGGGACGGTGCCTGCCCCGATCGAGCACGAAGCGCTCGCCGACTGATGCACGCCAAGCCCAAGGCAGGGGGAAGGCCGCTTCTCTTCGAGCAGGCCGAGGCGCAACTCGCGGCTCTCGACAACCTGCCGCGCACCCTTTGGCTGGCCGGGCTCACCAACTCCCAAGGACCGGTCGAACCGCGCCTCGCAACGTTGCTGGAACTGCTGACGGCGCTCGTCGCCGCCTCGCTCCCGCCGGCCAGCACGTGGCATTGGCCCTCGGCGCGCCTCGCGGAGGGTCTGGCGCGAGCGATCGCGGCGCTGGAGCTGCCGCGCTACTGCGCGCAGCGGCCCGATCTCGCGGATACCGTGCTGCGCAGCCTGCTGTTTCATACCGATCTGGTCGTGGACTACATGGATCGCGGCGCGACCAGCGCGGCGGCGATCGCCATGGTGGTCGAGGCGTTCGCGGCGGACTGGAAGCAACGCCGCGGCGAGATAGACGAACTGATCGACGTCTTCGGCGACCTGCCGAAGAACACGCGCTGGGACCTGCTGCGCGGCCTGCTCGCAGGATCCAGCTGGCAGGAGGTGGTTCGGATCCGGCGCCTGCTGGAACGCCTGCCAGAGCTTGCGCACGTCGTTCGCGCTCTCGGGCGTGTGCACGCGACCGAGGAACCGGACCCGGCAAGCCGGCAAGCTGTGCCGGCTTTCGAGCCACGCGACGCGCCGGTGCGACGCACCCGCACGATACGCATCCCCCACCTTCCGGGCGCGACGCGCGGGATCTTCCGCTCGGATCGGGTCGCGCGCATGTTGCCGGCCGAAGCGACGTTGCTCGGGCATCCGCGCTTGCGGCTGGTGTGGCATGCGCGCCGCGCCGAGCGGACGCTACTCACTTACGAGGACGACGACCGGATGCAGGAAGAGGTGCTGGAGACCGCGCCGACCCTGCAAGCCAGCGCGAAGCAGGAGCCGCAGCGGCGCCGCGAGATGGGGCCCATGATCGTCTGCGTCGACACCTCGGGCTCGATGCAGGGCGGCGCGGAAGCCGTTGCCAAGGCGACCGTGCTCGAAGCGGTGCGTACCGCGCACGCGCAGCAGCGCGCGTGCCACCTGTTTGCCTTCAGCGGTCCGGACGAGATCTTGGAGCTCAGGCCGGGGCTCGACGTGCAGGGCATCGAGGATCTCGCGGGATTTCTGGGCCAGAGCTTTCGCGGCGGCACCGATGTCTGCGGGCCGCTCGCAAGAAGCCTCGACCTGTTGCAGGACGAGGACCTGCGGTTCGCCGACCTGCTGATCGCATCCGATGGCGAGTTCGGGGCGACCCGTGACCTCGCGCAACGCCTGCGGGAATGCAAGGTGGAGCAGGGATTGCGCGTGCAAGGCATCCTGATCGGCGACCGCGAGACGATCGGCCTGTTGGAACTGGCCGACGACATCTTCTGGGTGCGCGATTGGCGCCGCTTCGGCACCTCGCAGGCCGATTCACCGGTCCACTCGAAGAGCCTGACCGCGCTCTATTTCCCGGGCGCCTTGCGCACGCCGGAGAATCGTGCGCGTACGGTTTCCGGCGCCGAGGCCTCCGCCGCGATGCGCTCCGGACAAAACGACTTCGGTGCCCATGCAAGCGCGCCCGGCGCCGGTTCCGACGAACCGGATGCGTGATCGCATGAGCGTTGCCGCAGAGCTGCTCGCCCTGTTCGACCGTGCCGCACCGTGCCTCGGTCGGCTGCGGGTGCGCCGGCTGCATCTGCCGCCGCCGAACGCCGCCGACTCCCTCAGCGGCGAGTTCTGCGCACTCGAGCTCGACAACGGCGCGATCGGCCTGAGCTACGTGCTGCTCGACGGAATGCTGGCGCGCCTCATGACTTCGAGCGAGGCCGGCGCGCTGGAAGGCGCGGACGCATGGTCGGTGGCGCGTGGATATGCGGACACGGCGGCGATCCGGCGTACGCTCGGGTTCGCCGCTGTCAACGCGCTTTCGCGCAGCCTGTTCGATCGGGCGCGCTTCGCACCGTCCGCGAGCGCGGACTCGATCGGCCTCCTGCAGCCGCAGCCTAGTGATCATATCGGCATGATCGGCTACTTCGGCCGCCTGATCCCGCGCGTGATCGGCACCGGTGCCCGGCTGACCATCGTCGAACTGAGGGCCGACCTCGCCGGGGCGCGCGAGGACTATCGCGTGACCCTCGATCCAGGCGAGCTCGCGACCTGCAACAAGATCCTCTCGACCAGCACGCTGCTGCTGAACGACACGCTCGACCGGATGCTTGCGGCGTGCACCGCCGCACGCATCTTCGCGATGGTCGGCCCGGGCGCCGGATGCTTGCCCGATCCGCTGTTCGCACGCGGCGTCAGCCTGCTCGGCGGCACGTGGATCGATGATCCACGTTCGTTCTGCCGCGCATTGGTCGCGGGCGAGTCGTGGCAACGACACGCGCACAAATGCGCGCTGCGCCGCGAGGACTATCCGGGCTTCGAGGAACTGCTCGCGCGCGCGAACGCGGATACGAGCGCGGCGAAACGTTCCTGACCATAGCGGGCGACGCCTCAGTCGCGCTTCGCCGCCTGCTGCGCGCTCGGGAAGAAGAGCTGCTCCCCATTCACCTTGTACGCGGCGATCGTGGCCTGGCCGCTCGGGGCGGTGATCCAGTCGATGAAGCGCTGCGCGGCCTCCCGCCTGACATGCGGGAACTTGCGCGGATTGACCATCATGACGCCGTACGGGTTGAACAGGCGCGGATCGCCGGCGAAAACGATCGTGAGATCCTGCCGGTTCTTGAAGGAGAGCCAGGTGCCACGATCCGCAAGCGCGTACGCACCGAGGCCGGCTGCCGTGTTCAGCGTCGGGCCCATGCCGGCGCCAAGCTCCTTGTAGTTGGCAAGCGTCCTCGGATCGATCCCGGCGTCTTTCCAGAAGCGCAGTTCCGCCGCATGCGTCCCGCTCTTGTCGCCGCGGGACGCGAATGTCGCGTTCGCCGCGGCCACGCGCTTGAAGGCGTCGAGCACATCGGCGCTCTCCCTGACGCCCGCCGGATCCCGTTTCGGTCCGACGATGACGAAGTCGTTGTACATGACGTCGCGCCGGTCGACGCCGAAGCCTTCGACGATGAACCGGTCTTCGGCCGGACGGTCGTGCACCAGGACCACGTCGGCATCACCGCGCCGCCCCATGTCGAGCGCCTGCCCGGTGCCCACCGCGACCACGTGCACCTTGATCCCGGTCGCCTTCTCGAACGCAGGCAGCAGGTACTGGAACAGGCCCGATTGTTCGGTCGACGTAGTGGAAGCGACGGTGATGGTTTCCTGCGCCTGGGCCGAAACCGCGAGAGCGAGCGTCACACCGAACGCGGCGCGGGGCAGACCGAGGCGGACACGATCGATCAGGTCGGAAAGGAAATTCGCCATGGAAGCTCTCCCTGGATGAACAGCCGGGCTTCGCTGGATTGCGGGCGCGCGAAGAAACGGGCCGCCGGTGCCTGCTCGCCGATGCGGCCGGCCGCGATGAACACGATGTCGTCGGCGATGCGCATCGCCTGCGCGAGGTTGTGCGTCGACAGGAATATCTTGGTGCCCTCGGTGCGGATCTCGCGCACGATACGCTCCACCGCCTCGGTCGCAGTCGGATCGAGACTCGCGGTCGGCTCGTCGAGCAACAGCAGGCGCGGACGCATGGCCCAAGCGCGCGCCAGCGCGAGGCGCTGGATCTCGCCGCCCGAAAGCAATCGCGCACTGTCGGCGCTGCGATCCGCAAGTCCGACGCGTCCGAGGACTGCAGCGACGCGCCGGTCGCGTTCCGCCCGCGACAGACCGAGCATGCGCAGCCCGAGCGCGACGTTGGCCGCCACCGAGGCGCGAATCAGCATCGGGGCCTGGAACAGCATGGCCACGGCGTCACCGGGTGCCGCGGCGCCGCCCCAGTCGATGCTGCCACTGTCGGGCACTTGCAGGCCCGCGACGAGCCGCATGAGAACGGTCTTGCCGGACCCGTTCGGCCCAAGCAGCACGCTGATGCCGTCGCCGCCCAGCGTCAGGTCGACGCCGGCCAGCACGGGTCGCCCGTTGGGTGCGAAACGCACGTTGTCGAGACGGATCGGGAACACGGTGCGTGACTCAGCCGTACCGGCGCATTGCCCAGCGCGAGAGCACGAGCGCGGATGAATTAAGGCCGACCACTACCGTCATCAGCACGACGCCGAGTGCGATCGCCAGCGGCAGATCGCCCTTGCTCGTCTCGAGCGCGATGGTCGTCGTCATGACGCGGGTGAAGCCGTAGATGTTGCCCCCGACGATCATCACGGCACCTACCTCGGACATCGCGCGACCGAGCCCGGCCAGCACCGCAACCAGCAGCGAATAGCGGCAGTCGTACAGGAGCAGGCTCATGCTGTGCCAGCGCGAGTAACGCATCAGGCGCAGCTCGATCGCGTACCCGCGCCACGCATCCTCGACGATTTGCCGCGTCAGCGCCGCAATGAGCGGCGCGGTCAGCAGCGTCTGCGCGATCACCATCGCGCTCGGCGTGAACAGCAGTCCGAGCGTGCCGAGCGGTCCGGTGCGCGAAAGCGCGAGGTAGACGACGACGCCGACCACCACCGACGGCAGGCCCATCATGCTGTTGAGCGCGACGATGGCTGCACTGCGGCCGCAAAACCGGCTCACCGCGACCCATGCGCCCAACGGCAGGCCGATCAGCGTCGCAAAGACCACCGCAAGCCCGCTGACGGTCACCGATAGCAGCACGATCGCCAGCAGGTCGTGCTGGAGGTCTCCGAGCAGCGCAAGCGCATCGAGCAGCGTCTGCGCCACGGTCAGCCGCCGCCGCGCTGGGTGGCGCGATCGAGATGCTCGAACAGACGGTCCTGGTCCTCCGGCGCGCCGCGCGCGAACGCGAACCGCGCGCGCAGGCGCGGCATTCGCAGCATGCCGATCGCCAGCGGCGCGAGGGCCTCGATCTCGATCTCGAGCACCGCGTCGAACGCCTCGATGCGCAGGCGCCCGTCCTGGCGCGCCACGCCGCCGGGGAAGGCCAGTTCCAGTCCACGCACGAACTCCGCGACGCTCGCGCCGATCACGCGCTCACGGCGATCGAACGGCATGCCGCGGGCGCGATCACCCCCCCGCGACGGGAGGCCAGACTGCAAGGGCGTCCCCCGTGCGGAGCGCCTGCCGCGAGCGCGCGTCCGCGGGAACGAAGAGACCGTTGACCAGCACTAGATGGACAAGCTTCGACGGCAGGTTGAGCGACTGCAGCAGGCCGGCGATGGTCGTGCCTTCGGGCACGTCCAGGTCGACCTTGTTCTGCGTGGCGCCGGCGGGGAGGAAGTCGGTCAGTTGGGCGTAAAGCTTGAGCGTGATCTGCATGACTCGGGGTGCAGGGGCACGAGGCTGGGCCCCCGATGGTAACGGCACGCGCGCGCTACCGCGCGAGCGACACCGGCTGCGTGCGCGCGACGTAGGCTTCGGCGAACCGGATCGGCGACTCGAGCAGCTGGTCGCGCCAATGGCCGAGCGGCGTACGGCCCTGGATCAGTCCGCGCAGGACGCCGACATGCTGGGTGGTGCCGATCGTCGTGGCGCCCACCAGGACGTCGCCATCGAACTGCAGACTCAGGTAGCGGTATTCCTTCTCGTCGGCGCTTTCGACCCCTCGCCCTCCCGGCACGCCGCCCCATTGGCCGAACGACGCGGAGATGAGTCCCATCGTATCCAGCACGTTGATCGCGAGCGACCCCAGCGACCGCGTGGGCCGGCCGGCCATGTTGAGGGCCGCCAGGCGACCTTGTTCGACCGCATCCGGCTGGATCGCGTTGACGAACGGCCTGCTGGTACCGAACTCTGCCGTCTCGACCGCGTCGCCGGCGGCATAGATGTCCGGCACGGAGGTCCGCATCGTGTCGTCGACCACGATCCCGTCCTTGACCATGACGCCCGAACCCGCGAGGAAGTCGACGTTCGGCTTGACGCCGGCGGAGGCGATGATGAGATCGCAGTCGAGCGTTGCGCCCGTCGACAGCGTGGCCTTGAGCGGCGTTCCCGGCTCGATCTTGGCGACCTTTGCTTTCGTGATCACCCGCACGCCCTTCGCCTCGACCCAGCGCCTGATCATGTTGCCCGCCAGCGGCGTCATCATCCGCGGCACCATGCGGTCGCCCATCTCGACCACGGTGAGCTTCACACCACGCTCGGCCAGGGCCTCGAGAATGATGCAACCGATGAATCCCGCGCCGATCTGAAGCACGCGCTTGCCGGGTGCAAGGTGCCGGGCGATCGCGCGTGCGTCCTCGAGCGTCCAGCAGGTGTGCACACCGGGTAGCTCGATCCCGGCAATGGGTGGCTTGATCGGGTGCGAGCCCGTCGCGAGCAGCAGCTTGTCATAGGGCAGCCCACCGCCGTCGGCGAGCTTGACGACTTTTTTCGCCGCATCGATCGCCGATGCGTGGCCCTTGACGAGGCGGATGCGCCTCGATTCGAAGTGCGCCGCGTTCTTGCGCAGGTGCGTGCCGGCCTCGTCGATCTGCCCGACCAGCAGATACGGAATGGCCATGCGCGAATACGGCCGCTCGTCTTCATCGCCGACCAGCACGATCTCGGCCCCGGGATCGAGCTGCCGAAGCGTTTCGGCGGCGACGACGCCGGCGGGGCCGTTTCCAAGGATCACATGTTTCATGGTCGATTCCGTCGATCAGGAAGAAGCGAAGAGCGGGCGTGTCAAAGAAATCGGGGCGCCACTGCCGCGCCCCGTTCTTGGGCGAAACGCGAGCCGCTACAGCCCGAGCCGCTGCAGCGTCTGCGGCGTCGGTACGCCGTCCTTGTTCCAGCCGCGCACCTCGTAGTACTCCGGCAACATCTTGTCGATGCCGTTGACGAGACCCTTTGCCGGTCCGACCTTCGCGGGTTCGGTCTTCAGGCGCTTCGGCAGGTCGTCGTCCTTCCTGGTGAAACCGGCCGCCAGATTGAACTGCTTCTCGAGATTCCAGATGCGCTCGCCGACGAGGTTCAGCTTTTCCATCGACCAGTCGCCTTCGCACGCCGCCTGGATCTGCGGCTGGACGTCCGCAAGCGTCCAGGCAAACGACGTGAAGACGCAGAGCCCCGACGAGTCGAACACCGCGGTCGCATCCTGGAAGGCCTTGACCAGGGCTGGTTTGCCGTCGGTCGTGAGTGGGTCGGTCTTCACCGGGATGCCGAGCACCTCGGAGGCCACGGTGTACGAGCGCAGGTGGCAAGCGCCGCGATTGGACGTGGCGTAGGTGAGTCCCATGCCCTGGATGCCGCGCGAGTCGTAGGCGGGGAATTCCTGTCCCTTCACCGACATGGACAGGTCGGGATGGCCGTACTTCGTGCACAGGCGCTTCGAGCCCGCGCCGATTTCCTTGCCGAAACCCTCACCCATCGCCGTCTTCTTCGCGAGCTCGCAAAGAGCGTGCGCGGATCCGAACGGCGATTCGATCCCGATCTGCTCCTTCGTCAGCACGCCCATCTCGTACAGTTCCATGACCGCGCCGATCGTCGCGCCGAACGAGATCGGGTCCATGCCCTCCTCGTTGCAGATCAGGTTGGCGAACTGCAGGGCCTCCAGATCATTGACGCCGTTGGCCGCGCCAAGCGCCCAGGCGGCCTCGTACTCGAGGCCGCCGGAGGCGCCCCAGTACTTCGGATTGTTGACGACCGAGAAGTGGTTCTTGTCGATCTGCGCGATTCGTCCGCAGGCGATCGTGCAACCGAAGCATGCGGCGTTGGTGATGAGTTGCGGCTTGCCGTCGCTCGCGCGCTTCTCCGCCATCGCCTCGGCCGAGATCTTGCCGGCGCCTTCGAACTGGACGTCGCGATGGTTGCGCGTAGGCAGCGCGCCGATTTCGTTGATCACGTTCATCAGCACCTGGGTCCCGTACTTCGGCAGGCCCTGGCCCGTCACGGGGTGATCGGCGAGCACCTTCTTCTTCTCGGCGGTGGTGCGCATGAACTCCTTGATGTTGTGGATGCCCGAGAAGCCCTTGGTGCCGCGCAGCGCGACCGCCTTCAGGTTCTTCGAGCCCATCACCGCACCGACACCAGAGCGCCCCGCGGCCCGGTGCAGATCGTTGACGACGCATGCGAATAACACGCCGTTCTCGCCGGCGCGGCCGATGGACGACACGCGGATCTGCGGATCCTGGTGCGTCTTCTTGATGGCCTCCTCGGTATCCCACGTGCTCTTGCCCCAGAGACCGGCCGCATCGAGCAGCTGCGCGTTGTCGTTCTCGACGTAGAGGTAGACCGGCTTGGGCGACTTGCCTTCGAAGATGATCATGTCCCAGCCGGCGAACTTCATTTCGGCACCGAAGTACCCGCCGGAGTTGGAACAGGCGATCGCACCAGTCAATGGCCCTTTGGTCACCACCGAATACCGACCGCCCGTGGACGCGATCGTGCCGGTCAGCGGACCGGTGGTCATGATCAGCTTGTTGCCGGGCGACAGCGCGTCGACCTTGGCGTCGACTTCGGCGCAGAAGTACTTGGTCGCCAGACCGCGCTGGCCGAGATACTCATCGGCCCACTTCATGTTGAGCGGCTCGGACTTGCACGTCCCCCTGGTGAGGTCGACGCGCAGGATCTTTCTCGTCCATCCCATGACTCGCCTCCGTTCTGCTGGCTAGAGGACCGCCGTGTTGGCCTTGCCGGCCCACTGGCGCATGCGTTCGAGGCCGGTCCAGTCGGCGTCGACGTACGTGATGGCGCCGGTCGGGCACGCTTTCGCGCACTCGGGGTCGCCGCCGCAGAGATCGCACTTCTGCACCTTGCCGACGTCGGCCATGTAGTTGATGGTTCCGAACGGACAGGCGATCGTGCACACCTTGCACCCGACGCACGTGGCCTCCAGCACCACCTTGGCCCCGGTCACCGGATCGAGCTGGATCGCATCGACCGGACAGGCGGCCATGCACCACGCCTCGGCGCACTGCGTGCACGTGTATGGAACCTTGCGCCCTTCGTGCTCGAACGCGAAGACCTTGATGCGCGACTTCGACGGATTGATGGCACCCGTGTGCTCGAGCGAGCACGCCATCTCGCATTGAAGGCATCCTGTGCACTTGACCGGATCGATATACAGCGACTTCATCATGATGGACGCCTCCTCGATGTCGACGCCTTGCAGGCGGTTTGTTCTTCGCTGGGCGCTTCCGGCGCGGGTTCGCCGCTCCGGCAGGACGAGCACACCACGTGCGCATGCAGGCTCGAACCCCATGTACTGTAGTGAGATACGCACCGGGTTGCAAAACTAAATCGTGGGTCGGTTGACGTCCCTCAAACGGGGCCGGGTGCCCCGATGATGTCACCCGCACCGCGAGGCTCAAAGCAATAGGCGTGCACGCGGCGCGCGGACCCGCAACACTTGACGGATTCGCTATGCAAGGCACATCCAGACCCCCCGCAAGGAGCGACGAGCCGGAATGGCTCGGCGTGGACGAGGCGCGCGCGGCGATTCTCGGCGTCGTCGAGCCGGTGCGTGGTTGGGAGAGCGCGCCGGTGCGCGGCGCGTTCGAGCGCGTGCTCGCGCGCAGCGTCGTGGCGCCCTTCGATGTTCCCGTCCACGACAATTCGGCGATGGACGGGTATGCGGTTCGGGCAGCCGACCTGCACCCGGACGTGTCGGCGCACCTTACGGTCGTCGGAACGGCCTTGGCGGGTAGCGCATTCTCGGGAGTGATTGGACCCGGTCGGGCCGTGCGCGTGATGACGGGCGCCGTGCTTCCCCGCGGTACCGACACCGTCGTGATCCAGGAGATCGTGCAGCGCACCGGCGATGAGGTCGTCGTGCCACCCGGGCAGCGCGCCGGTCAGAACGTCCGTCGTGCGGGCGAGGATCTTGCGCGCGAGTCCGTCGCCCTTTCGCGAGGCAAGCGCCTTGCTGCCGCTGACGTCGGCCTGCTCGCATCGCTCGGCATCGCTGAGGTCGCCGTCTACCGGCGTCCGCGGGTCGTGTTCTTTTCGACCGGGGATGAACTCGCGTCGATCGGACGCCCACTTGCGCCTGGCGAGGTGTACGACAGCAACCGCTACACGCTGCACTGTGCGCTGCAGCGCCTCAACGTCCAGGCGATCGACATGGGCGTGGTGCGCGATGACCCGGGCGAGCTCGAGGCGGCATTCCGCGATGCCGCAACTCAGGCGGACGCTGTCATCACCACCGGCGGCGTCTCGGTGGGAGACGCCGACCAGGTCCGGCCTGTGATGGCAAGAGTGGGCGAGATGCGTTTCTGGAGGATCCAGATCAAGCCCGGCCGCCCGATGGCGTTCGGGCGCATCGGCGCAGCTTGCGTGTTCGGGCTTCCGGGCAATCCGGTCGCCGTACTGGTGGCCTTCTACCAATTCGTCGCCGACGCGTTGCGCCGGCTCGGTGGCGAGGACCCGCTGCCTGCGCATCCGATTCTGCGCGTCCCCTGCGCGACGGCGCTGCGGAGAGAGCGAGGCCGGCGCGAGTACCTGCGCGGTGAGCTGTTCGAAGCCGATGGCCGGTGGCAGGTGCGCCCCGCCCCGCACCAGGGGTCGGGTGTGCTGCGTTCGATGTCGGTATCGAACTGTTTCATCGTTCTTCCCGAATCAGGCGGTGAGGTCGCGCCGGGTGATCTCGTCCACGTCCAGCCGTTCGAAGGTCTCCCGTAATGCGCGACCGCGAGCTGCAGCGCTACAGCCGCCACATCATGCTGCCCGCCGTCGATATCGCGGGCCAGCAACGGCTGCTCGATGCGCACGTGCTCCTCGTCGGTGTCGGTGGGCTCGGCGCGCCGGCAAGCATCTACCTTGCCGGCGCCGGTGTCGGGCGGCTGACGATCTGCGACGGCGACGCGGTCGACCTCACGAATCTGCAGCGGCAGATCGTGCATCGCGAGGCTGCCATTGGAACGAACAAAGCGGAGTCGGCGGCGCGGACGCTGCACGAGCTGAACAGCGATTGCCGCGTCCGTACCGTCGCCAGGCGCGTCGGCCGCGACGACCTGCTCGCGCTTGCAGCCGATGTCGACGTCGTCGTCGACGCCAGCGACAACTTCGCCACACGCCGGGCGATCAACGAGGTGTGCGTACGGCTGCGCAAGCCGCTGGTCAGCGGTGCCGCCGTGCGCTTTTCGGGCCAGGTTGCGGTGTTCGATCTGCGCCGCGCCGATGCGCCGTGTTACGCGTGTTTCCTGCCCGACGCGCCGAGCGAAGCCGAGGAGGCATGTGCCGTCCTCGGCGTCTTCGCACCGCTCACGGGCATCATCGGCTGCATGCAGGCCGGGGAAACGATCCGGCTGATCGCGATGCCGGCGGCGCTGCCGAGCGAGGCCGAAGTCGTTCTCTTCGACGCGCTCGAGATGCAATCGCAACGCATCCCGGTGCCGCGCAATCCGCACTGCCCGGTGTGCGCAGGGGGCCGTTCGCCCGCTGGTTGATCGCCGCCTTGAGGTTTGCGTTCCGGCAAGGACTTCCTCGGCGGGCGTTGCAGTTCTGATCACCTGATCCGTTCTGCAACACAGGTCCGCCGCGCGAGACGCATGCGGCACATCGGCTAGGCGCAAAGGATCGGCAAGCGCGATCGCGCCATTGCGTTCTGCCGTCTGAGCAGTCTGACGAGGCAAAGCGTCTGGCACACACCTTGCAGACGCTCCGCACGCGCCTTGTCGCGAGCGAGACGACACAACGTCCACGAGCAAGCGGCGCGCGATGCGCCGATCCACAGAGACCTACGAGGAGGAACGATGAAAATCAGACATGCCGGTTTGACAGGCACCTTGGTCGCGCTGTGCGTGGCCTGGTCGGGACTGGGACAGTTGGCCTGCGCCGACGAAGCGCTCGTCAAGGCGGCGGCCGATCCCAACGGATGGGCGATGTACGGGCGCGGGTACGACAACACCCGCTACTCGCCGCTCAAGCAGATCAACACGGGCAACGTCGGGCAGCTCAAGCTCGCGTTCTCGATGCAGCTCGGCTCCCTGCGGTCGAACGAATCGTCGCCGATCGTGGTCGGCGACACGATGTACGTCAGCACCTCGTGGGGCCCGAAGTACGTCTATGCGCTCGACGCCCGCACCGGCGTGCGCAAGTGGACGTACGAGCCCGAAATTCCCGACGACGTGTTGCAGTTCGCGTGCTGCGACGTGAACAGCCGCGGCGTCACCTTTGCGGCGGGCAAGATCTTCGTCGGCCGCCTCGACGGCAAGCTGGCCGCGGTCGACGCCACGACCGGCAAGGAGCTGTGGGTCGCCAGCGTGGTCGACTACAAGCAGGGCTCGGTGATCACGTCGCCGCCCATCGTCGTCAAGAACCTGGTCATCACGGGGTTCGGCGGGGGCGAATACGGCGCGCGCGGCAGCCTGCAGGCGTACGACATCGAAAGCGGCAAGCAGGTGTGGAAGACGTGGACCGTGCCCGGCCCCGGCGAGCCGAACAACGACACGTGGAAGGGCGACAGCTGGCAGCACGGCGGTGGCGTCGCCTGGCTGGTCGGCTCGTACGACCCGAAGACCAACACCGTGTTCTACGGCACGTCGAACCCCGGCCCGTGGAATTCCGTCGTACGCAGCACCGGGGACAGCAACTACGGCAAGCTCACCAACCTCTATACGTCGAGCACGATCGCGCTCGACGCCGATACCGGCAGGATCAAGTGGTGGGTACAGAGCACGCCGCAGGATGCGTGGGACTATGACGGCGTGAACGAAGTCGTGCTCGCCGATCTTGCGATCGGCGGCACCAGGACCCCGGTCTACATGAAGGCCGACCGCAACGGCTTCTTCTACGTCGTCAATCGCGAGAACGGCAAGATCATCTCGGCCGAGAAATTCGTCCCCACCAACTGGGCCGAGAAGATCGACGTCGCCACCGGCATGCCGAAGGAGATTCCCGACAAGCGGCCGGGGCCCAAGAACTCCGTCAAGGGCGTGTGCCCGAACCTGATCGGCGGCAAGAACTGGCAGCCCATGTCCTACAGCCCCGACACGGGCCTCGTCTACATCCCGTCCAACAATGTCTGCATGGATTGGGGCGTCTCGGAAGTCAACTACAAGAAGGGCGTGTTCTATCTCGGCGCCGAATTTCCGACCCATCCCGGACCCGGCGGCTACATGGGTGAATTGATCGCCTGGGACCCGGTCGCGCAGAAGAAGGTCTGGGGCGTGCAGTCGGACCTGCCATTCAACGGCGGCACGCTCACGACGGCGGGCGGGTTGACCTTCTGGGGCGACTTGCACGGCGTGTTCCGCGCGTTCGACGCGAAGAACGGCAAGGAACTGTGGAGCGCTTCGCTTGGTTCCGGCATCGGCGCCGGCCCGATCAGCTACTCGGTCGACGGCAAGCAGTACATCGCCATCGTGGTCGGACGCACCGCCGCGATCCCGGCGTTCCTCGGCGACGTCGGCAAGAAGATGGTCGCTGCCACGCCCGAAGGCGGGGCGCTG